>Ga0307988_1000691_pt1 | contig 22221 bp, 26 predicted proteins | sample EllFjometagen183_FD_203166 | JGI IMG/M metagenome (GOLD analysis project Ga0307988, IMG submission 203166) | Marine microbial communities from Ellis Fjord, Antarctic Ocean - #183 | ecosystem: Environmental > Aquatic > Marine > Unclassified | place: Southern Ocean | collected 2014-10-08 | reverse complement strand
GATTTATGCAGGATTTTTCGGATATTTTTCCTATGATTTGAAGGACAGGATTGAAACCCTGCCCAGGACCTGTGTGGATATCCATTTGCCGGACATCTGTTTGTATGCCCCTTCCATGATACTGGTCCAGGATATTCTGCTCAATAAAACTTTCTTGTGTATCCCCATACTGGACAATTGCCTTTCCAACAGGGACGTATATGTCCAGACCCGGAAAGAAATTTTCTATAAGAAGCTTGGCCAGGCCTGGGAAAACCAATCCTTTTCCATAGATGGTCGAGGGTTTACATCCAGTTTTACCAAGCCTGAATATATCCGGTCTGTTGAAAAAATCATCCAATATCTCAAGGCTGGAGATATCTACCAGGCCAACCTTTCCCAGCGGTTTGAAACCGGTTTTACAGGGGATGCCTATTCCCTGTTTTTAGAGTTGTTCTCACGCAACCCAGCCTCATTTTTCAGTTATATAAATGCAGGAGATCATAAGATTGTTTCCACCTCACCGGAACGTTTTATAAAACTTGATGGCAATCAGGTGGAAACAAGACCCATTAAGGGGACCATTGCCAGGGGCAAGACCCCTGATGAGGACAGGGAAAACGGGCTGTACCTGACACAAAGTATCAAGGATGATGCTGAACTTACAATGATCGTGGACCTCATGAGAAATGATTTGTCCAGGGTGACAAAGCAGGGATCTGTAGTTGTGTCGGAACATAAACGGCTGGAATTCTACGAAAACGTTTTTCATCTGGTTTCCATTGTAAGGGGCGAGCTTGAAAAACATAAGACCATTGCGGACCTTCTTCGGGCTACATTTCCAGGGGGGTCCATTACCGGATGTCCCAAGATCCGTTCCATGGAGGTTATTGATGAACTGGAACCTGTGAAACGCCATGTTTATACAGGCTCCATCGGTTATATCAGCTTTCATGGAACCATGGACCTTTCCATTGCAATCCGTACGGCCACCATTGTGGATCACAATATTTTTTTCTCGGTGGGGGGCGGTATTGTCTATGATTCAGACCCGGAAAAAGAATTCCAGGAAACCCTTGATAAAGGAAAGACATTGATGGAGACCCTGGCATCTGTTTCGTCGGGAAATGATATCCCTTGTGTAAAGGCCTGGGTTGACGGCAAAATAGTGGACCAGGACCAGGCAATGGTATCGGCCCTGAGCAAGGGATTTCAATATGGAGCCGGCCTGTTTGAAACTATACGAATGGAAAATGGCAGACCCCTTCGCCTTGCAGCACATCTGCAAAGGATGAATAGTGCCTGGACCTCTCTTTTTGGCTCTTTACCGCCGGATATTACCTGGGAACATGTCATTGCTCTGGTGATAAAAGAAAATAGATTCCAGGACAGGATTTGTGCCATAAAACTGATGATTTCCAGGGATGAACAGACCAATGGTAAGCAGGTCTTTCTTGCCGCCTTTGCAAGACCCTATATACACCGTCTTGATCTTATCGGTAAAACCGGGCTTGATCTTGTTAGCTATCCCAATCCCAGGGTAAGCTTTATGGCAGACTATAAAACCCAGAATTACCTCTATTATGAGCAGGCAGGGCAATATGCCGGTGCCCATGGGGCAGACGAAGCATTGATCCTGAATCCCGATCACACAATATCGGAAACAAATACCTGCAATATGCTTATCGTTAAAAAGAATGAGGTTATCCTTCCATCCTCGGACCATGTATTGCCGGGGGTTACCTTGAACGTTCTCCTGGATATTTTGGCCCTCCAGGGATATACAATTACCAGAAAGAAGATAAGACTGGGGGAAATTCATTCCCATCCCAATATTATAGTGACAAACGCCCTGATGGGTGCGGTCAAGGTTTTGAGCATTGACGGAGAGAAAATTGACCATGACAAAGGTGTTTGCCAGAAGATCAATGGTTTTTTAGCAGAAGGATAAATATCCGGCTTGTAATTATAATCAATAAAAGATACGCTTATTTTCAATATTTTTAGCGTAAGGTAACATTATAAAGTGTAAGGTATCATGAAAAAATTATTTATTATTCTGGCTGTTTTTTTCTTTGGAGCAATTTTTACGCTGCCCTGTTCAGCCACGCCCAAAGCCACGCCTGTAAATCCTGTTTTTGAATTTTCTTCCCTGCCGGAAGGAGAAAAAATCATCCATGATTTTATTATCCGCAATACAGGGGATACTCCTTTGAATATCACCAATGTACTGCCTCCCTGAGGATGCGACAATCGTTCTTTTGATAGACGAATTCCTCCGGGAGAGGAAGGCAAAATAAAGATTGGTATTAAAACCAGCGGTTATGGCGGGAAAACCTTGAAAAAAAAGATTCTTGTTAAAACCGATGATCCTGGGAATAAACAATTCTATCTGACGGTGACCGGTAAAGTGGAAACTGTGGTGGATATCACGCCCAGGACGGTAAGTTTGCGTGGCGTTTCGGGCGATGTGCTAGAAGCCATTGTCACCATTACCCCGGCTGATAAATATGGGTTTTCAATTTTGGAATTAAAACAAAAGTTTAATACCGATATTAAAGCCCAATTAATAAAACCGGAAAAAGAAAAATCTTCCTGGCAGGTGAAAATTTCAAGCACCTCCCAAAAAGCAGACGATTTTTATGAAGTAATCACCCTTAAAACAGATAGCAAATATAAACCAACCCTTACAATAAGGGTTTATGCCATCTATCTTAAGAAAGACAATAAAAAATCATAACCCCTTTGGCGTAAAAAATGGATATTTCAAAAATTAAAGCTGTGGTATTTGATTGCGACGGTGTGCTGTTTGATACAGCCCTTGCCAACAGAAAATTTTATGATGAATTATTAACTGTATTTCATAAACCTGGATTGACGGATGAACAATTTATTAATGTCCACATGATGACGGTTACGGCTGCCATTGATTATTTGTTCCCCGAAAAATCCAGCCAAAAAGAGGTATTTACCTGCCTGAAACATATTGGATATGCCAAATTTATTCCCTATATGAAAATGGAAGAAGGACTGGTTGGGCTTTTAAAAACTTTGAAAACCAGGGGATTCATAAGAGGGGTTGCCACCAACAGGACCAATACAATGCACCAGGTTCTTAAAGACAATGATCTGGAATCCTTTTTTGAGATCGTAGTAACAGCAGCTGATGTGAAAAACCCCAAGCCCGACCCTGAACAATTATTTAAAATTATGAAGGCATTTGAACTGGACCCTGAAGAATTACTTTTTATTGGTGACTCGGAATACGATCAAAAGGCGGCGCAACAGGCTGGAACTAGATTTATTTCATTTAAAAAGCCAGGTCTTGGAGCAGATATTAATGTGGATGCCATGGACGAGATCCTTGGGGTTTTGCAAATAAATCAATAAACTTCTTGACAAATTTGACAATCATCATTAAATCCTAAAAAGTTTTCAATTTAAAATTTGTGACAAATGTTTGGAAAAGCATTTGTAATTTATAGAGGCGGTATTTTTTTGTGACAAATGTTTGGAAAAGCAGTTGTAATTTATAGAGGTGGTATTTAAAAAGGAGATATTTGATATGTCTAAATTAGTTGCACCCCATGGCGGGAAAGGTCTTGTTTGCTGTAAACTGGAAGGCGCTGAACTGGAAGCGGAACTCAAAAAAGCAGAAGGTTTGAAAAAAATTGAGATTTCTTCCCAGGTAAAAGGGGATCTCATTATGTTGGGAATAGGTGGATTCTCCCCCCTGAACGGTTTTATGACAAAAGCAGACTGGAAAGGTGTTTGCGCAGACTTTCTGCTTGCTGATGGTACTTTCTGGCCGGTTCCTGTAATGCTGGATGCTTCCAAAGCAGACGCTGATGGAATCAAGGTTGGCGATGAAATTACCCTGGAAAGAAATGGTGAAAATTTTGCTACCATGAAAATCCAGGATAAATTTGAAATGAGCGAAGATGAAAAAAAATGGGAATGTGAAAAAGTATACAAGGGCAGTGGTGAAGAATCTGCCGACGATGTATTCTGGAAAATTGCCATGGAAGATCATCCCGGCGTACAAATGGTAATGGCCAGGAAAGAGTTCTGCCTTTCAGGACCTGTAAAAGTCCTTTCAGAAGGGGAATTTCCTGAAAAATTTAAAGGCGTATACCTGACTCCCAAAGAAACACGGGCCATTTTTGATGAAAAAGGCTGGGCAAATGTTGCTTCCATGCAGCTGAGAAACCCCATGCACAGGTCCCATGAACATCTCTGCAAAATTGCCCTTGATGTTTGTGATGGTGTTCTCATCCATTCCCTCATTGGTAATCTCAAACCCGGTGATATCCCGGCAGATGTTCGTATTGAATGTATTGATACCCTGATCAAAGGGTATTTTGTTCCAGAGCATGTTGTCAATGGCGGATATCCCCTTGACATGAGATATGCAGGTCCCAGGGAAGGTCTTCTCCATGCAACCTTCCGCCAGAACTATGGGGTCAACAGAATGATCATCGGTCGTGACCACGCAGGTGTTGGGGATTTCTACACCCTGTTTGAGGCCCAGACGATTTTTGATACCATTCCCCAGCCCGAAGAAGAAGGAAAAGCCCTTCTTTGCGAGCCCCTGAAAATTGACTGGACCTTCTACTGCCACAAGTGTGACGGTATGGCTTCCATGAGAACCTGCCCCCATGGCAAGGATGACAGGGTTATCCTTTCCGGAACCAAACTGCGTCATGCTCTTTCCAACAACGAAGAAGTGGTAGACCATTTTGGACGTGAAGAAGTTCTGGTTATCTTGAGAAAATATTATGCTTCCTTGACTGAGAAAGTTGAAGTGAAGCTCCAGAGCCATGCAGAAGGAAGTAAAATGTAATTTGGTTTTCTTGATTAAATAATTATACAGAGTAAAAGCATAAAGGGCCTTTCCCAATAAGGGGAAAGGCCCTTTTATATTGAACGATCAGATTGTCGAAGCCTGAGAATGGTGTCATATATCTGTTTTTTAGGCAGATGATATTCCAGGGAAATTTCCCGGGCCAGATCACCAGTCCCAAGGTCTTTTTTTATTTTTGAAAGGATAAGTTCTTCAATCTGTTCGGGAGTCATTTTGGGTGGATCACCAGCCCCATGGATGTAAAGAACGCATTCTCCTTTTACCTTTTCCCTCAGTTCAAGAACAGAAAGGATTTTAGACAGGTCTCCCCTGATATATTCTTCATGAAGCTTGGTGATTTCCCTTGCCAGACATGCCCGGCGGTTGCCAAGGATTTCCTGGGCTCTCTTGATCACAGCGCAGATGCGTTTGGGAGACTCATAAAAGATCAGGGTAGCCTTTTCCAACCTAAGCCCTTCAAGAATCTGGCATTGTTTTTGCGTCTTTTTTGGTAAAAAACCGCAAAATAAGAATGAATCCGTGGGAAGGCCTGCCACACTCAGGCCTGTAATGGCTGCATTGCAGCCAGGTATGGGGATGATGGAGATTCCCTGATCAGAAGCAGCTGTAACAAGCCGATACCCTGGATCTGATATTAAGGGTGTGCCGGCATCTGAAATAAGGGCAATGTTTTGCCCGGTTTTTAAGGCTTCAATAAGCTGGAGGGATTTTTTTTCTTCATTGTGCTCATGGCATGAAACCATCCGGGTTTGAATCTCGTAATGGTCAAGGAGCCTCTTGGAATGTCTGGTATCCTCGGCAGCAATCAGGTCAACTTCCTTTAAAATTCGGATTGCCCGGAAACTGATATCTTCAAGGTTGCCCATGGGAGTGGCAACAATAAACAAGGTGCCTGACGGGTTGTCTGATTTTATAGTATTGTCCATTTTGCGGCCTTACAATCCATATTACAATGTCCCAAAGGCATTTTTTATCAATGTTGCTTCAGGTCTATTGTTGGTGAAAATGATTTCAACAACATCAAAACGGACCCTGTGAGTAAACAGGTTGTTCTCCTTTAAATAAAAGGAGGCTCCGGAAATGATTTTCTGCTGCTTGGCATGATGAACCGATTCTTTTGGAAAACCCTTTTTAAGGCTGGTTCTTGCCTTTACTTCCACAAAGCAGATGCAGTCATTATCTCTGGCAATGATATCTATTTCAGAAGTCCGGGTTCTGTAATTTTTTTCAAGCAGAATATAGCCTTTTTGTACAAGAAAATCAGCTGCAGCTTTTTCTCCTTTTTGTCCGATTTTCTGCTTCTGCTTTCTCATGGAGTGCTTACCCCTTTAAAGGATCTCCTGTGAACAGGGCAGGGACCGTGCTCAATAATGGCCTGCTTATGGGCTTTGGTGGGATATCCCTTGTGACGGTGGAAATTGTAAAGGGGATAGGTCTTGTGAAGTTCTTTCATGATCCTGTCCCTGGTAACCTTGGCAATAATGGATGCCGCAGCAATGGAAATGCTTTTGGAATCTCCTTTAACAATGGCCTGCTGGGGCAGGTCTGACTCAATTGTGAATTTTCCGTCTATGAGTAGGAAATCAGGAGATTGCGTAAGGTCTTGAACTGCCCGTTTCATGGACAAAAGTGAAGCTTGCAGGATATTTATCTGGTCAATTTCTGTATGATCGGCAATACCGATTCCAACAGCCAATGCCTGTTCAGAGATGAGAGGAAAAAACACATCTCTTTTTTTTTCAGATAATTTTTTAGAATCATTGATGCCCGGGCAGGTAAAGGAAGAGGGTAAAATTACGGCAGCAGAGACAACAGGGCCGGCAAGTGGTCCCCTGCCGGCCTCGTCAATCCCTGCAATATATTGATACCCTCTTTTTTGTGCAAGTAGCTCAAATTGCCACAAAGAGTTATGGCAATTATTTTCAGGCAAATCGCTTTTCTTTGATCCTGGCTGCTTTCCCGCGAAGGTTTCTAAGGTAATAGAGTTTGGATCTTCTTACCCGGCCCTTTGTAATCACTTCAATTTTATCAACGGAGGGTGAAAATAGCGGAAATATCCTTTCAACACCAATGCCACCGGAAATTTTCCTGACGGTAAATCGGGCACCGGCAAATCCTTTGGTTTTTTTGATAACAACACCCTGGAATATCTGGATACGCTCTTTTTCACCTTCTCTGATTTTCACATGTACTTTTACTGTATCACCTGAAGTAAAGTCAGGGATATCAAGGCGCATTTGTTCTCTTTCTAATTTTTCAATAATGTTTGTCATGTTTCCTCCTGGTTTCTTTCCCTTTTGGCCTATCAGCCATTTGTAATTCGATCTAAATATATTGATGCAGCAGAACGGACAGAAAGATGATTATATTCACCCGGGCCTGTAATGGGCTCAAGTTTTATATCACAGGTATCAATCAATTCTTCTGCCAGTCCCCATGCCGTGCCAAAGACAAGGACATGGGATGCATTGCTCTCAAGCTTTTGTCTTAGTTGTACTGCCGGAATTGCGCCCTCCAGCGGTTTTGCGCTGGTGGCAATGGTTACCACGGGTTGGTTCCGTTCTTCTTTTATCCCCTGCACAGCATCTTCAAATGTGGCAGCCACACGGATCAGCTCAAGAGCTGATTTCCTGGATGGATTTAATTCTCCACCCACACCCTGGGTCCAGTGTTTTATGACCTGTTGGGCCAGGTCAGCCTGGTCTTCAAAGGGAGTTATAACATAAAAACCCTTGACGCCAAATGTTCTGGACGCCCTTGCAATATCATGCATGTCAATGGTGGTCAAAGCTGAGCCAATGGGCTCTTCCTTCCGGTTCATAACCGGAAAATGGAGTAAGGCCACATATAGGTTATTGTTTAACAAGTGATTGAAGCTCCTTGCACCATTGTTGTAAAATCTCTTTTTCTTTCAGGGTTGGTGCTTGTTTCTCAAACAGGTCCGGTCGTTTTATAAATGTACGCTGCAGGGATGAAGTTTTACGCCATTGCCTGATTTTTTCATGGTTGCCTGACAATAATACCTGGGGCACACTCAGCTCTTGAAACTTTTCCGGCCGGGTGTAATGGGCGTATTCCAGGCGGTCATCAATAAAAGAATCTGACTGGGAAGATGCTTCACTCCCCAATACCCCGGGAATCATGCGGGAGATTGAATCAATTATGGCCATGGCAGGCAGTTCCCCTCCGGTCATGACAAAATCTCCAATGGATAGTTCTTCATCAACAATTTGGGTGTATATTCTTTCATCAATGCCTTCATATCTGCCGCAGACAAAAATAAGGTCCTGTTTTTTTGCAGCAAGGTCACAGGCTTTTTTCTGATCAAATCTTGAGCCCTGGGGGGTCATTAATACAACCTTTGCCGAGGGTGTTGCCTTTTTTGCAAAAGAAATAGCAGCTTCCAGGGGTTCTGGTTTCATAACCATACCGCTTCCCCCTCCATAGGGCCTGTCGTCCACGGTTTTGTGCCTGTCCCGGGTAAAATCCCTGATGTTGACACATTGCCCTGTGATCAGACCACGTTCAATTCCCCTTGCAATCATACCATGCTCAAAAAAGGCTGCCACAAGCTCTGGAAAAAGGGTTAACACCGTAAAATTCATGACCTGTCTATTATCTGCCAGGGGATTGGTATCCTTCAGGGGATTGGTATCTTTCAGAGGACTCATACCTTTCAGGTTTCATATCCTTCAGGCAGAGTGGTCATAATAATTCCCGCATCCATATTTACAGATTCAACAAATTGTTCATTCATTGGAATCAGAATTTCCTCTTTCCCCACAACCAGCACGTCATTGGCACCGGTGGGGAAAATATGCCCAATAGTTCCAAGTTCTCCCCGGGTTTTGTCAATGACGGTCAGCCCGTAAAGATCCTGCCAATACCAGGTGTCTTCTTCAAGTACGGGCAACTGGTCTCTATTGATCAGAATCTCTTTTCCCACCAATGCCTGGGCAAGATCCGGGGTATCCACATTTTCCAGGCTGATCAAAACCCCTTTTTTCCGGGCAGAGGATTTGAGAATGGTATAGGCACAACCTTTCTCTTCGTCTTCGGATTTGAGCCAGACCTGCCTGCCTATGCCAAAGGTCTCAAAGGATTCTGCAAAGGACCAGACCTTGAGATTGCCGCCAAGTCCGTGTAGACCAGTGACTTTGCCTATGGTAAGCAGAGTGTTGTTATCCATTGTTTATTCAATGATCTCCAGAACGGTTCGTTTCCGGAGTTTAGTGGATGCTGCGCTTAATATGGTTCTCATTGCCCGTGCTGATCTTCCCTGTTTCCCAATCACCTTTCCCAGATCATCCTTTGCAACCTTCAGCTCCAGTACAGAAGTCTGCTCGCCAATGACTTCAGATACCTGAACCTCATCAGGATTGTCTACCAATGCTTTTGCAATGTATTCTACCAGATCTTTCATAAAAACATCTCCTAAGTAATGAGAATTCCCAGGCAATCCATATTTAGATTTAAAGGGTTGGGTTTAGGTGGTTAAGCTCAGAAGTTCAAGCTTATGCAGATGCCTCAGTAAAGCCCTGGCTTTTCAATATGCTTTGAACCGTTGTGGATGGTTTAGCGCCTTCACCCATCCAATATCTGATTCTGTCTTCTTTAAGAACAACGGCTGCTGGTTCTGTCATTGGGTTATAGGTTCCCAGTGCTTCCAGAAATCTGCCGTCCCTTGGGGATTCAATATCGGCGGCAACAATTCTGTAAAAAGGTTTTTTCTTGGTTCCTTTTCTGGTCAATCTGATTTTTACGGACATTGGTTTTCTTCTCCTTAAAATGGAAGCATGCCTTTTAACGAACGCATGCCGCCTTTATTAAACTTCTTGATCATTTTCATTGACTGGGTATAGCTTTTCAGGAGTTTGTTGACATCCTGGACGCTTGTCCCGCTTCCATTGGCAATCCTCTTTTTCCTAGACCCTTTTATCATGGCATGTTTTGATCTTTCTTCCGGGGTCATGGAATTGATGATGGCCTCGATTTTACCAAACTCCTTGTCACTTATATTTAAACCCTTGAGTTGTTTTTTGTTCACACCCGGCAACATACCAATAAGGTCCTTGATGGATCCCATTTTCCGGACAGACTTCATCTGATTCCGGAAGTCTTCAAGAGTAAAAGCATTTTTCCTTAATTTTTGTTCAAGCGCCTTGGCTTCTTTCTGGTCAACAGCATCCTGGGCTTTTTCAATAAAGGAAAGGGTGTCACCCATTCCCAGTATTCTTGAGGCCATCCTGTCTGGATGAAAGGCTTCAAGGGCGGTTGATTTTTCTCCTACACCGATAAATTTCAAGGGCTTGCCCGTGACCGCCTTGATGGAGAGGGCTGCCCCGCCCCGGGCATCTCCATCCATTTTGGTCAGTATAAACCCATCCAGATCCAGCCGTTTATCAAAGGATCCGGCAATATTCACAGCATCCTGGCCTGTCATGGCATCGGCAACCAAAAGGATTTCCGATGGGTTCAGGCCTTTTTTAATGCCTTCAAGTTCTGCCATTAATTCATCATCAAGGTGCAAACGGCCAGCCGTGTCAATCAACAGGGTGTCGCAGCCCAGTTCCCTTGCAGCCAATTGTGCATCCTGACAGATTTTTAAGGGCTTCATGTCAGTTGTTGACTGAAAAACAGGCACATCCAGCTGTTGTCCAATTCTTTTCAACTGATCAATGGCTGCAGGTCTGTAAACGTCCACTGGCACGAGAAAAGGCTTTCTGCCCTGCTTGCGCAGGTACCGGGCAAGCTTTCCCGTGGTAGTGGTTTTACCGGACCCCTGCAATCCAACCAGCATAACAGAGCCCAGAGCTTTGTCATCAAGATTTAGATCCTGATGCTCTGACCCCATCATTTTGGTAAACTCGTCATTCACAATTTTGATGACCTGCTGACCGGGAGTAAGGCTTTGCATTACCTCCTGACCCAATGCTCTGGCCTTTATATCTGAAATGACATTTTTTGCAACCTTATAATTGACATCTGCCTCAAGAAGTGCCATCCTGACTTGTTTTAAGCCGTCTTCGATGTTCTTCTCATTAAGGGTGCCGTGACCTTTTAATTTTTTAAAGACCGAATCAAGCCTGTCGCTCAAATTTTCAAACATAAAGAGATCACCCTCAAATATCTAATCAAATCATTGAATTTAGTTTATATTCCGTGATATGTCAAGGAAATAATAAAAATGAACAGGGTAAAAAACATGGAAAACATACTGGATTATACAAGGGAAGAATTGGCCCAATGGCTTGAGGATAAAGGGGTCAGACCCTTCAGGGCCAGGCAGATTTTTAAATGGGTCTACCTGAAACTGGCCCAAAGCTTTGACGAGATGACCGATCTTGGCAAACCTTTGCGCCAGATGTTGGAGGCAGATTTTTACGTAGGCAGCCTTGATCTTGAAAACAAACAGATCTCTTCCGATACCACGGAAAAGTTCTTATTTAGACTATCGGATGGCCACTATATCGAGTCGGTTCTAATACCGGAAAAAGATCATTTTACCATCTGCGTCTCTACCCAGGTGGGGTGTGCCATGGGCTGCAAATTCTGTTTGACAGCCAGGGGCGGCATGAAGCGTAATCTTAGTGTGGCGGAGATCATTGCCCAGGTCCGGGATGCCCGGTTTCATCTGATGCAAAAGAAAATTGAACCCCTTAAACTATCAAATATTGTATTCATGGGTATGGGAGAACCCCTTGCCAATTATGATAATTTGATCAAGTCCCTGCACATCCTCATGGACACGGATTACGGCATGAAGTTTGCTGCAAGAAAGGTTACGGTCTCCACCTCCGGGGTTGTACCAAAGATTATACATTTGGGCCAGGATACAAATGTAAATCTTGCCATCTCTTTGAATGCCACGGATGACAAGACAAGATCCAGGCTTATGCCCATCAACAATAAATATCCCATACATGAGCTTTTGAAAGCCTGCCGGGCTTTTATCATGAAACCCCGGAACAAGATTACATTTGAGTATATTCTGATCCAGAGCATAAATGATTCCAAAGAAGATGCCCTCAGACTGGTGAAGCTTCTGGCCCCCATCCGGGCCAAGGTGAACCTGATTCCCTTTAATGAACATGAAGGTTCTGAATTTAAAAGGCCGGGTTTGAAAATAATTTCCGGGTTTCTACAGATTTTGCTGGATCGAAACATGACGGCCATCATCCGCAAGAGCAAAGGGGATGATATTTCAGCGGCCTGCGGTCAGCTTAAGGCAAAAATGGTCAGCTTGAGGCAAAATTGATCACCTGAAAAAAATGAATGCTCTCAAGGATCCAGGGCAGGGCCTGGAAAAATTTTAAATTGCCTGTATAAGTTGCAGGGGATTGAAACTATCTGGATATGAGTTATAATTCAGGAAGTAATATGATTTAACAAGTAAACGGGTATGAAGTGAGTTGTGACAGATGGATTTTATGAATTAATTTAAATATATTTAATGGATGGGAAGGAAATATGTCAAATATAACTCTGGAAGATAAAAAGATTCTGATTGTTGATGATGAACCTGATGTCCTTGATTCCCTGGAAGAATTGCTCGATATGAGTACCATTGTCAGGGCCCAAACCTATGAAGATGCAAACATGCTCCTTGAGACCCAGGAGTTTGATCTGGCTATACTTGATATAATGGGGGTGGATGGGTATCAATTGCTGGAAACCGCAATAAAAAAAAATATAGTAACGGTTATGCTGACAGCCCATGCCCTGAGTCCTGAGAACATTAAGAAATCCTATCTTGGGGGTGCTTGTTCCTATATACCCAAGGAAGAAATGTTTAATATTGAAACATTTCTTATAGATGTCCTCAAGGCCAAACAAGAGGGTAAAAATCCCTGGACAAGCTGGTACAAACGCCTGGCCTCTTTTTGTGAAGAAAAATTCGGACCGGATTGGGATAAGGATGAAAAAGAATTTTGGGAAAAAATGATTTATTATTAATCCTTTTTCTTTCCTTATATCATAAGGTCTTTAAGTGCAGATGGCTCCAGGCAGGGAACCAGGACAATGGATTCTTTTCCTTTTTCTGTTACTTTGATTTTTGCTGTTTCACCGGGTTTTGACTTGGTATATCCGGCTGTTATTCCGGCCGCTGTCTGAATGAGGGAATCTGAAAAGTTTCCCATGAGAATTGCATCGGGTCCAGGCATTTCAGCATGTCGAAGCCGGACATCCTGGTCCCTGTCAAACCAGGTCATGATCTGCTGGTTATCATATTTTGAACGTCCTACAATGAGTTTGCAGCAATTTTGTTGGTTATCCAGATTGCTAGGGGTATCTATACTATCCAGCCGGAAATGACGTCCATGTTTTAAAAGGTGTAAGTGCCTGGTTTCATTGGTTTTCTGTACCATTAAAAGATCTCTCAGCCGGTCGGAAAAAACCTTGTCCGTTAAAAGGCAGCCCCCGGCAGGTGCAGGATATTCTGTGATACCCAAATCCTTTGCCATCTGTATCTGCACCTTCCTGGACCGTCCTGTAATGTCCATTAGCTTTTCTCGATCAACCAGACCCTGCTGCTCCATTATGGTTTCAGGAAGACATTTTCCACTCAGAGGGCGCAGTATATACTTGCCAAACCCTGAGTTTTTTTCAACATATTTTAAAGCGTTTTTGGTCTGGGACTTGGGCCGCTGACCTAAAACTTCGCCGCTGAACAGAAAATGAAACCCTTTTCCCTTCATAATCTTGCCTGCAATGGAAAACATCAGGGTATGACAGTCCATGCAGGGGTTCATGTTTTTGCCAAATCCAGCCTTGGGAGCCTTCATCATTTCCATATAAATTTGAGTGATATCCCGGGTAATGAGAGGGATGCCGGTCCGGGCAGAAGCATTTTTTGCCGATTGGGATGAAAAAAATGGGGTTTCAAAGCTGATCCAGGTAACATCAATCCCCTGATTCTTTAACACCAGGGCAGATAATATACTGTCCAGGCCGCCTGAACAAAGGCCCAGGGCTTTAATCGAACTTGTGGTTTTTTTTGTATTCATATATAAGCACTTTATGGTTTTGGACACATTAAAAATTCAAATAATGCTTGAAAGATTAAGGGACCGTTATCCGGTTGTCAAGACCCAGCTGGATCATAAAACTCCTTTCCAATTGCTCATTGCCACCATAATGTCTGCCCAATGTACTGACAATCAGGTCAACAAGGTTACAAAAAAACTTTTTGCCGAATATCCTGATCCCTCAAGCCTGGCTTGTGCCCCTTTACATGATATCAAACGCATTATTTATTCAACCGGGTTTTACAATAACAAATCCAAAAATATCAAGGCCTGTGCCCAGGCAGTCCTGGAGCACCACAACAGTATTGTCCCAAGGGATATGGCTGAATTGACAAAATTGCCCGGAGTAGGGCGTAAAACAGCCAATGTAGTAAGATCGGCAGCCTTTGGATATGAAGCCATTGTTGTTGATACCCATGTTTTGAGACTCTCCCAACGCCTTGGCCTGACCCGGAAAAAAGATCCGGTCAAGGTGGAGTTTGAACTCATGGAGATTATCCCTGAATCTTCCTGGAGCGATTTGTCCCTGCAGTTTATTTATTTTGGCAGGGAAATCTGCGATGCCAAAAAACCCCATTGTGATATCTGTCCCCTGTTTGATATCTGTCCAACACGGGGTAAAAAATAATAATGTCTCTCTATACAATACCTGTATAGTGTTTAAATTAAATCATTAGTGCAGTCGTTAATTATGGATTATCAAAGATTTATAGGAGGAAAAGGCTATGTCACTTATCGTGGCCAAAGGACTTGAAAAGACCTATGTGGCAGGAGACATATCCGTGCATGCCATTCGAGGTGTTGATTTTGCCATTGAGCCGGGGTCCTTTGTTTCTTTTATCGGCCCGTCCGGCAGTGGAAAATCTACCCTGCTCAATATGATCGGTTGTCTTGACCCACCCACCAAAGGAACCCTTATGGTTGCCGGAGAGGAAATTACAGGTCTTAATCGAAAAGAGGCAGCCCGTTTTCGAGGAGAGAATATTGGTTTTGTTTTCCAGGATTTTAATCTGATCCCGGTCCTAACAGTTTTTGAAAACGCTGAGTACCCTTTGCAAATGGTTCAAAACTGGCCCAGGGAAAAACGCAGGGCCAGGGTTATGGAAATGCTTGAAGCCGTTGGTATGGCCGATCAAAGCCAGAAATACCCCAGCCAGATTTCCGGCGGCCAGAAGCAGCGGGTTGCCGTTGCAAGGGCCTTGGTCACCAACGCAAAGCTGGTGCTGGCCGATGAACCCACTGCCAACCTGGACCGGGAAACAGCAGGTCGCATCATCGCCCTGATGAAAAAGATGCGGGATGAGTTTTCCACCACCTTTGTATTTTCCACCCATGATCCCCGCATTGTTGAGAATGTTGAGATAACTTTTACCCTTGAAGATGGAAAATTAATGAAAAATGAGATGCCTTTGGGAGGTGGACATGTTTAATATATTCAAACTTGCCTGGCGCAATCTTTTGCGTTATAAACGCCGGACCCTGCTCACCTCCATGCTCATTACCCTGGGTGTGGTTGCAGTGCTTCTTTTCGTCTCGGTGTCAGGTTCCTTTAAGGCCATGATGATCGGCCAGATTACCGATTCCATGCTGGGACATCTCCAGGTTCATAAGAAAGGCTATCTGGCATCCATGGACAGTTTGCCCTTAGACCGCAATCTCACAGAGAAGCAGATCAAAAAGGTCAAGCAGTTGCTTGAGAGCAATAAAGCTGTGGAGGCCTATTCCATGCGTATCAAGCTGGGTGCCATGTTCAGCAACTTCAAAGAAACTACCAACATTCGTTTGAACGCCGTTACTCCTGAGGAGGAGATGGCAACGGCTCCTCTGTTGACCAAACGTATCCTGGAAGGAGAAAAGGAAGGTCTCATCAAAGAGGGTGAAATTTTGATTCCAGAACTCATTGCCAGGGGCATGAAGGTCAAGACCGGGGATTCCATTGTTCTGGTGGCAAACAATAAGGATGGTTCAGTAAACGGACAGACCTTTATGGTCCGGGGTGTTCTTGAGGGTATTTCAGGCCCAGGCGGCAAGGATGGCGTAATTCATATCAAAGATGCCAGGTCTTTGCTGAGAATCCAGGGGGCAGAAGTCAGCGAGATTGCCATCCGTCTCAAGGACATTGAATCCCTGCCAGCATTCTTTGCCAGTCTCAAGCAGGAACTGGAATCCATCAGAAATAAGATGGATAAGCCGGTGTTTGAGGTCCATACCTGGGAGAAAATTTCTCCATTCTTCAATATTGCCAAAATGATCAATCTCATGACACTTTTTATCAAGATCATGCTGGTGGCCATTGTCCTGGTCAGCATAATGAATGTGATGATAATGGCTGTGTTTGAGCGAATTAATGAAATTGGAACCATAGCGGCCATCGGTACTTCTCCTTCTAAGATCATGGGCCTGTTTGTGGTGGAGGGCTTCCTCATGGGAATCCTGGGTACCGCCATTGGTACGGCGATCAGCCTGGTCAGTATTTATATCATGAATGCCACCCAGATCAGCTTTGATTTTGGACGTCAGACCGGACTGCTTCTTTCCCCAACCATTGGCAGCTATGATGTTATCTATATTGTTGTGATTGTAATCGGCATAGCCGTTCTTGCAAGCCTTCAGCCTGCCTGGAAGGCTGCCAGAATGGACCCCATAACCGCCCTCAGGCATGTGTAGGAGAAAGTAAGAATGAAAAAAGCACTTATTTTTTTGATAGTTTTTTTGGCCAGCAGCCTTGCAGGCATATGTTCTGCCCAGGCTGCTGAGCTGGATGGAAATGCAATTCTCAGACAGGTTGATAAAAATCTACAGCCCCAATCCTATGAGATGTATAGAAAACTTATAAATGTTGAGCCGGATGGAACCAAAAAAGAGTTTGTCCTTTATTCGGTGAAAAAGGGCCAGGATAAAATGGTGGCCCTGTTTCTGTCGCCGGCCAGTGAAAAGGGACGTTCCACTCTGCGCCTGGGCGAGAATATGTGGCTTTATATTCCCAATGTGGGCAAACCCATCCGCATCACCAGCCTGCAGTCTGTGGTGGGCGGTGTTTTTAATAACTCCGATATCCTGCGCCTTGACTATGGCTCTGAATACGATGCTGTCAGCATTACCCGGGAGGGTGACACCTACCTTCTTCAGCTCAAGGCCAAGACCAATGCAATTGCCTATGACAGCCTGAAGATGTGGGTGGATGCAAAGGCGATTGTCCCCACTACCATTGAGTGCTATGCTGCCAGCGGCATGCTCATTAAGACCCTGTACTATAAAAATACCAAGGATTTTGGCGACGGCCTGGTGCGTCCTTCGGTACTGGAGACTGATAGCCCGCTTTATAAAGGCTATAAATCTGTAATGATCTATGCCAAGGTCCAGAGAAAAAAGCTGGCTGATGAGGTGTTTTCATTGAACTACCTGGCCCGGGTTGATGAGCTGCGTTAGTTTTTTTATTTTTCCGTAAATTTTTACAGGTAAAGGGAAAATTTTGTGCGGCGATTGATTTTTTTTATTCTGGTGAATCTTATTCTTTTCACAGGTTTTGCTTCTGCCCAGGAGGAGTTCAGTTTTACCCTTGAGGAGTTTGAGAAGAAAAGCCTTGAGTGGGGTGGTTATGCAGAGATTAAACTGGAGCATACCAAGGGTAATCAAAACGCTGCCTTTGCTCTTCTGGACTCCCATGGGGATCCTCGTTCCAGTCTTGACCGTTTTACTTCCACCCTTCAATTGGATGGTAATTACAACAAGGGTCTGTTTAGCCTTAACTGGGTAGCTCAAGCTTACGGCCGCCAGGATCAGGAACAATGGGAAGATGAGGCCAGTATATTTGAGGTCTATGTGAGTATTAAACCAACGCCCATGGCAAGTATTGATCTGGGCAAAAAAGTCTTTAAATGGGGAAAGGGCTATGCCTGGAACCCCGTGGGTTTTATAGACAGACCCAAGGACCCCAATAATCCTGAAGAGTCATTGGAGGGGTATATAGGTGCAGGGCTGGATCTGATCAAAAGTTTTTCAGGTCCTTTGCAGACCCTGGCCCTGACCACGGTGGTCCTGCCGGTACAGGACAATATCAATGAAGATTTTGGAAAGCGTGATAACCTTAATCTGGCTGCAAAGCTTTACCTGCTATACAGGGATGTGGATATTGATTTCCTTTTGTTCACAGGCAACAGCCGGACAACCCGGTATGGTTTTGATTTTTCAACCAATCTGGCCACCAACTTTGAGATCCACGGTGAGCTGGCCCACATTCCCAAGCAGTCCCAGAAGATCTTGGATGCAGACGGCAATGTGGAGATCCGTGAAATTGCCGACACCAGCTACCTCCTGGGGCTTCGATACCTCACGGAAAACGATGTTACAACCATAATTGAGTACTATCATAACGATGATGGCTATACCGAACAGGAGCAGGACCGTTTTTTTGAACTGGTGGATGATGCGAATGACCTTTTTATGGAAACAGGCGATGATTCCCTTTACAGCAAGGCAGCTTCGGGCAGTGAGGGGGCCTATGGCAGATCCCAGAGTGGCCGTAACTATCTTTACGCTAAGATTACCCAGAAAGAACCCTTTGACCTGCTTTATTTTACGCCGGGTTTAACCGCCATTCTCAATCTGGATGATGAAAGTTTTTCCCTGAGCCCGGAGGCAGTATACACTGGATTTACCAATTGGGAACTGCGTCTGCGTTTTTCCCTGCTTGTTGGAAGCAGTTTTACCGACTACGGTGAAAAGCAGAATGAAAATAAGCTGGAGCTTCGGGTTCGATATTTTTTCTAAACCACTTATAAAATCCGACGTATTGAAAAATAATTTTAATTTTGATAAAGGGTAACTTGTTTTTTCCCTTACTAAATTAAATGCTCAAGGATATATTTTGGTCTTCAGCTCCCCAATTTTTTTGTTTGGTTTTTTACCAATTGCTTTAATAACCTATTACTTGTCATCAAAAAAAATTAGAAATATTGTTTTATTGTTGATGAGCCTATTTTTTTATGCCTGGGGAGAAGTCTTTTATATAGGCGTAATGATAACATCCATAATTTCCAATTACATAATTGGAAAATTAATTTATAATTCCTGGAAAAATTTCAATACACGTAATTTCCCGCAGATCTACTTGATTATTGGAATCCTTGTAAATATTGGTCTTTTAATCTCTTTTAAATATGCAAACTTTATCGTTTTCAATATCAATGGGCTTTTTTCAATAGTAAATATTTCACCCTTTGTTTTATGCCCCATCCATCTTCCTCTAGGAATATCTTTTTTTACATTTCAAGCTATTTCATATATTGTAGATGTCTATCGAAAGGAAGTTCCAGCCCAGATGAACATCTACAATCTAGCTCTTTTCATCTCTCTTTTCCCTCAGCTCATTGCCGGGCCTATTGTGCGCTATAATAATGTTTTATTTCAAATTACAGATCGATGCCATTCTTTAGAACTATTTTCAAGTGGTGCACAACGATTCATTATTGGATTGGCAAAAAAGATGGTAATTGCCAATCCCCTGGGAGAGATTGCCGACAATGTGTTTGCTCTCTCCGGCAACAGTCTTACAATGCCATTGGCTTGGATAGGTATTGTTTCATATACGCTACAAATTTATTTTGATTTTTCTGGATATTCTGACATGGCCATTGGTTTAGGCAGAATGTTTGGGTTTCAATTCCGGGAAAATTTTAATTATCCTTATATAGCAAGGTCTTTGCGGGAATTTTGGAGACGTTGGCATATATCATTATCCAGTTGGTTCAAAGATTACGTTTACATACCATTGGGCGGCAGTCGTGTATCTACAATCCGAGTGTATTGTAATTTGATAATTGTATTTTTGCTGACTGGGATCTGGCATGGGGCTAGTTGGAATTTTGTGGTCTGGGGCCTTTTCCATGGATTTTTTTTAGCCAGTGAACACAAGGGATTTTCTATCATACTGGAAAGAACTTGGCAGCCAATCCAACATCTATATACGATATTGGTAATAATAGTTTCTTGGGTTTTATTCAGAGCGGATACGCTTACTCAAGCTTTGGAATATTTTAAAGCCATGACAAATATAGCGAATTGGCATACAACAACGTTTCAGTTCGCACAGATAAGGTCCAATGAATCTATCTATGTATTTGCAATGGGGCTTTTTTTCTCAATGCCGATTTACCGGTGGTTAAAAAAATATTTGAATTATCATAGTGAAAATAATGTGATAAAAAAAATCTATCTCATAAATATCCCAAGACTTATGTTCTACTGTTTATTGTTAATGCTAAGCATCCTGAAGATTTCATCTTCAACCTATAATCCATTTATATATTTTCGGTTTTAAAGCAAGTCATGGATGAGTCAATTCTATATAGAGCTGAAAAAATAATTCTTATTTTGATTTTTGGATTATCAATATACATTCCTTTTATAGGTGGTGTTATTCAAGAAGATAAAATATCATCAACTTTTGAAAAAAGGAATTTAACCAAACTGCCATCTATTCCAAAATCAATAAAAGAGTTTAAACAATTCCCGGAAATATTTACTTTATATTACTCGGATCATTTTGGATTACGCGAGACATTTACCAAAGCATATTTTCGGCTTTTAAATAAACTCAGTGACAAATCTTCTGTTGATGATGTGACCGTGGGCCAGGATGGTTGGCTGTTTTTGGGCAGCATAAAACCCGGGTACACAAAATTTAATGATCCTATGGGTGATGCAGTAAACGCAAATTTATTTCCAGAAAAAGAATTGGTAACCTTTGCAAGATCTTTGATGTCTGTCAAAAATTGGCTTCATAACAGGGGAATTGAATATGTTTATATTATTGCACCTAACAAACATACAATCTATTCAGATAAACTTCCCACGTATATTTCAAAACAAAATAAAGAATCTGCAACAGATCAGCTTGTATCATATTTACAAGAGCATACCGATATCGCTGTGGTAGATTTAAGGCAAGTACTGAAAGAAGAGAAGAAAAGACATCAAGCCTATTTTAAGACGGATACACACTGGAATCATTATGGTGCAAATGCTGCGCAATTTTCGATAATGAATAAAATTAAAACTCTTTTTCCAGAAAAAATATCCCCTTTTTTATTAAATGACAGCCAATTTAAAATATTAATTAAAGGCGGGGGCGATTTGGCAAAATTTGCTAAAATTGAAAACATCAAAAGAGAATGCCCCCAGCCTGTCTTTGAAAACGAGTGCATTCCAGTACTGGAAATAATACAGACCAATGATAAAAAAAGACAGCCCTACACAATGGTATGTGAAGCCAAGGAGCTTACCGCAGTGATTTTTAGGGATTCATTTTTTAGTGCTTTGGATCCATACATCTCAAGGTATTTCCATCGTTCTACATATATCTGGGAAAAGATAAATTACAATTCTTTGATGAAATATGTCGAACAAGAAAAACCAGATATAATTATTGAGGAAGTGATTGAAAGGAGCCTGCCCTATATCCCTTCCGCTTCTATTCTTGAGTTTACCGCAAAAAATGAATGAAGGATAGACGAATCAAAGGGTTTGTAAATTAATTGTGTCTGAAGGGAGTCAAGGGTAATTCAAAGCTGGGACACTTCAAAATTGTTGGTAAAGGCCACCAGTTTTTCACATTCTGTTTTAAGGGTTAAAAGTTTTTTGTTCAGGTTTTCCAGGTCATGGTCACTTCCGGCTGATTCAATGATCATGACAGCATGTCCTGCTGCCATGCAATGACAGCTTCCCCACTCAAGCTTTCTTTCTTCCTGAAGATAAAGCAATTAACCATGGGCCTCTTCCTCACTGATGAGCTCAGGAGAGCGGTTGTAATATTTTGCAAGGTCTTCAACTGCATAGACATAGAGTTTTTGGGTGTCAATGGCGAATCTACGAAGTTTCATGTCATTGATCATTTTTAGTCTTAACGGTGTCATGCTGATTTTCCTTTTTTATGAATTAGTAAAACATAGAGGAGATATCGGAACCTATGATGCCATACGAGATTTAAAGGATGATTTTGCTTGGGATAAATGTGTTAAGGATGGTTGAAATGTTGGGAATGGCAACCACCGCCTGGCGGTTTAGTTCAATGCTCTTTTAACTGAATACACTATTGGAAGATTAAATTTTATCAATAAATTATAATCATAACAAAGATAAATTACAAAAAACAAAAAACTGCTGCTGTTTCCGCAAATTTCCAAATGAGCTAAAATACCCAACCATCAAAAAATACTGGACTTCACCGGTGACTTTGGTGTTCGGCTCAGGAGGATGGTGATTGTTTTGGATTTAACTTGACCTAATTGGAAAATATTTTTAGGCTTACAGAATAAAACATAGCGCAATGATCTTTAATCGAGGCGGAAT
>Ga0307988_1000690_pt1 | contig 22221 bp, 18 predicted proteins | sample EllFjometagen183_FD_203166 | JGI IMG/M metagenome (GOLD analysis project Ga0307988, IMG submission 203166) | Marine microbial communities from Ellis Fjord, Antarctic Ocean - #183 | ecosystem: Environmental > Aquatic > Marine > Unclassified | place: Southern Ocean | collected 2014-10-08 | reverse complement strand
GAGATAAAATTTCAGTTCATTATGCTGCCGCTTTTCCTGCTTATCTTTGTCTGAAATTTTATCTCTCAATTCTTGTTCCCATAAGGTGAGGTGCTCAGTATGAAGGCCATTTTTTCTCAGCCATTCGCCCAGTTTTTCTGGTTCAATTGAGCGTCCCTCTAAAAGTAACGTCATTTTTTCTGATGGATTTCTCGATTCTGGTGATATTTCACTATCAGATTTAAGTAAGTTATCATCTTTTATTACTTTGAGCCAGTTCCTAATAGTTTGAGCATTTACTCCCGTTTCTTTACTTACCTCTGATATTGATCTGCTCTCTGGTGGTAACACCTTTTTGAGTACACTATTTTTAAACCCTGTACTGTAGTTCATCTTCTGTTGTCCTCCGTATTTAATTTTTTAATACTTGTGACAACTATCTTGACTCATAGGGTACCCATTAATATGGGGTGATCCCTTAAATATAGCTGAGACAATCGGACCGTATCCCTATGATGAGGAGATGGCTGTCCAAATAAGCCTTATCCATAAGTATATTGATGATCAGAATTCAATAAAACCAATACCATTTGAATGGATACCCAAAGCGGTATCATATTTGTCCGCATTAGAATCAGCACTGTTTAATGATGAAGAATATTCAATATCGTTTTCGGAAGTACAGCATCAATGGAAAAATGGATAGGTTACACTAATTCAGACAGTTAATACTCGGACACATTGTTATTTTCAGATATAATAAATGTGAGGTTTTGAATGACAAAAAATATTAAGAATCCCAATATGTCGAAAAGATATACTGAGGAGTTCAAAAAGCAAATTGTAGAGCTGATCAACAATGGAAAGGTACCTGGGGATATAGTTAAAGAATATAATATCTCAAGATCCACCATACATAAATGGGTATCAGATTATGAGAGATCTAAATCCTTCAAGGCTAAGGATAATCGTTCAGATGATGATAATGAGTTAATTAAGCTCCGTAAAGATAATAAAGAGCTTAAGATGGAGAACGATATTTTAAAGCAAGCGGCGCTGATATTGGGACGAAAATAGCTGTAATCAGAAAAAATACGAATAAATACAGTATCAGCGCCATGTGTAAAAAGTTAAATATTAACAGAAGTTCAGTTTACTACACCAAGGGGATCAAAGTCGTTGATTCCAAACTAGAGAATAGAGTAATAAAGATTTTTAAGGAAAGCCGTAAAAACTATGGTACAAGAAAGATCAAGTATATGCTCTTTGCTGATGGAATTATTGCTTCTAGACGATGTATAAGCCGTATTATGGAGAAATATGGCCTAGAGTCCACCTATACCAAGAAGAAGTATAAAAGAGAAAATACTGGATGCAATGAGGAAATGATAGAGAATCTTGTAGATAGGAATTTTAATGATAAGGAACCACTTGAAGTAGCGGTAAGTGATCTTACCTACGTGCAGGTGGGAAGCAAATGGAATTATGTCTGTAATATTTTGGATCTGCATAATAGAGAAATTATCGGGACTGCTGCGGGAACCAAGAAGAGTGCAGAGTTAGTTCTAAAGGCTTTTTCATCAATTAAACATCCTTTAAACAAAATCCAGGTTTTTCATACGGATCGTGGTAGTGAGTTCAAAAATAAATCAATCGATATATTGTTAGCAACGTTTGATATAACTCGATCCCTCAGTAAAAAGGGGTCTCCATATGACAATGCCGTAGCAGAAGCAACGTTTAAGATCTTAAAAATGGAGTTCATCTACCAACAGAAATTTGAAACTCTAGAGGAGTTAAGAAGGAAACTATATGATTATGTAAATTGGTATAATAATAAAAGGATTCATGGGTCTCTGGGGTATTTAACACCAGTGGAATACAAAACTTTGATGTCCGAGAAAATAGTGTCCTAAAGGGGGTTGCCTATCCAAAACGATAGAAAACATATAATTCATGACTGTATAAAAATACGCAAGGTTTTATACGATATTGGAAAGGTCGAAAAAGAAGAATTTATTAGAAAAGTGCACGAATATTTGGAAATGCTTAGTACGAAATTAGATTATAAAAATAGCTAAACGATTTTTACTGTGGCAGTCTACAAAAAGTTGTATTTGACTTAGCTGCTGATATGTTTCTTGATTGCGCAAGAATCGAGCAAGCTTAAGCCATGCAACTGAAATTGGCGTCAATTATAATAGGATACTAAAATGGAAGTAGTACGATAATTCGCTTTCTTTCACAGATGAAGTATGATGAGCACTTCACACTAAAACAGCGCCAATACCGCACTTTTCTCACTCGATAAACAGCTCAAATCCTCTGATTTTTAACTATAATCATAAATTTATCATAATAACTTTCTTTTTTACTAAGGTATAATTATATTGATATCATATAAATTTTATATGGAGGTATATATATGAAGAAAAAATTATTACTAGTATTAGTTGTTATATTGTTACTGTTCCCGGCTACTATTTTTGCGGGAGATCTGTTTGGATTAAGTATTGGGGCTTCAGCTATCTTGCTGGAAGAGATCCCACTTGATGGTGATATTGATTTTGATCCTGCTGATGTTGGTATGGATGATTTTGAATTAGGTGGGGAAATTAGGTTCAATATCTCTTTACTTGAGCTGTCAGTCCTTATCTTACCAGTAGACTATGGAGAGTATGAGGATGGATATTACTTGTATGCAACTGTGGTACCTATGCTTGGTCTGTCAGTCGAATTGGTAGATTTAGTAGATCTGGGTGTTGCTGTTGGAACCTGGGGTGATGTATTCGTAAGTACTGAGGGGGATTTTGATACTTCTTATTACGATATTAAACAGCAGGAGTTATTCCTCAGGGCATCCGTTGATTTTAATCTTGGATTTCTTTCAGTTGGAGGATTTGCAATGGTTTTTCCACAGATGACAGTTGGAGAAGTTCTTGATTCTGATTTTGAGCCTAGTGCAATTGAAGTACCAACTAGTGCCTATGTTGGAGTAAGTGCACTGATAAATCTTCTGTAAATAAATATTTTACAGTCGGCAGGGGGTGTTGTATAACATACAGCAACCCCTTTTTTATTGTGCGCCTCCTACTTGAAGGACAATAAAAAAGACCAGGGTTTTCACCCTGGTCATATTGCTAGTTCATAATAAACTATTTTGTAAAAATCTGTGCTAACTCAGCCATTCTTGCTGAGTAACCCATTTCATTATCGTAAAAAGAAGTCATTTTAACAAGAGTATTGTCGCCTGCTTCAGTTACACGAGTATTTCCGGGAATATACATTGAACTCCAATCTTCACCAACACAGTCTCTTGAACATTCATAGTAATCACTTACATCAAGAACTTTACCCATTAAAGTACTGTCATTGATTTTTTTTGCATTAGCAGTAACAGCAGTATTAATTTCTTCTAAAGTATGTTTGCCTTCAAGTAAATAGACTACTTCAACTACAGAACCTGTGTCTGTTGGAACACGAAGAGCTGTACCATTTAATTTACCATTAAGGTGAGGAAGTACTTTACCTACTGCAATTGCAGCACCGGTGGAAGCAGGGATTATGTTGTTTAATGTTGCTCTGTTTTTTCCGCCGCCGAAAAAGTCCTGAACTCTCTGAGTTGATGTAGCGGCATGAGTTGTACACATCAAACCTGTAATTACTTTGAACGCGTCATCAACTGCTTTTGTCAAAGGAGCTAAACAGTTAGTTGTACAGGAAGCATTAGAAACAATTTTGTCATCGGCAGTTAATTCGCCATGATTTACACCAACAACAATTGTTTTTGTGTCGTCTTTACAAGGAGCAGAAATAATAACTTTTTTTGCACCTGCATTGATGTGAGCCATTGATTTTTCTGTGGTTAAGTAAAAACCAGTACACTCAAGAACAACATCTACATTATGTTTGCCCCAAGGAATGTTATTTGCATCTTTTTCAGCATATATAGTAACCTTGTGATCTCCAATTTGAATTACATTGTCGCTGATTAATTTTACATCAACAGGAAATTTCCCATGAATTGAGTCTTTTGGAAGACCTTCAGCGATCTCTTTTGCGGAAACTAAATCGTTTCCAGCTACAATTTCAATTTCATCATTGAATTGTGATGTAATAACGCGCATTACGTTTTTTCCAATACGGCCCATTCCGTTAAAAGCTACACGAATTTTACTCATATTACCCTCCAGTAATCATTTTAATATATTGTTATTCCCACTTAAATCCTAATTCCAAAAGTAAATAGAGAAATCTCTCTAACAATTACTGAATCATCAGAATTCTCCGAATGGGAGTAATAACCAAAGTTGTTCATTATATTTATTCAACAGATCTTTTATGTTTATAAGCACAAACCGTTTATAACGTTTTGTTGGGTGTACTTTAGTAAATTACCGAGGATTCTGCAATGCCTATATTAAAAAACTATAGTTAAATTTTTCCATACTTAAAGCCGGTATCCACTGGTGCCGAATTAGAAGGAACATTTCATTACAAGGCCGTTAATTATCCCCCCCATTCCTTCCGCTATCGCCCAAGTTTTCATTTAATACCTGAAATGTATATGATATATGAAAACTTTCAGGTAAAGTCTTTCTAAACCACATAGTGATAGCAGGTTTATGGGTTCCTACTGTTTCAAACGATTCCACTCTGATAGAGTTACGCTCAGTTACTTTTACGCATCCATCTCCTTCAATATGCCAATTTACTAAACCGTCTGCAGGGTTGAAAGTATATATATTATTCATTGATTTATCAAACTACTCAAACTTCTTAGGGCTCCTATTACTTTCGGGATTTTAACAGTTATCGAAAATTTTCGGAATACCCAGCTTTTTATGGAAAGATAAAATATCTGTGATATAATGGTTTAAATATGACAAAAATTAACATCCCCCTGAAAAAGTACTGGGAAATACTGGCCATACACCTTAAACCGCGGGTGGGTAAATTTACACTGCTCATGCTCTCTCAAATGACAGCCATACTTCTCACCGTTTTTATCCCCCAGATCACCCGGCGATTTATTGATTCCGCCCAGTCCGGTGCCGCCGAATCGGTTCTGTTGACCATTGCCGGCTCCTTCCTTGTTATCTCCGTGGTGCAGCAAATTATCTCTGTTTTAGCCCGGTATATAGGGGAAGTTGTTGCCTGGGGAGCCACCAATGAACTGCGTTTTGAGTTGGCCGAACACTGTCTTCAACTGGATATGAGTTTTCATAACGGCACCAATCCGGGAGAGCTGATTGAGAGGATTGACGGAGATGTTCAGTCCTTTGGTAACTTTTTCAGTCAGCTGGTGGTTAAGGTTATCGGCAATATTTTTCTACTGGCGGGAATTCTTGTTATATTGAGTCTGGAGGATCTGCGGGTAGGACTCATGTTTACCCTCTTCTCTTCGGGTACCATATTCCTGTTGAACCGCATAAAAAATATTGCCATTCCTCACCAGAAAAAAAGACGGGAAGTGGTCACCGAACTTTTCGGTTTTATAGAGGAACGGCTGGCCGGTGTTGAGGATATTAAGTCAAATAACGGAATAGCCTATGTGGTTAATGGTCTCTATAAACTGCACGATAAACTGTATACGGCCTGGCAGAAGGCGGAGATCATGCATGTTCTGGTCCGTCTAACCGCGGGACTGGCCCTTATGACCGGTTATGCCATTGCCCTTTACTGGGGCTCCCGCCTGTTCCGCTCCGGTGCCATTACCATAGGCACAGTTTATTTGATTATCCAGTATACCAATGTTATTGCCCGGCCCATACGGGAACTCACCCGGCAGGTACAGAACCTGCAGAATATCGGAGCCAATGTTGACAGGATTGATGAGTTGAAAAAAACCGAATCCTCCCTTGAAAATGAGGGCACCAAGGTTCTGGAAGAGACTTCCGGTGTTGAGTTTAAAGAGGTGGATTTTTCCTATAAGGTGAAGATAAAGTCCTAAAAAATCTCTCCTTCTCTTTGGACGCGGGAAAGGTTTTGGGGATTCTGGGAAGAACGGGGAGCGGTAAAACCACCATGGCCCGTCTGGTCTGCCGTCTTTATGATCCCCAGGGCGGGAGTATTAGTTACAATAATCATGATTCAAAGGAGTTGGAGCTTTCCCAGCTTCAAACACGCATTGCCTATGTGACCCAGGATGTACAGCTCTTTCAGGCCAGTGTCAGAGATAATCTTACCTTTTTCAGGGGGGATGTTTCCGATGAGCGGCTCCTTACCCTTATTGATGAAATGGGGCTGGAAAGCTGGTATAAAGGACTTTCCCACGGGTTGGATACGGTCCTGCAGTCCGGGGGAAAGGGACTGTCCGCCGGAGAAGGGCAGCTCCTGGCATTCCTGCGGGCTTTTTTGCGTAATCCTGCCATTGTTATTCTGGATGAAGCCTCCTCCCGCTTGGATCCGGCTACAGAAGTTCTTATTGAAAAGGCCGTCACCCGGCTGCTCAAAGGGCGTACGGGTATCATCATTGCTCACCGTCTGAAAACACTGGACCGGGTTGATGATATTCTCATTCTTGATGACGGCCATGCCGTAGAGGGGGGGACAAGGCTGGAACTTCTGGAGAAGAAGGACTCCCTCTTTAATCATCTCCTTAAAAAAGGTCTTGAGGAGGTCATGGTATGAGTAAAACAACCCATGTTTCTTCCTGGAAAACTGTTATCGGTACCATAAGGAATCAACCCTTATTCTGGTTGGCCAATCTACTATCCATGTTCGTTCTTATGGGATTCTCTCTGATTCCGCCACTCATTATAAAGGAATTTATGAATTCCCTGACCGGTGATCCCCGTTACTCTCTGGAACTGCTTATTCTGGGTATGTATGTCAGTGAGGTGGGGGGAGTGCTGGGTCTGTTGGGCATTGTTAAAACCAATGTTCCCTTCTTAGTTTACTCCCTGGCTCTGATACGTAAAAATCTTATACTCTCCATTTTCAAAAAACCAGCCGCTCTGGCCATTCCCAAATCACCGGGAGAGGCTGTCAGCCGGTTCAGAGGAGATTCCTTTGAGATTCCTCTCTTTGCTCTCTGGCTGAATGATATAAGCGGTATGCTGCTAACCAGTGCCGTTGCCATAGGTTTTATGGTAGGCATAAGTCTGCGTATTACTCTCTTTGCCCTCTGTCCCTTTGTTTTTGTCATGATAATCTCAGCCATTACCACCCATTGGATAGAAAAATACCGCCGGAAAAGCCGCAAGGCTACTGCTCTGGTCATTGGATTTATCTCCGAATTTTTTGGAGCAGTTCAGGCGGTAAAAATCTCCGGAAGCAGTAGAGCTGTGCTCAGTCACTTTAAGTCACTCAATGATACCCGGGGTAAATGGGCCGTGAAAGAGCGGCTGTTTCAGGAAATTCTCTACTCTATCTTTAGGAATGCTTCCAATCTGGGGATCGGTATCGTCCTGCTCCTGGCAGGAAAATATATTCGTAACGGTAGTTTTAGTTTTGGTGATTTTGCCCTCTTTGTCATGTATCTGGAATTTATCAGTGAATTTACCACCTTTGCCGGGTTAGCCCTGGCAAAATACCGCCAGCTTGCCGTTTCCGTTGACCGTATATTAGAGCTGACCGGGGAAGAGTCACCGGAGAGCATTGTGGAAAACAGCCCGGTCTACATAAGAAATAACACTCCCCAAGTGGTAGAACCTGACCAGGGGGAACCGCTGGATATATTGGATGTAAAAAACTGCCATTACAAATATGCCGCCGGCAACAAAGGAATTGAAGATATAAGTTTCTCCCTGAAAAAAGGGACCTTTACGGTCATAACAGGCAGGGTGGGATCGGGTAAGACCACACTGGTCAGATCTCTTTTAGGACTTCTTCCCATGGATCAGGGAGAGATTAGCTGGAATGATAGAATCGTGGAGAATCCGGCAGATAAATTGGTTCCTCCTCTCTGTGCTTACACCCCTCAAATTCCCCGCCTATTCAGTGAAACTCTGCAGGATAATATTCTTCTGGGACTGGACCGGGGCGAGGAACATATTGCCACTGCCATTCATAGTGCCGTCATGGAAGAGGATCTGGACCAGCTGGAAGATAGACTGGATACCATGGTGGGAACCCGGGGTGTTAAACTCTCCGGTGGTCAGGTTCAACGAAGTGCTGCGGCCCGAATGTTTGCCCGGACTCCCGAACTGCTGGTACTGGATGATGTTTCCAGTGCGTTAGATGTGGAGACGGAAGAGAAACTGTGGGAGCGGTTTTTTGCCCTGAAAAATGTGGCCTGTCTGGCCGTTTCTCACAGAAAAACGGTTCTGGCCCGGGCCGACAATATTCTTGTTCTTCAGGACGGCCGCCTGGTAGCTCAAGGAAAACTGGACAAACTTCTCAAAAATTCCGGTGAAATGAGGCATATCTGGTATGGTGAGGATAGGGATTAAATCAGGTATAGATTGATTGGAATAGGAATCAGAAAAAAACTGTCAATGATCAGCGAAAATGTCACCCACTCCTTGAACCAGTATGAGGCGAACGTTTTGTCTTATATAGGGGTATGCCATAGAAGCTGCAAAGGCGGTTACTGAATGGGTTTTTGCGAATTATGAGATCGAATATCTTATTGGAACAGCTGAAGTTGGAAATATTCCATTGTTTATTGCATAATTAAAACCCCCGTATTGTATATTGTAAATCATCTGCCTAATTTCATTCACTATTTTACTTCCACAAATCAGAGTAAGTATGCTATCGTAAATTATGACCTCATTTACTAACCCTAAAAATAGAGTTTTTCTCCGAATTTTTATTATTTTTCTGATAATAATTGCCTTGATCTATGGCTTGGGACTGAGTCTATATACTATTTCAGCTAATACTGTCGAAAACTATTTATTTGAAACTATCAAATCCCAAATTTCTGTTAATTTGCAGAAATTTGAGATTTCCCTAAAAAGGATTCGTGGGATTCAGGAAGAATTGAGTAATAATGAAGATGTTCTCAAGTATGCACTTTTAAAATCGGCAATGAGGACCTCTGATAGGTACGATACTGTTTTAGATATTGAACAGATTCTTATTTCTCTTGGAATTGCCAGTGAGTATATTGCCGATGCCAGGATATATTTTCCGAGAAATGATCAGGACATTTCTGCAGCAGCTGCAGTCTCAAAAATTTCGAAAGAGGAATGGAATAAATTTATCAGTAAAGATACTTCTAAAAAACTTCTAACATATATAGATGATCGTCTTTATAGTCTATTTACATTTCCAATGTCTTTATCAGCTGAAGACCCTATCTTTATTTCTGTACTTGAAATTTCTATACCCGAGATTAAGAAATCTTTGTCTGAGCTTAAGATTCCCATAAACAGTCAGGTTCAATTAATAAACATTAATCAAGGTTGGAGTATTACTGACCCTGAGCAGTCAATGAAAGACTCCATACTGGAAAGTGTCATGAAAAACATAAAGAAGGGGATTAATTCTGATGTTATCCAGAGTTCAGAAACTGGAAGCAAATTGATAATTGCTTATGAATATTCACAGTCTCTTGACAGTTGTCTGATCTGGTCTGCAGAAAAGAATGAGATTTTTACCTATATTCCCCGGATCAGGATGGTCTTTGTTATATTTTCGTTAATTTCCATTCTGGCTATTCCTCTATTTTCTGTGATGGTGCTGAGAACAGTACACTTTCCGCTTCTGGATCTTGTGACACATTTTAATGAGATGGAAAAAGGCAATTTGGGGATACAGGTAGCATACCATGGGGATGATGAATTCAGATACTTGTCAGATGCTTTCAACTCTATGAGCGGAAAACTTAAACAATTGTTCGATCAGGTATACTCTCAGGAACTGCTTTTAAAGGATGCAGAACTGAAACGTTTACATTCCCAAATAAATCCCCATTTTCTATATAATAGTCTATATGTAATATACCGTATAATAAAATCCGGAGATCAGGACCTTGCGGCCCAATTAACTCAGAAACTATCAGCTTATTATCAGTTTATAACCAGAGAGAGTGTTAATACGGTAACTCTCGAACAGGAAGTAGCCCATGGTGCTCTTTATGCAGAAATACAATCCATTAGATTCGATGGCGGCATATCTGTGGATATTTCAACTTTATTTCCTGCAGAATACTCAACTAAACCGTGTCCCTGTCTGATGCTGCAGCCAATACTGGAAAATTGCTATATACACGGTTTAAAAGATAGAACCACAAATGGCAGGATCTCCATATCTTTTGAGCAGCAGGCAGATTCTTTTCAAATTGCCGTAGAAGATAACGGCAACCTGATAACTGAACAGAAAATTATAGATTTGAAGAACCAGATCACCACGGCAGAGGATTCTCTTCTGAAAACAAAGAAATCTACAGGTCTCAGAAATATACATCGCAGGATTCAGCTGATGTATGGAGACAAGTACGGTTTGCAGTTTAACAAAAGTTCTTTAGGCGGTTTAAAAGTCACTATCGTATTAGACAAGGAAGATAGCAATGCATAGAGTACTGGTTGTAGATGATGAACCGCATGTTGTTCATGGACTGAAAGATCTGCTCCTGGACTGCAGAGATCTTGAACTAGATGTTTATACCGCTCTTGATGGCATGGATGCCCATGATTATATGCTGAATACAAGTTTTGATTTGTTAATCACAGATGTAATGATGCCCAGGTTAAGCGGGATGGATCTATTACATAAAGTAAAATCATACTGGCCAAACTGCAGAGTAATTCTTTTTACAGGGCATGGCAATTTTGATGATCTCTATGCTGCAAACAAATATCAGCATGTCACCTATTTGCTTAAGAACATTGCAGATGAAGAATTACTGGCTATAGTAAAGGAGATCCTGAATGAAATGGAACAGCAGGACAATTATAATAGTATCAGTGAAAAAATTAAAAAACTTGCTCCCGAAGCATTACTGGTTATGCAGCAGAATTTTTTTGCCAAACTGCTGCAGTCAAAGATAGACAATCCGGACACAATTCGGGAGCAATTTGTTGAACTTGATATCCCCTTATCTGCAGAGAATAAGCTGCTGTTAGCAATTGGCCGTTGTTCTTTTTCAGAAGTTCCTGACCTGCCCTGGGCATTACTTTCTTTAGTTCGGGAACGAGCGCCTGTTGAGATTCAGGTAACTATTGCCATGATTAATCAGCTGGAAGAGAGTTTTACCCTGCTGTTCCAATTTCAAGAGGAGCAAAGTAAGTGGCATAATGCTCAGTTTCCAGGCAGGATTATAATGAATCTGCTGGATCCGCTCCCCAAATGGTCTGGTGTATCTGTAGATACCAATATGATGATAATAATATCTGATCATCTGGTTTCCTGGATGGAGTTACATGAGAAGTATGAAAAAATACGTCTCCTGGCAAAGTCTACCAGGATGGAATCAGGCTGTATTATCTCTGAAGGAATGATGGAACAGAGACTGCTTGATAATTTAAAAAACAATCAATTTTCATTTGATTACAGTTTATTTCCGAAGTTATCTCTAAAACTTGAGTCCCGGGATCAGGAAGGAGTAGTAAACATCATCAAATCAATCCTGGACCAGGCAAAAAATGGAGATACATTGCATTTACAGTCAAAAATGGAAATCTATACAGGATTGCATTATTTTATAGCAAATTACATATCAAAACATGGTCTGGATTTCCTGCAGATAATGATCCGGAATTTCCCTTTAATTATTTCTGAAATGGTGGATATTTCAGAAGAAAAAATTCTCAATATATATTCATCAATGATTAAAAAAATAATTACAGCTGAATCAGAAATACAGAGCCCGGTTCAATCCAAAGCAGTAACATTAGTTTGCAGCTATATAGATTCAAACTTGGAAAAAGACCTTTCTCTGGTTCGGCTTGCAGATCTGGTTTTTTTAAATCCCAGTTATCTAGCCAGGTTATTTAAGAAAATTCAGGGGACAACAGTTCTGGAGTATACAAATATTAAAAAAATTGAACGGGTAAAATACCTGCTTCAACAAACTAATATGCAAATGCAGGATATTACCAGGGCTGTCGGATTTAGTTCAGCCAATTACTTTTCCCGGTTTGTTAAAAAATATACAGGGAAAGCACCGCAACAATTAAGAACTGATTATTTATTGTCATAAGTCAATATATACACAAAAAGGTAAAGATTTGTACATTGTGTATCTTCATCTGCCATTGCTACAATTAATCTATTCCAAAGGAGGAACTTATGAAGAAATCTCTATTCTTATTTTTGATGCTGTTTACAGCTTTTTTCTGCTTTGCCGCAGGGCAACAGGATAATGATGCCGCTGCAGAAAAACAGCTGGCACCGGGCCCATTCGGCAAGTATGAAACACCAATTACTGTTGAGTTTGTTGGGACCATGAATGATTCCATGCAAAAAAATGTTATTCGATATGACAATTCATTCGAAGATAACATGTGGACCCGTATATATGCAGAAAGACTAGGTATCCAGATTGAATATCAATGGATTGCCAAAAACCAGGAAGAATATAATCAAAAGTTAAATGTATCTCTTGCTTCCGGAGATATTCCCGATATCCTGGGAATTGGTCTTTCAAACCTGACCCAGTTTAAAAGACTTTATGACGCTGAATTAATTGCACCATTGACCGATATATATGAAGAATATATTTCTCCAAGAGTAAAACAGGAGCTAATGTCTTTTCTTGGTGATGAGGCATGGTCATCAGTCACGTTTGATGGTGAGAAATATGGAATTCCAATTGTTTGGGCGCGAGATGGAGAAGATGCTACTTGTTTTACCTGGATAAGAGAAGACTGGTTGGAAAACCTTGGTCTTAAACCACCCACAACTGCAGCTGAGCTGATCCAGGTTGCAGAAGCATTTACCAATGCCGATCCGGATGGGAATGGAGAAAACGACACTTACGGCTTTCTTCTAAAACGCAATCTCTGGGGTAGTGTCGCCGGTCTTGAACACTTTTTTAACTCTTTTCATGCCTACCCGACTATCTGGATAGATGATGGCGAGGGAGGCTTGGCTTACGGAACAATTCAGCCGGAGGTGAAAGAGACCCTTCAGGTGCTTCAGGATCTATTCAAACGTGGAATTATTGATTCAGAATTTGGAGTACGTCCCGATGATAAAATTCCCGAAGAGGTTGCAGCTGAACGGGTTGGGATAGTATTTGGTCCGCAATGGATATCTCTCTGGCCTCTTCCTGATAATGTGAATGCTAATCCTGAAGCAGATTGGTTGCCGCTGATGTTAGTTTCTGCAGACGATAAAGAAGCCCGACCGCAGGGTAAAGTTGGTCATACAGGAGTTTATGTAGTAAACAAAGAATTCCAGTATCCTGAGGTATTACCAAAAATGGCAAACCTTTACCACGAGCTTTATATTGACAAGTATGAAGAGTATGGAAATGTTCCGGGAGAGACTCCCTGGGAAGTTTGGAAATTTTCTCCCATTGGATTCGCAATTCCCGGAAAAAATCAGGCTACGCAAAAGGCCATTACTGAAGCATACATTAAAGGTAATGCAGATGATCTTGTAGGTGAACAAAAAGCAATGTTTGACAATGTTGATAGTTACCTGACTACTGGAAATCGAGAGGACTGGGGTTGGTATAGAATTTTTGGACCTGGTAAACCAGGTGAAATTTCTCAGGCTGGTTTAGCCGATTATCTGGATAATAACAAATTTGTAATTGACAAGTTTGTTGGTGCTCCTACTGATACAATGACAGCTAAATTTACCACTCTTGAATCCTTAAGAGATGAAGTTTTTGTTAAAATTATTGTTGGAGATTATGATATCGACCAATTTGATAAGTTTGTCTCGGACTGGAATAATTTAGGCGGAGCTGATATAACCGCTGAAGTAAACGCCTGGTATTCATCAACAAAATAATTAGCTTACTTTTAGCATAATCAAGAGCGGTTTCCTGAATCAGGTCCGCTCTTGATTTTATTATATATTCATCTAAGAGGTTTTAATGGGTATTAATTACAAACGCAGACGACAGCTCCAACGCAGACGACAGCTCCCCTTGGATCTGATGATTCTTGCTCCACTGTTAGTTGTTATCATTTTTTCATATATTCCAATGGCAGGAGTGGCAATTGCCTTTCAGAATTTTATTCCGGCTAAAGGGCTTTTCGGGGACCAGAAATGGATCGGTTTGGGAAACTTTGAATATATTTTCAAACTTCCTCAGGCTATGAGGGCTCTGAAAAATACAATTGTTATTGCCTTTTTTAAAATTATATTCGGTATGCTTGCCCCTATTGTTGTTTCAATCATGCTCAATGAACTTCGTAAAGAGAGATTGAAAAAGATAATCCAGACCACAATTTATCTACCGCATTTTCTTTCCTGGGTAATCTTATCTGGAGTTCTCATTGATATATTGTCTCCTTCCACGGGATTTGTGAATCAAATTATTACAGGTATAGGATTTAAACCCATATTCTTTTTAGGTGACCCTCAATGGTTCCAGGCAACTATTATTGCCTCACATGTCTGGAAAGAGTTCGGATTTGGAACTGTGATCTATTTAGCTACTATTGTTAATATTGATCCCCAACAGTATGAAGCTGCCCGGATGGATGGAGCCGGCAGGTTTCAGCAAATCTGGCATATCACACTTCCCGGGATGCGTATGATAATTGTACTTATTGCCGTTTTGAGTTTAGGAAGTGTCTTAACTGCCGGATTTGATCAGATTTTTAACCTGTATAATCCCCAAGTTTATGAAACAGGGGATATTCTGGATACATTGGTATACCGTATCGGGATGATGGAAGCGCAATTTGGTCCAGCTACTGCAATTGGCTTATTTAAATCAGTGGTTTCTCTGATTTTTATATCGGTGTCTTATCTTATGGCTTATAAACTGGCCGATTACCGAATATTTTAGGAGGACTCGTGATTGGTATTCGTAAACGAAAAGAAATTTTCCCTTTTGTTAATGCAGGAATACTTGTCCTGTTAGCAATCATTTGCGTACTCCCCTTTATTCATATACTGGCTATATCATTCAGTAAAAGTACCGCTGCCTCTGCCGGAAAAGTTACTTTCTGGCCGGTTGGATTTAATACTACATCTTATAAAGCAGTTGTTTCCAGGCTGGAATTCTGGAAATCAATGCTTATTTCCCTGCAGCGTCTATCATTAGGGATAGTGATTAATATGTCTCTGACAATTCTTGCTGCCTATCCGCTCTCCAAAAGCGCCAGGATATTTCCGCGTAGGACTTTTTATGTCTGGATTTTCTTTTTTACTATGCTGTTTAACGGCGGACTAATTCCAACTTATATGCTGATCCGGCAGTTGAATATGCTTAATACTATTTGGGCATTAATCCTCCCTCCCCCTTTCGGGGTACCAGTTTGGAATGTTTTGATTTTATTGAATTTTTTCCGGCGTCTGCCGGTGGAACTTGAAGAAGCCGCTCATATTGATGGAGCAAGTCACTGGACTACTCTGGTAAAAATCTATCTGCCATTATCGCTTCCGGCTTTGGCAACACTCACACTTTTTGTCAGTGTTGCTCATTGGAATTCCTGGTTTGACGGAATGATTTATATGCAAACACCTTATAAATATCCGTTGCAAACATTCCTTCGCACAGTTATAACCATGCCGGATGTTTCATATATGTCCAATATGACGATGGAGGAAGCCCGGAATCTGGCGGAAATATCATCCCGGACAGTTAAATCGGCACAAATTTTTATTGCTTCACTTCCCATCCTTTTAGTTTATCCTTTTCTTCAACGCTTCTTTGTTAAGGGAATAGTTCTTGGTGGTGTTAAGGGATAATTAATGACAGATCAAACAGACACGATTTAAATGAAAAGTTATAATCCCTGTCAATCCGATTTTCCGGAAGTGCCGCTGATTTAATCAATAAATCCGCAAAAGCCGTCCTTTTTTGGTTTTATTCCCGGAAAATAATTCCACCGATATTAAAGAAATTCAATTAGAAAGAGGAATGGAACCACAGTCAAAGGCACTTCGAGTATCCTGAGGTTGAGTAAAAATAGTTCTTTAAGGAGATTTTGATGTTGGATATAAAAAAGATAAGTGTGGAATCCATGGTATCCCCTATGGGATTGGATGAGAAAACACCCCGATTTAGTTTTATTTTGAGTACTCAGGGAGAAGAGGTCAATGGAGTCTACCAGAGTAGGCGCAGAATTGTTGTTAGTGAGTTTTTCCATGAAGAAAAATCTCCTTTGTGGGATTCGGGTTGGGTGGACACAGAAGAGTCTGTTTTAATTTCCTATGCCGGACCTGACCTGAATCCTAAAACCAGGTATAAAATTCAAATTGAAGTAGAAGATAATCGGGGAGAGAGCTGTTCCGGTGAGAGTTTCTGGGAGACCGGTTTCATGGATACGGCCTGGACAGGAAAATGGATCAGCTATGAGTATAAAGAGAGTGAAGAGTATAATCCCTCTCCCATGTTAAGGTCTGATTTTACCCTGACCCAAGGGGTAAGGCAGGCCCGTCTCTATGTAACAGCCCGGGGATTATATGAATTTCATATTAACGGGCAGAGAGTTGGGGAGGATTACTTTACCCCGGGGTGTACCGATTATAACAAGCGTATTCAATACCAGGTCTATGATGTGGCCGATCTCCTGAAAGAGGGAGAGAATGGTATGGGCGCTCTTTTGGGAGATGGTTGGTTCCGGGGGGACTACTCAAAACGCCTCCATGTGTATGGTGAGAAGCTGGAACTGCTTATGGAACTGGTCATTGAATATGCCGATGGATCTCAAGAGACGATAGGCAGTGACAGGAGTTTTAAATCGACCCCGTCATTTATATTAAAATCCGATTATTACCAGGGAGAGATTCAGGATACCACTGTATATGATAAAACCTGGAGCTGTGCCGGCTATGATGATACCGCCTGGTCATCAACCAGGGAAACAGAGGGAGGAACAGATTCTGTTGTGCCTTCTCTCTCTCCCATGGTTCGGAAGATGGAAGAGATCAAACCTAAAGAACTGATCAAAACTCCCAAGGGAGAGATTATCCTGGATATGGGGCAGAATATGGTGGGCTGGGTACGGATCCGCATTCGGGGAAGCAAGGGAGATGTTCTTGTTTTTCACCATGCAGAAGTACTGGATCAGAAAGGTAATTTCTACACAGAGAACTTAAGGGTGGCTAATCAGGAGGTACAATATATACTCAGTGGAGAGGAGCAGATTCTGGAACCACGCTTTACCTTTCAAGGCTTCCGATACTTGAGAATTACCGGTTGGGACAGTGTTTCCCTGGAAAATGTTACTGGAGTGGTTCTTTTTAGTAATATGGAAGCAGCAGGGGAGTTCAGCTGCAGTAATCCTCTGATTAATCAGCTCCAGAAAAATATTCAGTGGGGGCAGAGAGGCAACTTTCTAGATATACCCACCGACTGTCCTCAACGGGATGAACGTCTGGGATGGACCGGTGATGCCCAGGCTTTTATCTCCACAGCTTGTTTTAACCGAAAGGGCGACCGTTTCTTCTATAAGTGGCTCTCCGATCTGGCATCTGACCAATTTGACAATGGTGCCGTACCCCATGTCATCCCAAATGTACTTCAGGACCCGGAAAGGCAGAATGCATTTTTTAAGCGGGAAGGTGAATTCGGTTCCACCGGATGGGGAGATGCCGCTACCATCTGTCCCTTTACTATTTATCAGATCTATGGAGATAAAGGAATTCTGGAAAAACAGTATCCCAGCATGAAAGCCTGGACTGATTATAGCCTCTCCTGCCTGGATGAGGATAATATCTGGAGAATAGGATTCCATTTCGGTGATTGGTTGGCTAAGGACTGGCCACAGGATCTGCCGACCAATTTCGGGGCAACTACTCATCACCTGGTGGCCACAGCCTTTCTGGCTAACACACTAAAACTGCAGGAAAAATCGGCAGCTATTTTGGGCTTTGAAGCTGACGCCCGGTTTTATGCAGAAAAGAAACACAATGTCCGTCTGGCTTTTCAAAAGGAATTTGTCACCCCTGCCGGGAGAATCGGTTCGGATACGCAGACATCCTATGTTCTAGCTCTTTATTTTGATCTTTTGGAAGCACCCATGAAAGAGAAGGCTATGGATAGACTGGTCCGGGATATTCAATCCCGGGGAAACCATTTGAGTACCGGTTTTCTGGGAACTCCCTACCTCTGTCATGTCCTTTCTGAAAACGGAAGAAATGATGTGGCTTATGACCTGCTGCTGCAGGAGAGTTACCCCTCCTGGCTCTATCCTGTTACCAAGGGAGCTACCACAATCTGGGAACGATGGGACGGCATTCGGCCGGACGGAAGCTTTCAGGATGTGAGTATGAATTCTTACAACCACTATGCTTACGGCGCCATAGGAGACTGGCTGTACAAGAAAGCTGCCGGACTGAACATTGATCCATCAGCCCCGGGCTACAAGAGTTTTCTAGTTAAACCTCTACCGGACCACCGGCTTAATGACATTAGTCTGACCTATCAATCGGTTTATGGGGAGATCGGGATCAAGTGGAATATTGAGGGGGATGTTTTTTTCATTGAAGTTATAGTTCCCATTAACAGCCGGGCCGTTCTGGTGAATCCCTTTAGCGGAAAAGCAACAGCTTTGACCTCGGGGCTTCACCGTGTGGTTTTTGATATTCCTGAAGGAGCTCTAACTCCCGGCAAAAGATTATCAGCCCAGTTCCATACTTTCAATGGACTGGGTTAGAGTCCTTACATTGTCAATATTCTCTGCACCCATAACTTTCAGATCAGCCGATCCTTTGACTATGAAACGGCCAAGCTCCGTTAGTGATTGTACATTGTTGTATGTATCATTTACCAGCTTGTTCAAGTTTTAGAGTTAGTTGAGTGTGTAAGTTGTTTTTTGGAAACGAGTTAGAGAGTTTGAGATTTTGGGATGGCAATCGAGGGGGCGGGGCACTGGATGCAAGAAAATACAAGTTTTATTATTGCGATAAATTTTCTTTATTTTGGGCCTACAAGGATATAAAACGGATAAAACTTTTTCGGAATTAGTTCTTCGGCAGTTTGAACTGGAAAATAAATTGGATAAGATATCGATTGCTTTTTTGGATCATTTTTTGTTGTGAGATCGATAGATCAAACTACGCAAATTTTTTCGTGCTTATAGACGTAAAAAAAGCAGGACGATGATAAACATCTTCCTGCTTTTTTTGGGCCCACAAGGACTTTGAACCTGACCAAACACCGTTGGTGTTTGGTTCAGTAGTTTGAGAGGGGATTGGATTGGTTGGGAGATATATGGATTGGAGATAACATTTTCTGTAAAAGAAGTTTAGTTTATCAAACTACACAAACTTCTACGTGCTTATAGACGTAAAAAAAGCAGGACGATGATAAACATCTTCCTGCTTTTTTTGGGCCCACAAGGACTTGAACCTTGGACCCACGGATTATGAGTCCGTTGCTCTAACCAACTGAGCTATGGGCCCTTGAAGCAAGGCAATAATAAGCAAAAATGATGGGTGATGTCAAGTATTTAGGGGGCTTAAATTGTTTATAGTTATATTGTTGCGAATTTAGCTTCACGAGAAGTTTTCTATTTGATGAGATCAAATAGAAAACTTCAAAGTAAAATGCATAAATGCTGCATTTTACACATCTTTCTTGGAATAGATTGCCAGAGATGCTATGTAACTGGCTATGAAAATTAACAGACCTATAGCAAAGAGTATCAGGTTCCGGTTCAGCACGGGTAGGCTGGTGTACCAGGACCTCATGAAATCTATTATGTTTCTTTGGCCTGATATTATTGAGTACATTCCTGAGAGAGTTTTGGAGGCCATTACCGAAGATGATGTAATCTGGATTCGGGATAAGTACAATTCTGAATCCTTTCGGAAGGTATTAAAAAGACATATCGCAATCCATAAAATACTACAGACAATTTCTGTTGGAGATGAGAGGAGTGCATTAGTTCAGGAAGCTTTCAGTCTGCTGGATGAGTTTCGGTAATGTGGAATTTAGGAAAACAGCAGCTTATATAATAATTTCAAATCCGTCATGCTTTTAATATCTTTCAGTGGTGAACTGTAGGGGGCAATCTGCATTTGTATCGCTATCCCCCGATAATCTCATTAAGCCCCTCAACTATGAGGGCTGTTTCTTCAGGCGAAGCTTTCCCAATCTTCTTAGTCAATCTTTGGATTGATAGAGTACGAACCTGGCTGATTTTTGCCCATGATTCTTTCGGGAGCTTAGTACTTTCCAATTTCAGATTGAGAGGAAAACCGGCACGCTGCGGCTGACTGGTAAGTGCTACAGCGATAACAGTTCCGGAACGTTCATTGAAAATATCATAACTGAGAATGAGAACAGGGCGTAAGCCAGCTTGTTCTTGTCTGATGGTTGGATTAAGATCCGCCAACATAATATCGCCTCTTAATATTTCGGCCATGACTCACTCTCCAAACTTAGACCTTCATCTGCCATAGCTTGTTCAAAATTTCTGTCAAGTTTTGCGCATTCTTGAGCAAGACGATTATGTTCAAGGCGGTCCAATTTATCTGACACAGCTTCCTGAATAGCCTTGCTGCGGTTGGGAAACACATGGGTCTTAACCAGCCTGTCAAGCTTGTTCAGGAGATCCTGCTCAATGGTGATAGCAACTTTTGCAGTACTCATATAACTCCTCCAGAAAGTATTACAATTTATCATACCGTAATTTATTCACTGCGGCAAGTTCGGATTGGGAAATATAAGATTATGTATTAAAAAGTTTTCAAAAGGATCCCTTAAATTACTGAGGAGCTTCACTCATAACCAGAATATCAACTATCCCAAGATCACCCAGGGCAAGGGTATAAGCGGGCAGATCGGCATAGTTAAGCCAGCGGATCATCAACCTATAGGGTCCTGCATCACTCTTTTCAATAATCGGGAAGAACCCGGTATCCATCAATAACGAATACTGCTCAAGAACCCGTTCTGCCGAGGTGAATGAACCAAGCTGCAGCTTCACCCATCCGGTATCTCCGGGGCGATCGTAGGCAGATTCAGGAATCTCCGGGACAAATACCAGTTCGAGTGTTACCGGTGCCAGCCCTTGTTTTACCATATTCAGCAGTTCAGCAGCTCCACGTGAGAGATCGATTATTCTCTCACCCACATAGGGACCGCGGTCATTGATCCGTACATCAAGCATCAACCCGTTCTCAAGATTGGTTACCCTGACAATAGTACCGAACGCAAGCTCTTTATGTGCTGCAGAGACGCCAGAAGCATCATATATCTCACCATTTGCCGTCAGCTTTCCATCAAATTCACCGGCATACCAGGATGCGATGCCCTCCTGATATAGGATTAGTTCAGTATCCACAATCTGGTCAGGTTCTGCTGCGGGGGACTCCGGAGATGTAGGATCGGCAAAAACCGTTGTGGAAATGAGGAGTAAGATTAACAGAACGAGTAAAAGGGTGATGAATGCTTTCCGATCTCTTTGCATGCTTTATACTACCCGCAAATTTCCGGCTAATCAATTAGAAAAGGAGAGTTGGACAGTGGTAGGTGACAGTTTTGCAATAAATCGATATAGTTTCGGCATGGAAAGAACAATACCTTTTACCTATGCATTAGTAAAACCCTCAGGACCTGACTGCAATATGGCCTGTGAATACTGCTTCTACTATGAGAAGCAGGAATATTTTGATAAAGGCCAGGCTCCGGCTACACCCACCGTTGATGTTTCTGCAGGAAACATCAAAAGCCGTACTCCGGCTACACCCACCGTTGATGTTTCTGTAGGAAATATCAAAAGCCGTACTCCGGCTACCCCCTCTGCCGATGTTTCTTCAGGAAACATCAAAAGCCGTACTCCGGCTACCAACCACAGAATGAGCGATGAAGTCCTGGAGACCATGATAAAGAAGAGTCTCTCCGGACGGGTCAATGAATTCGGATTCGGCTGGCAGGGCGGGGAACCGACCCTCATGGGGCTTGATTTCTATAAGAAAGCGATTGCTTATCAGCAGCAATACGGGAATGGGAAATCGGTCAGCAACGGTATACAGACAAATGGAATCCTCATCACAGAGGAGTGGGCTGATTTTTTTATCAAGTACAATTTTCTTGTAGGGCTCTCTATCGATGGACCGGAGCATATCCATGATCATTATCGGTTTATGGCCGGGGGGCAGGGGTCTCACGCAAAAGTAGAAAAAACTGCCCGCATGCTGCTGGAAAAAAATGTGCAGGTAAATGCTTTAACGGTTATAAATGATTATTCAGCGCAGTATCCTGAGGAG
>Ga0307988_1000688_pt1 | contig 22230 bp, 18 predicted proteins | sample EllFjometagen183_FD_203166 | JGI IMG/M metagenome (GOLD analysis project Ga0307988, IMG submission 203166) | Marine microbial communities from Ellis Fjord, Antarctic Ocean - #183 | ecosystem: Environmental > Aquatic > Marine > Unclassified | place: Southern Ocean | collected 2014-10-08 | reverse complement strand
TTGCCTTTGGTTTTAAGTTTTTCCTACTTAAAATATAAAAACCCATTGGCAAATTTTCTAGTGAAAATTTTAATTTAATTAGAAGTTGTTCACGAAAAACTTTTCGTGCAACTTCTAATTATAGATAAAAACTTCTAATAATTTCAATTTAACATTATTTAGCTTAGGAAAATGAAAGGAATTTTCAATGAAAAAAATAACCAAGATAGCATTGTATGTAATAGCTATTACTCTCTGTCAGACATTTATTTTAGAATGTAGTGCAGAGGAAATAGACCCTGGAAATCCGTTTCAGGACATTGTCCCTGGTTCAGGCTACAGTTCCTTAACTCAAAGCTATATAAAAGGCATATCAAGTGGTTATGTCAAAGTATTTGATGATACATTATTTCTTAAAAATTGGCAACCTGTGGAAAAGGGAGCAAAGCTTAGACAGGTTACCGGTAACAGCTCATTTGAAGACAGCCTTAAGGCCTCTGCTTACGGCTTAAAAACAGATAGCGAAGCTGGTATTCCAGGAATAGCAAAAGTAAGTCTAAAGACTTCAACAAGTTACGCTACAAAGCACACACAAAGTATATTTAATGCTACGACTACAGCGTCTGAACAGATGACAGGAAAAACCTATATACAAATTGAAGGCAAGAAAGAATATATTTTCGAAGCAATGCTTGATGAGATGAAAGAGCTAATGAGAGTAGCCAGAGGAATACCGCCTAATGTTAAAAAGAAGCTTGGAAGAACCAATAAAACACCAACAAAATATGAACAAATAGCTGCTTTAGAACAGTTTTACATTGAATTTGGTGATTCTTTTGTTTCTACAGTGTATTTACTACAAAATGCTTATTGCAAACTTGAACTTGATGTATCTAAATCAAGTGATATGAGTAAATTCAGTTTTTCTTCTGAAGTTGGAGTTTCAGGTGCTTTTGAAGAAGTAACTGCTTCAGGAAAAGTTTCAGTTTCATATCAACACCTGACGGAAGAAAACAAAAAAGATTGTACTTTCAGTTCATTTGCCTACTATATGCCTGGTACTGTTGAAGATGAACTAATCAAGAAACTGGAAGAATTGTGGGATGGGAAGTCCGTTGAAGAACTACTGAATACAAAAGATGCTATGATACCTTCAACTACTAATTTATTAGCAGCATCACCTCCCACAAACAAGACTCCATTGTCGAGATCGGCTCAAAGACAGAACTCAGAACAACAACTTCAGACAGCAACTCGTCCTTCACCCCAAAGTGGCTCTACGACAGAAGGAATAAACTGGGAACAAGTTACTAACACTTATGCAGTAGTGGGTGCAGGTCTAACCCGCTGGGATGATGTATTTACAGAACTCAAAAGCGTTGAAAATTCACTCAAAAACAGAAATGAAAAATATCTTAAAGATATTATAACTCTATATGCAGACTATGTAAAAGCTGTGAGTATAACATATAATGCTGCTCTTATTGAAAAAGAATATCCTCTCAGAGAAATGACAGGACTGGACATGAAAGATCTTGAAGTAGTTATGGTTCAATCACATGGACAGATTTTCCTCAACAACATACAAAAAGAACTCGTAAGGTATCTGGATCAGTCTACAGAACAAACTTCTGCCAAAGGTAAAGATGAATTTGAAATAACTGAAGATGATTATAAGCATTATCTTGAATTTATATCAAATAATTTAAATAATGAGATGGAACTTGGCGGAGCAGTGAAATATATAGAAACCCTTGTCAAATCATTTAAACAGGAAAACAGTATTTTCAACTTTAATGGTGTAAACGGATTTATGCTTTTCTTTGAATATGAAGGTGAAAACCAGCCTTATTGCTTACTTACCAACGATTATCCTGATGCCACAAAAGATTCTTTTGCGCTTGTAGCTAAACTACAGAGTGCAAATATAAGTGCATGGATCGATCAATTTACTAACGGCAATATACTAAAAGAAGCTAATTTATGGTTTCCACTAATGACTATCAATAATCAGTTTGAAGAAACAGCAGTAGACTTTGCAAATTACCTTAATATTCCTCCTGCCCCAAATGAGCCCCTTTCTATTGGTATCTCAACAATGTCAACTGCTAGAAAACAGGCAAGTAATACTATGCGCTTTAATGTTGTTGCAAAGTCTAGCAAATATCCGAATGCATACCAAATACAACCACTTAATCCACTTTACGCAGAAATCATTAATAATAATACAATAAAGCCGTTTACTATCACTAATGACAATGTATTTAAAATACTTCCACTGGAGACTGAAAGTTTGCTTATTACACCACCTAGTACTCTTGAAGGGAAAAAAGCAATTACACTTTACTGCATACCTGTAAAATATGAACCAAAAACATATGAAGATGGCCAAACACCTTCATCGAGTGAACTTAGTCAAAACTATCTTCCTTCTTTATGGACAGAGATACCTTCAGGAATTATTAACAGTTTAAAAACTAATGACGGTTCACCCAAAGTCCAGAAAAAAGACCCAAGATCTCTTTAAAATTCTCCACTCAAATAATAAATAAAGGTATTTAAGACATGCCTTACATAAAATAAAAAAAAGCCTTGGCAGATGGGAAGTTGAGATAAGCATAAATTAATAAATAACTACGAATACAGGAACTCCAGCACATTAATCTTAACTAAATATCAAATTTATTTACTTGACAGCATTGGAGTAAAGATTTTAAATCAAAGTAATCATATTTTTCTTATCAGTTCAAAATATTATAAAGAAGTGTTATATTATGTTATATTAAATGTTCAAAAGGTTATAAAATTATAGTTTTTAAATTACTAATAACAGATCAACTATTTATCTGGATAAATTATGAACAGTTTATTCAAACAGTAAATAACTCAAACATTATTCTTACTGAAGGAGGAATAAAGGATGAACCAATTACAGAAAAGGCATGCAATATTACAATGATTTATCTGGAACTTGCAGTTTATACTTGAGATCTTGGAGCATGCTAGGGAGGATATTTTGAAGCTGCGGTTAATATGTGGCAGCCGTTGAGAGGACATATAGGAATTGAAGATAACAAATCCTGTTATGGTGCCCTAATGTTGAGATATCCTCAACCCAGTTATAAAAAAATACCAGTAAGAAACCCTGCAAAGATAACATGGGTTTAATTATATCATTTTCTGCAGAAAAACAAATTAAAGGATTATACTTAACATATTTCTCCTCTACATATATCCTTAAACTTAACCTTCAGCTTTCAAAGTTTAAACTCTACTAACTCATCGAAACACATAATAATATACTCTTAGAAATTCAAAATTAAAATCCCAAACTTAGTATTAATAAAACACTACTGTATCTAATGCTCTGTCAGTTGTTGCTGGGTAGCCCACTATATGCATGTCACTCTCATTCCATAAATTCCAATAAATGTCATATTCATAAGGTTCTAAATACTCGATATCAATTATCAATTTATTTCGGGTATTTAAATCTTTCAACTTATCCATTCTGTAACTCTGATCCTCTTCACTCCAAATATTGTAATAAAGACTCTCCACAGATACTCCATCTATTATCTGATAATAAAATTTTTTCCATTTACTAGAAGCATCATCAACAATATCCAATCCGTTTTGAGCTAAAATGATAAAATCATTCCCCATCCGTTCCCTTGTATATGAAGCAGTTTTAGTTAACAGTTTAATCATTTGATTAGCTCTTCTACGCATTTTTCCATCTCTATCTCCCCAATAATAATAGGTGTCCACAACGTCGATAAAAATACAGTTAAACCTTGTTTCAAGTATTTTATCCAAATAAGGTTCCAGAACTTTATTCCAGTAATCATTCTGCCAATATCTAGCCCTATAGTTACCTGCCCAGTCCTCATTCTTAGGTCCAATGACAGAATAATTAAAAAGGTACTGAGTTACTTTACGACAATAAAAGTTGGCATTTTCGAACTTTATAGAAGGCTTTTAAACTTTCTAGCGATAAAACATGTATGTAAAAGACCTATTTTCTACATTTTGCTCAAAATACTAAAAACAAGTGGTATATTATTTATTGGATAAAAATATCATATTGAAACTTTTACATTTTATCTGGAAATATTATGAGAGACTTTATTGAAACAATTAAAAGCTCTAGGGTAGTTCTTACTGAAGGTGGAATTATTGAACGAATTAGACGAAATAGAGATATTGAACTGGATCCTTTTATTGCTCATTCAGGTATGATTTATGAACAAATAAAATCATTAGATCAAAGCGGAGTTGATTTTATAATGGCATCAACTCAACCGGCATTTTTAGAAGCAATGGGAATTGCATTAGCTTTATCAAAATTCACCATTCCTTATATCATTAGTTTTGTCGTTACGCCTGAAGGAACTCTTCTTGATGGCACACCAGTTCATGAAGCAATTGATAAAATTGATTCACAAGTCAATCCACAACCGTTTTATTACATGATAAACTGTGTACATCCATCACTATTCAAACAAGCCATGAACAAAGAATTAATTCTTTCACCTAACTTGAATAAGCGTATTTTAGGAATCCAGGCAAATATATCCTCAAAAAGCCCAGATGAATTGGAAAGCCTATCATACCTTGATACGACAGAACCTAAAGAATTTGCAGATTCAATAGTTGAACTTCATCAGCTTTACGATATAAAAGATACTAGGAGGTTGTTGTGGATCGGATGCACGACATATTACAGAAATAGCGAAACGAGTCAATAATCAGTAATCAGTAATCAGTAATCAGTAATCAGTAATCAGTAATCAGTGTGCCGAGGCGAAGTCCCGCAAATGCGGAGGGGAAGACTAGTAATCAGTTCCTCCTAACTCCCGCATTCGCGCGATTCGGCGGATAAAAATCAGTAGAAAGAATAAATATTATGAATACCGGAAATAAAAATGTAGATCTGCATTTGAAGCACCTTCTTAGTTCTAAAAATATTTCTGATACCAGCTCTAAAGTAAACATTACTGGTAAAGATCCCGTAATGGATACTCCATGGCATATTGGAGAATGTGCAGCAACAGCCTTGGCTGCCCAAAGTATAGCTTTGTCAGATATATGGGATGCCCGAACAAATAAAAGGCATTACCAAATAATAAATATTGATACATCTATTGCTGCACTCTCTACTTTGCGGTGTAACTACCTGAAACAAAATGGATATTCAATACCCTTTCCTGACATTGAATATCCTACCGTTGGATTATATCCGACAAAAGATAATAAATATGTATTTATTAATGGTGGTTTTCCAGGGTTGCGAAGAGGAATTCTTCGTATTCTAAACTGTGCTGATAACAAAGAAGCCATATCAACAGCTCTTTTAAATTGGAATGCCGAAGATATTGAAAAAGAAGCACAGAAACAGGGTTTCTGCAGTGTAATGTGCCGAACTTCAGAAGAATGGAATAACAGTTTACAGGGTAAGGCTCTTTTAAATTCGTTATCATCTGAAAATTTTATCAATCCTATCACTATTGAAAAAATATGTGACTGTAATCCACAACCTTTTCCAAAACTAAAAGAAGATGACAGACCTCTTTCTAATATAAAAGTACTGGATTTAACGCATGTACTTGCAGGTCCAACCTGCGGAATGATACTAGCAGAACAGGATGCAACTGTAATGCGTATAAACGGTCCCCAGATTCCGGTTATTCTTCCATTCGTAATGGACACAGGACATGGTAAACTAAATACTCAACTTGATCTGAAATCAGATAAAGACAAAGCTAAATTGTGGGACCTAATAGAAGAAGGAGCAGATGTATTCACTGAAAGCTATAGGCCCGAAAGGCTTAATAAACTTGGATTTTCAGCTAAAAAAATAGCAGAAAAATTGAAAGCAAAAGGTAAGGGAATAATCTATGTCTCCATAAACTGTTATGGCCATCATGGTCCATGGAAAGGATTACCAGGATGGGAACAATTAGCCCAGACCTGTACAGGTTTAGCCCATGAACAGGGGAAAAACAGGATACCTGAACTTCTACCTACTTTCCCTGACGATTATATTACAGGTTATTTGGCTGCTTATGGTGTATTATCTGCATTATTAAAAAGGCAAGTCGAAGGTGGTAGCTACCACGTAAAAGTCTCTCTATGTGCTACTGCAATGTGGATGCAGAGCTTTGGTAAAATAAATCATGAAAATTTACCTCCTCAAGAAATAGAAAAAAGCATCATTGAAAAATATATAATTAAAAACGAGAATACCGGGTATGGTGATCTTGAGTATTTTGGTCATCCAGTGAATTACTCAGAAACAAAATCAAAGTGGAAACTTCCGTCTGTACCTATTGGTTTTAATAAACCAGAGTGGCCTGTAGAGACGTAAAATTTTACGTCTGTTAGGTTGGGTCAGTCGGCCTGCCCTGCGTAGTTGCGAAGCAAACGAAGCATGGGTAAGTCGATGAGTCGGTTTGTAGGGTGTGGTTCCCTGTATCCGCCCTTTTACCATTCGGCGTGTAGAGACGGCAGCATGCTGCGTCTTAGAATTGAGTCAGTACATGTGGAGATCCCTCAGTTGCGGGTGTGTGTCTGTCTAATATGTAGGGGCAATCCCTCTGTGGTTGCCCTTCAATATAGTTAACAAAAAATTAATTTTAAGGAGAAATCATGATTTCAAGAGATGAATTTGTCGAAAAATTAAAAGTCCAAATCGATGAAGGAAACGCACAGCTAGAACAGCTTCAATCTAAAATCACTAAGGCAGGAACTGATGTCAAAAGTGCATATGATGAGCAAATGGTTGATCTTAAAAAAAAGCAGGATGATTTAGCAAAAAGTTATGAACAGCTTAAAAGCTCCGGTGGAGAAGCATGGGAAAGTATTAAAGAAGGTATGACAAGTGCTGCTGATATATTGAAAAAAAGTATTGATGATGCATGGTCAAATTTAAGCAAATAAATAAAAAGTCATTTCTATTCTTTTCATTCAATACAAGGAGGTGGATTATTAGTAATCAACCTCCTCTCTTTTCAATTATAATCTATTAACTTAAGGAGTTCAATTTTGAGTTACAAGATCAACAAAATATCCCTAGAAGACGAATTCAAAATTTGTCCATTATGTAGTTATAAAGACGGTTTTCATACTATGCTTAAAAAAGATAAAGACTCAATAAAAAAACTCTTCATCTGCCCCGCATGCCATCAGGTTTTTGACATTAATTTCAATTAAAATCAATATAAAAGTTTATTCAAAATATTTTTTTAACATTACACTTAATTCACCATTAAAATGACTATTAAGATTAGATTATGCACTTATTAAATATTAGTAAATTAAAAATAAACTCTAAAATTAAGAGGATTATATTTTTTATTGTTCTATCCTGTCTTTTTTTATTTTCTTCACCAATGTCGACTGCACAAATAGATTTAATTGAAATTAATGATAATAAAATATTGAGAGCTGGATGTTCCAACGTTTATCCATATCAATATACTAAAGATATTTATGGGAATAAAAATATTATTGGCCTTGATATTAGCCTTATAAAAGCTATCGGGAAAAAAGCAGGATATGAAGTAATATTCATTCAAATGCCATGGCATAAGCAAATAGAGATGCTTGAAACAGGTAATATCGAGCTGCTTCACTTATTCATAAAAATGACTGGGAAAATGATTTGGTTCAGTGCGATTTACCACTATTTAAACCAAGAAAAGTATATTATGTTTTTAACAAACAAAATACGACAGTAGATGAAGTAAATAAAATAAACACAGCCAAACAAGCAATAAAGAAAAACGGAACATATTCACAAATTGTTAAGAGCTACCTGTTTCCTGTGATGTTGAGTTTGACAATAAATATGTGGTGGTATTTCTACATTATTTTGATATAAAATCCAGAACAATGACTGTAAACAATATCGAAGACAAGCTAAATGAAAAAATTAGGAATAATAGGCGGTCTTGGCCCGGAATCTACTATCATCTATTATAAAAAGATAATATCAGCATTCAGTGACAGCTTTTCAACTTCTGGTAATCCTGAAATTATTATTGATAGTGTTGATTTAAATAATTTTCTTCAATTAGCAGAAAATGGGAATTGGGATATAATTATTAATCAATTATCAGAAAGTGCAGAAAGACTTTATAATGCAGGTGCAAATTTTGGCGTACTTGCATCAAATACACCACATAAAGTTTTTTCAGAAATACAGAATAAAACAAAACTGCCTCTGATTGACCTAATTGAAGAAACAGCAATCCAGAGCAAATCACTTGACATTAAAGCTGTAGGTCTTTTAGGAACTGGCTTTACTATGAAATCTGACTTTTATAAAAAAGCGTTTGAAACAAAAGGCATTAAGCTTTTCACTCCTAATATAGAGAACATTGAGTATATTCATAATAAGATCTTTACAGAACTTGAATTTGGTGTTGTAAAAGATGAAAATAAATCTAGATTTATTCAAATAATTAATAACTTAATCAACGAGCATAATATCGAAGGCATTATAATGGGGTGCACTGAATTACCGTTAATTATTCAACCAAATGATATCGATATTCATTACATTGACACTACCGATGTTCATGTTAACACTATACTTAAAAGGCTTAAGACATAAACCATGCAAATTCCATATTACCAGATTGATGCTTTTATAACTGATTCTCAATTTTCAGGAAATCCTGCCGGTGTCTGTTTACTTGATCATTTGCTGCCTGATAGCACACTTCAAAATATTGCATTTGAGAATAATCTATCTGAGACTGCATTTATTATTGACAGACATGATTACTACGAATTAAGATGGTTCACTCCTACTGTAGAAGTAGATCTATGCGGTCATGCAACATTAGCTCCGGCCTACCTAATACTAAAACATCTACATCCAAACTTAGAAACTGTTAAATTTAAATCCTGTGCGGGTGAACTTATAGCTTCCAAAACTATTAATGACATGATTGAGATCAACTTCCCGTCAAGACCTCCTGAATCATGTAAAATTCCAAAAGGATTAATAGAAGCAATTGGTTTAGCTCCTTCTGCTGTGTATAAATCAAGGGATCATTTATTAATTTATAATAGCGAAGAGCAGGTCAGGTCTATTTCTCCAAATATGTTTGGTTTAGGCAAAGTGAAGTGTTTTGGAGTAATTGTCACATCTGTCGGGGATAAATCAGATTTTGTTTCCAGATTCTTTGCTCCGTCAGTTGGTGTTCCAGAAGATCCAGTTACAGGCTCTGCTCACAGCACGCTCATTCCATACTGGGCAAATAGATTAAAGAAGAAAAAACTTCATGCTTATCAACTTTCTCAAAGAGGTGGTGAATTATTCTGCAATCACCTCGATGACAGAGTATCCATGGCTGGACAATGTAAAATACATATCAAGGGTGAAATTTGTTTATAGCGAAGCTACATGCTGATAGCTTGTTAAAAATTTTATTTTCTTAATACCATGCTTCAGGGTCCGCTCTAAGAGCTCCTATGAGACAAAAGAATTTTAAAAGCATCACTAAAGTGCTGAACTCTCACACTACGATGTAATATTGAAAGCTAGTGTGAGAGTTCAATGTTTTAACATTGTTTTTTCATTGTCTATCTTTAAATTGATTAGATTGATATAAAACAGGAGGTGTCTTGATGGAGTTCAGAGTAATGACAATTGAAGATTATGGTCAGCTTATTGGTTTATTCAAATCAACACCCGGCATTGCTCTGAGAGAAGCAGATTCTAAAGAGTCTATTGCCAAATATCTTGAAAGAAATAAAGGATTAAGTCTGGTAGTAGAGGCAAACAATACAATTATTGCCTGCATAATGTGTGGTCATGACGGTCGTAGAGGTTCACTTCAACATTTAATTGTAAAACCTGAATTCAGAAAACAAGGAATTGCCAAAATACTTGTAAATAAATGTATTAATAATCTACAAAAAATAGGCATTGATAAAACTCATATCTTAGTATTTAAAACCAATAAAACAGGAGATCAATTCTGGTCAGATTCAGGTTGGACTTTAAGAAGTGATGTCAATATGTATTCATTTATTTTTTCAGATAACCCTAATGCATAAGTTTGAACACTGATATCAGGCGACTCAGAGAGAAAACTCCAATGTCGTTATATTAAGTTCTATCATGATGAAACTGTATTTTTAAAATCGTTATCATTGTCCTAGTCGTTATCATTATCGACAATGACTACGACCAAGTTTACGACATCGGGAAAAAAAGATACTTCGTGTCGCTTCAGTAGTGTGTTAATCTTAATTTTCATTTTTATCCTACTGAAACGCAGTAAATTAGAATCAGTTACTATGTAATATTGAATGCTGGCATTAGAATTAGCGACTCCCCTCGCCTATACCCTAGTAGCACTATTAGAAAATAAAATAGTTGGTATGGCAATATTCTACTATACTTTCTCAAGTTTCACTGCTAAGCAATGCTTATGGTTGGATGACATCTATGTAAAGGAAAGCATTCGAAGCATGGGTACAGGTAAGGCTTTAATGGACCGTATAATTGAAATAGCTAAAGAGCACAACTGTTCTAGACTCAATTGGACTGTAGCAAAATCTAATATCAGAGCTAAAAAGTTCTATTCAAATATTGGAGCTGAAATTTCAGAGAAAGAACAGTTGGCAACTTTGAACTTTGAATCCTGCGAAGCAGGACAAACTTTGAATTTATCCCGCTCAGAACGGGACTTTGAACTTTAAATGTAAACAAAAAATATTATTTAATTTATTGTTATTTTATGTCCCTTATATATTTGTTTAAACGTGTATTCCAAATTCTAAACACATCATAATTAAAATCATGGGTTATACTAATGGATGTTAAAAATAAAGAATTAATAATTGGTGCAGTTCTTTTCGAGGGATTCGAATTACTGGACATATACGGTCCTTTGGAAATGTTCGGTATGCTTGGTGCACTTGGGAAGAAAATAGATATCGTAATGATTGGTGAAACAACCGGTCCTGTCAAAAGTGGTGCAGGACCATGCGGATATATTGATAGGAGCTTCTCACAAATTGATAATATCGATATACTGTTAATACCAGGAGGAATCGGAACAAGAACAGAAATAAATAATAGGAAACTTATTAATTCATTGAAAAAACTTTCCAATAAAGCTTCATATACTGCAACTATATGCACAGGTTCAGCTCTTCTTGCAAAAACAGGACTTCTGGATGGTATTAAAGCAACATCAAACAAAATGGCATTTCAGTGGGTAACAGAACAAGGCCCTAAAGTAAAATGGATACATAAAGCACGATGGGTTGAAGACGGTAAATTTTTTACCTCATCAGGTGTATCAGCAGGAATGGATATGACATTAGGTTTGATCGAAAAAATCTATGATAAAGATAAAAGTCTTAAAGTGGCTAATTTAGCAGAATACGAATGGCATCAGAATAAATCATGTGATCCATTCTATAGGACTAATTGATTCCAGTCATCTTTATTTTAAAGAAATGTTCTTTCATTTCCAGCATCATCAGAAGACCACCCATAAATTGCAATTGGATCTGTTGATCCCAGATAGTTAAGAATACTACTTCTAGACACCTGAGAGTTTGGTGGAATTTCGTATACAAGTGATTTTGTCAATGATGCTGAAAAGAAAAGAACCACAATGTGAAAATATTACAATGCAGTTTATTCTCTACACTGCATCTATAATTATGTGCACAGCTACATTTTGTTCTTCCAGCCTTCTTTATTATCGGTATACCTGTTTCATTATATTGACTGTACAATTACTTTAATTCTAGGAGGTCGTGTTCTTGGAGTTTTTGTTTCAGTTATTTTCAGAAGGTATTTTATTCATGATTATTCTTAATCAATATTCATATGGCAAAAAAGCAATGGCTTGCAACAGATACTTCCAAAATTGTTGGACTGGTTGCATTAGCCTGTCTGACATTATTTTTAGTTTTCTACTTTATAAAATGAACAAAAGTTGAAGCAACTGCTGAGCCTAAAGAATAAATACATTTAGTGTTTTTGCAAGTTTTACAAGTCTATCGGCTTCAGGTCCAGGTATATCAATTGCACCATTATGCGCAAACTCCTTATGCACTTTATCTAAGGCTTCATCTCCAAACCCCTGTAATCAACCTTCGGAAATAATAATCAATTTTGTTGGAGCATCTAAGTTTCCTAAACCACAGGTTGCCACTGCAAGACTCTCAATATTTGCAATATTTGCACATAATATCTGCACGAGAATTAATTCCAATGACTGTAGGAATAAGTCCTATAGCGGTATACGGGTTTATCTTTTTTATGGATGTCTTCCTTTATAGAATCAATAAGATAAAGCGTCGTTCATACAAAATCTATTATAGTTATAATGTATCAAGTAATATACACATAGGAATAAGGCCTATTATTGCAAGTATTATTCCTCTGCTTTTTTAATTATTTAACTTTATATTGATAGGAGAATTATTATCAAAAGATAGATTTCTATATGGATATGGAATTTCTATATTATTTTCCCGTAGTATTTTATTTAAAGCAAAATTAACTTTACTTTCATATTCCCACCGTTCCATTTTGTTAATTACATTAATAGAGAAGAACAGTTCAAATATTAGAGAAGAAGAACCATGTTCTTTAAACAGAACAAACGGGGTTGGTGTATCAAGAACACCTTCTACTGAAGCTGCTGCTTTAATCATCACGTCTTTTGCATGCTCAAGTTCACTATTATAGCCAATACCAATTTTCACACTGGAAAGAATCATATTGTCTTTTTTAGTCCAATTTATAATACTTTCATCCAAGGCTACACTGTTAGGGATTATTATATCCATGTTTTCTTCTGTATGAACTGTTGTACTTCTAAAGTTAATATCCCATATTCTACCAATATTGTCACTTATCTCTACAACATCTCCCAGTTTGAATGGCTTTTCAACCATAATAATAAAACCGCTCCAGAAATTATTTATATAATCTTTTAATCCTAACCCAATTCCAATACCAATACCGCCGGCAAGAAATTTTACAGTTGAAAGTGGAATATCGAGTATGCTTAATGCAATATAAAGAAAGATGATTACTATAACAAAATAAACGATTTTCTGAATAAAAACAGAATCATGCTTTGAGATATTGGGAGCATGCCGGTTAATTCTTTTTTCAATTATATGTTTTATTATTTTTGCTACAATAATACCGATAATTAGAATGACAACAGCACTGATTATATGCCCTGTTGTTAAAGAAAAAGTTTTAGCACTATATATTTGATATTTCCATATTTCTTCAAACATTTCGACTCCGGGTTAAATTGTTGACGGTTGTATTAGATTTTCTGAATATTAAAGACACAAACTTTTGTCCACTATATCCACTGTCCATTTAGTACTATTACATTAGACTGACAGCATCGATGTCTATATAAATATGGATATCATGCTTATTATATTTTTCAAAAACCAATTGAGTCAGGTATTTTTTTAACCTTGTTGTCAGTTTTCCTCTGATCATAATCATAAATCTGTATTTATTTCTCATTTTAGCTATAGGAGCGGGACATACAGGTGAAATCATCAAATTGTCATTGGCTATAGGTTCAATATCATTAAGAAACTGTTCAGCAATATCCAATACTTTTTCTTCATTTTTAGCAGTAAACCTAACTGTTGCTAAATGACCTTCAGGAGGATAGCACAACATTTTTCGTACATCAATTTCCTCTTCATAAAAGCTGTTATAATCATGATTAACGGCATATTGAATGGCCGTATTAAACGGAGTAAATGTCTGAATAAATACTTCTCCCGGGATATGTCCCCTCCCAGCACGGCCTGCAACCTGTGTTAACAACTGAAAAGTTCTTTCAGAAGCTCGGAAATCAGGCATATGAAGACTTATATCAGCATTAATAATTCCTACAAGAGTTACATTCGGAAAATCGAGGCCTTTTGCAATCATCTGTGTTCCAATCAACACATCTATTTCACCTTTTTTAAATGAACTAAGAACTTTTTCATAGGACTTTTTATGAGTCATAGTATCTGAATCCATTCTTTTAATATACGCAAGGGGAAAAAGTTTTTGAGCGATAGACTCAATTTTTTCTGTTCCAACACCAGAATACTTAATATCAGGAGCACTGCATTTAGGACAATTTTTTGGAGCACGAATAATTGAACCGCAAATGTGGCATGTCAGACAATCTTTATGACGATGAAAAGTATAATTAATTGAGCATTCAGGACAGCTTGCAACATACCCGCACTGATTACAGCTCATATGAGTTGCAAATCCTCTCCTATTTAAAAAAATTATTGTCTGCTCTCCTCTTGTAATTCTATCATTAACAGCATCCACTAAATCTCTGGAAAAGATAGAACTGCTACCAGCTATTTCTGATTGTCCACGCATATCTACAGTAAAAACTTTCGGCATTACTCTGTCATCAATTCTTTTTGTAAGTTCTAATAGCTGATATTTACCTTTATCCACATTATTGAAAGATTCTAATGACGGAGTTGCAGATCCTAATATAACAAAAGCATTCTCTTTATATGCCCGCATTACTGCAACATCTCTTGCATGGTACCTTGGAGCTTCATCCTGTTTATATGAATTTTCGTGCTCTTCATCTACAATAATAAGCCCAAGATTTCTAAAAGGAGCGAATAATGCACTCCTTGCACCTACTACTATTTTTACTTTACCTTCATAAACCTTTGTCCATTCATCAAAACGTTCACCATCACTTAACCCACTATGAAGTACACTGACTAAGTCCCCAAAGCGGCTACGAAATCTTTCGGTAGTTTGTGGTGTGAGAGCAATTTCAGGAACGAGAACAATAGTTTCTTTATCTTCTTTTAATATCTCTTCAATAGACCTTAAATATACTTCGGTTTTCCCACTGCCTGTCACCCCATATAAAAGTGAAGCAAAACCTTTTTGTTTGCCATAAAACATGGACTGTAATTTATCAAGAACAATTACCTGTTCCTCTGTCAACTTCGGTTTTTCAACTGATAATATTTCACTGTCTGCGAATGGATCCCTACAAACAATCCGCTTCTCTTTTTTGATGACTTCATCTTTAACCAAAGAATTTATAACAGCATCACTTACACCTGTAACTTTTTTCAACAAGGAAAGTGGTCGATCAGGTCTCTGAAGTAACTCCTTTAATACTTTAGCTTTTGACGGAGAACGTGAACAGTTGTTAAAAAGGTATTCACTTCCTTTTATCGGATCAACAAGATAGACAAAAGTAATATTTTTTTTTGAAATCTTGCCACTTCTTACAGCACCCGGCAACAAAGCTCTTACAGCCTGTTCCTTCGAACAGCAATAATATTCAGCCATCCATTCTCCTAATTTCAATAAAGATATAGGAATTTTAGGCCTTGCAGTATAAACACTTTCAATAAATTTAAGTTTATCAAATTCTGAAGATGCGGGTAGATCGGTGACGCAGCCTTTAATAAACCTTTTACTGCCTCTACCGAAAGGAACAGTAACATGTATCCCTATTTCGACTTTAGTCTCAAGTTCAGCAGGTATATAGTAGTCATAATTCTTATTTAAAGAAAGATCTACCAATACTCTGGCAATTTTATATTTTTGGGGAGTGTGCATTTTAACCTAACAGTTATTATTAAAGACAGTAAAATTAAGCATTAAAACCACCGTCACTGGTGCTTTTTCAGGCGGGACGCCTGAGTTACTTTACTCAATTCAATAACATTGATTTATTATTAACGAAGTGAAGATACATAATATTAATGGTTTAAGTTTTTCAAGTTTTTCCAGCCATGAATTAAATACGGGACATTTTTGTCTAATTTGCTTAATTCCAATTTCCTTGGCAACTGCTATACCAGTAGTAGTTTTGGGAAATTTTCCACCTTTTGACCACAAATCAAGTCGCTTGGATGGAGCTGTTTGAGGGCTGTTATTAATGGCTTCAGGTTCTCCACATGTAGTTAGTACTTCTTCAATTTGAGAAATTTTAATTCCTAATTGCTTTGAAAGAATTTCTGTATTGCTAAAAAGAAGAGCTTCGAACTCATGAACTGCAATAAATGGAATAAAACGCTCAGCAGCCCGTTGTTCTGCAAAAGATTCAATAACTTTAGCTTTGGTTGCATGCATGAAAATATTTTTCTTTGCAAGATAAGGTATAACAATACTCTCAACAAAAATCTCTTCAGTCTTTCCCTCCACAATTACCATCACTTCAATATAATCATTCATAGACAGGACCTCCAGTAATTACATTCTTGGTCCAAAGTTCACCCACAGAGTAATTCTCAAGCCAAACAGAAAAATCATCTTCCTTAAGACGTTTAAAAGTTGTAGCTCCATCTACACGATTTACAACTACTATATCTTTTATAGAAAACTGATCAATAAGTCCTGGAGACTGAGTGCCAACAATCACCTGAGTTCTTTGTGATGCCACTTGAATAAGTTCTGCAAGTACGGATATCGCTGCAGGATGAAGCCCTAATTCAGGTTCATCAACAATAATAATTGAAGGAGGCTTAGGCTGTAAAAGGGCTGTTGCCAAGCATATAAAGCGAATTGATCCGTCAGAAAGATGATACGGTTGCATTGGAAAATCTGAACCTTTTTGAGTCCATGTTAACTTAACTTTTTCAGATTGCCCAAGTTTTTGCACATCCAGACGAAAATCATCGAAGAAAGGTATAACAAGTCGAATTGCATTAAGAATTTCTTCATAATATTTCTTTTTATCTTCATTATTCTTAAGTTCGAGTAGAAAAGGTGCTATATTTGAAGCATCACCTCTTAACTTATTTGAATCCTCAATTATTTCCGAACGCCGCATGGGTGCCGAAGCACTGGTATCATGGAAGTGATAAACCATCCAATTTGCTATGGATTCATATACAAAATGACCGACACCATTCCATTGATCATTCCATGATCTTTCATTTCGTTCATCATACAATCGACTTTCTTCTGCTGTGCTTCCATAAGAACGCCATGATGTTGTAATATATTTACGTTCTTCATCTATTAGAAATTTCTCATCAGCAGTGGGAGTAAGCTCGAAACGGTAAGAATTAGAACCCTGGGCATTATCACTAAACGATTGAAATTCAAATTCTACGTTTATTTTTGGAGTCTCTTTTGGACCATTGAACAGAAAGTTGTCAGCACCACCGCGCTCAAGTATAAATTTACTGAAATTTTTTATCGTCATTGCCATTAGCATACGAAATATCTGTACAAAATTACTTTTCCCCGCTCCATTCCCGCCAATAAGTACATTAAGGTTATGGAGTTCAAATTCCTTTAACTCTTTAATTGATTTAAAACCAGCAATACTAATTTTATCTAATGCTTTACCCATAATAGATTTCTTCTTAATTTATATTTTATCTTCAATATAGCAGTAATATATACTTACTGAGTAAAATTAATATATCAAATTTTCCAATTAATCGACGATGTAACTATAAATATCTATTCAATTAACCTTTTAATGTCGATCATTTTTTCAGGCATAATACATTTTCTCTATAAATCCTGCAGGTGGTAGAAAAAGTCGGACCTAAAAGACCTATCCTCTCCGTGGGACTTCTTTTACTCTCTCCACATTATTTCGTCAGGAATGGCAGGGATTTCTTTAAAAAGTCTAACGTTATTATATTTCTTATTTATGCCGACCAGTCCGTCTCTGCTGAATAGAAATGTATATGGCTGCTCTTCATGAAGCAGTTGATGAAATTCATAACAAAGCTTTACTCGCTCTTCAAAATCAAAACAAGTTCTTATTTTTGCTATAATTTCATCAGCTTTTTTATTTTTAAAACCAATATGATTACTGGAACCCATAACATCAGCCATGCTACTATGCCATACCTGAGTAGGATCAGATTCATAACCAAGAGCCCATCCCAAAGAAATCACTTCAAAGTCCTTCTTTTCAAGCCTTTGAACATAAACAGACCATTCGACTTTGTTAATGTTCATTATAATACCGGCTTTCTTCATATCCTCTTTAATCATCGGAAACATCTTTTCCTGTGCAGTACTATTAGAAATAGTTAATACAGTAAACTTGAACATTTTTCCATCTTTATCAAGGATACCATCTCCGTCATGATCATCCCATCCTGCTTCTTTTAAAAGCTCCAAAGCTTTACTGACAGAAAATGAATAAGGTATAATACTATGATCATAATATGGACTGTCTATGAAAAAGTTACCTGTAGTAATTCTTCCAAGACCAAAGAAAACAAATTTTAATATTTTTTCTCTATCAATCAGATGAGTCATAGCCTGACGTACTTTTTTATTTTCAAAAAGAGGATTTTTCAAATTATAACCAATATATGAATATGACCTTGATAAATATTGAAATTTTTTAATTTTAAAATTAGAACTCTCCGGATCAAAATCCGAAATATCTGTTTTATTTACCCATTGTTCAGCGGTTAACCTCATTTTATCAACATCACCAGAAAGTAAAGCCTGAAACTGTGTGCTTGGGTGTTTAATTATTTCATAAATCAGAGTATTAATAGAAGGAGCAGCACCATACTTAATGCCAAAATAGTTTTCAAATCTGGTCAAATAGATCTTCTGTCCTTTATCCCAGCGTACAAACCTATAGGGTCCACAACCTACTATAAGCTTATTTCGTTGAAAATCATCATTAAATTTCTTACCGTCAAAAGGTCCTTTGTATGAATGATAAAAATGTCTAGGAAGGGGCATTAAACCAAGAGTAATGGGCTTTGATAAAAAATATTTCTTTTTCCAGTAAACTTTAAATTTATATTTTGATATAACTTCAAGTTTATCTAAATCCTTTAAGTAAACTCTTGCAGGTGCACAGTCAACATCTTTATTTTTTATCACATCAATATAAAATTTGAAATCAGCAGCAGTTACTTCAACATTTTGCCATTTTTTGCCAGAGACTGGGTCAATAAAATCATGCCATAAAACATTTTGTCTAAGATCAACAGTATATACCATTTTATCTTTAGAAAGTTCCCAACTTTGAGCAAGAAGCGGTTCAAATATTTCAGGATGTTCAAAGTTTCTGGCAGTAAGTGAACTATGGGTCTTCTCCCATAAAGAACCCACAAAATATTCATTATTCACAATATAATTTAAATTTTTGGAGACACTGGTTATAGGAATTACCATTTTTCCACCATCAACAGCATTTGGATCATAAAACTCTTTATTAGCAATTTTAACTTTTTCTGCAGGTTCAGAATTCTGAGGAGTAATTCGATATTTAGATAATTCATCAATTTTCTTCTCCAGCTTCATTAGCATAGATCCAAGCTTGTACAGCCTGCCGTCAACCTTCTCCATCTGATAGCGGGAATGATCTAGAGATTTAACAATAACAATTCCGAAAAAAATAATTGCTATAACAATGAGTGTTAAAATAAAATTTAAATATCTATTTTTTGACATTATAATTATTAGTTTCCTAGTTTTAAAGTTGATACTATTAGTTATCTCTACTAAGTAATAAATTAACAGTAATTAAGTAGAATTCTTCCCCAATTGCTACATTCTTTTGAAACATATATATTAATACTCAGCTTCAGCATTGTACTCTCACGCCAGCTTTTAATACTGATTCGTCGTGCGAGAGTTCAGCACTTTAATGATGCAAAAAAAATATAATATTTTTTTAGTTTCAGGAGAGGCTTCATGAGCAAAGCCTGAAATATCTAAAATAAATACAGCTATGCTATTGATTTGTTAGATGTAATAAAAACAATATACTCAGAATTTAAGACTTTTCGAACCCTTTTTTACTATTGTTTTGTTGAAATTAATGCTCAAACACGAGTTATAGTAACACCTAACGTCCATCAACTGTGAATATTATTGAAATATAATCAGCGTCACTTAAAAATCTTTTCAAAATAATCGTGATAATTTCAAAATTTGATATTTATCATTAAATAATTATTTGTTTTATTTGGAAAATATGTTTAATTAAAATTTTAGGATATTATAAGAAACTAACATATAGACTGATTTAAGGAATTTTTGAACATGGCTGATAAAAAAACTAAACCCGAAGAAAAGTCAAATACAATTGACAAAACCCTCTCTTTAGTACTTGGACAAATAGAAAAGCAGTATGGTAAAGGATCTATAATGTTTCTTGGAGATGACTCTTTTCATGCCGATATTCCTACAATTAGCACTGGAGCATTGTCTTTAGATATAGCATTAGGAATTGGTGGTGTACCACGAGGAAGGATTTGTGAGATATATGGACCTGAAGCTTCCGGTAAAACAACGGTATGTCTACATGTCATTGCAAATGCTCAGAAAAGCGGTGGTATGTGTGCTATAATAGATGCCGAACATGCTATTGATCCTTTATACTCTCAAAAGATTGGGGTAAACCTTGATAAACTATTAATATCACAACCTGACTGTGGTGAAGATGCATTGAATATTGCAGAATCATTAATTAGAAGTAATGCTTTGGATGTTCTTGTCATAGATTCAGTAGCAGCACTTGTTCCAAGGGCTGAAATTGAAGGACAAATGGGAGATTCTCACATGGGTCTACAGGCTAGGCTTATGTCTCAGGCACTCAGGAAAATTACAGGAGCTGTCAGCAAAAGCAGAACATGTGTAATTTTTACGAATCAAATCCGCTCAAAAATTGGTGTTATGTTTGGAAGCCCGGAAACAACAACAGGTGGTAATGCTTTAAAATTCTACTGTTCAGTCAGAATGGATATTAGAAGAATTTCTATAATCAAAGACAATAAAGGAGAAATAATTGGTAATAGGACAAAGGTAAAAGTTGCAAAAAACAAAATGGCTTCTCCTTTTAAAATAGCTGAATTTGATATCATGTATTCTGAGGGTATATCCAGATCAGGATCAATACTTGATGTAGCAACTGACATGGGTCTTGTTGATAAAAGAGGTTCATGGTTTTCTATGGACGGAGAACAACTAGGTCAGGGACGTGAGCAAACGAAAGAATATATATCACAAAACATTGATCTTCAAAATAAAATATTGCTTAAGATAAAAAATGTAATAAAGGGCAAAACAGAAAAAATAGAGAAAACAGAAAAAATAGAGAAAACAGAAAAAACAACTGAAACAGTTGAAGCAGTTAAAATACCTAGTTAAATTATTTAAATCCACTGTATTATATTTTATAAAGGCGGAGTTTCCATTAATTTTACTGCGAGAGTATTGTCATGGCAACAATATAATCAGTTTAAGTTTTAAATAGCTTATGCCCTTTCAAAAACTCAAACAGTCAAGAAATAATATATACAATCAATGCTTATTATTGATTTAAGCATTGATTCGTATTGCTTTTCATAGTAGATTATTAAGGATAAATTTCTATAATCTTATAGAATAAACTTTCATTTATCCTGAAATTCAATTTAAATAAATTTATTGAAATCAAAACAATTAGTCAATAATATCCTCAAAGTTTCATTTTTCAGTTGCAAAAGATCAACATAATATAAAATAAATAAGTAATAAAAATATGCATTTAAGAAAAATAATATTATTTATAATTCTGCTATTAAGCCTCCACCTGTTAATTAGTGCTGAAACTAAAACGAATCCGGTTAACAAAGATTCAATTCCACAAGAATATCGTAAACGTTTACTTGGAGACAAAGCATTCAATAGTGGCCTTTATGATGTGGCAATAAACTACTATACAACTTATTTAAAGAATGCAGAAGGTAATTCTCCTGCAATCAGAGATGCTTATTATTGTCTTATTGCTACCTGTCTGCGTTCACAAAATCAAACAGAAGCCGAAAAGTTTTATACTGAAGTTAAAACTAAGTTTGAAAATTACTTTAAAACGAACAAAACAAGTCAGCTCGAACTTGATTACTGGCATGGTGAAATACTCCTTTCAGGTAGTAAATATCAAGAAGCCTCTACCATTTTTGAAGATATCATCAAATACTCCAAAGATGATCAGATTGACCTAAAAACTGAAGCCCTTATTGGACTAAGCACCGGTTATATTCGACAAGAAAAATGGTCAAAAGCAAAGCAGGTTCTACTTAAGTTAAAAACAATAATCAAAAGCAATAAAACACAAAGCATGATTAACCAACAGTTAATTTTAATAAATATAAGTACAGGCAACCTTGGAGAAGTAAAAAAACTCTTATACAGCAGTGCAGCAAATAAGCAGCAAAAAGCTGTAAATCTTTATTTATTGAATATCTTAACCT
>Ga0307988_1000687_pt1 | contig 22249 bp, 19 predicted proteins | sample EllFjometagen183_FD_203166 | JGI IMG/M metagenome (GOLD analysis project Ga0307988, IMG submission 203166) | Marine microbial communities from Ellis Fjord, Antarctic Ocean - #183 | ecosystem: Environmental > Aquatic > Marine > Unclassified | place: Southern Ocean | collected 2014-10-08 | reverse complement strand
ATCACTTTGATCGCCATTTTCATTTCAATTTACTATCTCGCTCAAAGAAAAGAAAAGGGCTGGTGGTTTGGAATGGTTGCCGGACTTGGTATGGCAGCAGCAGCTTTTCCTGTACATTTCGCACGTCCCAAAGCTTCATTCTCCATTGCCGGCGTAGATGCCTTTGCTAAAGGAGCCAAAGTCGTTGGCGCTGGTACCCCCTCGATGTTTACATCAGTCTATTTTTTAGGTGGTCTATTGGGCACGATCTTCATCATCGTCATGTTGGTCCCATATTTTAAAAATTACTATACAACAGAGGACTAATCTCGGTCCTCTATCCGAATTAATTCAACCGAAAAAGAACAAAGGAATTAAAATGAAAAACAATAATTTAACAAAAATGGTGATGCTACTTTTGTTTGTAGTCGCCAGCTTTGCAGTGGCTCAAACAGACTCAACAATAGCTGCCGTTGCTGCTGATACAACCGTTGCTGCTGTTGCAGTAGAAGTTGCACCAGCTCCTGAAGTGGTAGCTGCTCCTGAAGCTCCCAAAAAAGCAAAACAAAAATATACAGGCCCCATGCCTTGTGCTTCTGTAAATTCACACAATGGTAGCCTGGTTCCAGTTGGGACCTATGTCGTCATCAGCAAGCATTTCAATGTAACCAAAGATGAGCTTTTGGACGGCACAGATGTGATTGACTTTATCTCCCCTGGAGCTGCAGCTTTTGGATACCAGGAGTTACAGACTGCTTTTCGTACCGGTGTTATCAAGGGTGTTGACTTTAGATTGATCACTTCCTATTTCTCAAAAACACTTGATCGTCTCAAACCAGACGGAAGTGAATTTTCAGATGATAACTCAGGATTTGGTGATTTTAAATTGATCGGTCGTTATGGCGTTATGAACAAAAAAACAGGTCCTGCAAACGTCATTGTCGGTCTTGGAACAACCATTCCCGTTGGGTCATCAGATGCTGTTGATGCCAATGGTGCGCTTCTGCCAGCCAGTATGCAGCTCAGCTCTGGTTCATTTAACCCCATATTTGAAGTCGGCTTGCACCAGATCAAAAAACGTAACTGGAATTCCTTATATGTTTCTTACATGCTTGCCATGGAAGGTGACCTCGGTCCAAATGATTTCACTCGATCCAGCGTTCTTAGGTATAACTATGCCTATGCTTATGCAGCCCATCAGAAGTTAGATGTTGGGTTTGAATTGAATGGCGAGGTTAAGAGTAAAGCAGAGTTGAATGGCGTTGAAATGGATGTTACCGGTGGGCACACCCTCTACCTATCACCTGAAACTCATTACAAAATTACCAAAACTATCCACTTGGGAATTTGTATGCCAACCATCATTTACCAGGATTTAAACGGTCCTCAACTTGGTGGTGGTTCAATGATTGTTACCAAATTTGATGTAAAATTCTAATTAGGTAAAACACCTGATCAAGCCTCTCCACAGATAGGGATATCGCTCTATTTGTGGAGAGCTTTTTTTTAGCTACTTCCACAGAATGTTTTTTTCCACCACAGTGAATTTAACTCGGACTGATTATCTGCAAATACCAACCCTCAAACCTTTGTAAAAAGAGGACTGATACATTTATGTTCAGGCAGGTCACCTCTAGGATACCTATCTTGAATTTTTAAGTTGAATGAAGTTGGTCTACAGGTGATCAACCATATCATGCCGTGTTTTCATGATTTGTTTAGCGAGTTGAGATGCAAGGATGTTTTAAATGAAAAAGATTAAACTGTTCCTAATACTCATTCTTTTTTCTTCATTGGCATTTCCGCAATCACCTGATTCATTGCCTGTTACAAAAAATGATGCCCCCAACCTCTATCTCGATTGTCATGCCTGTGACATGAGTTTTATTCGAACAGAACTGGATTATGTGAACTACGTGATTGATCAAGCAGATGCCGATATTTTCATCATGATCACGAGACAATCAACGGGTAGTAATGGTCGAGTATACACACTCACTTTAGAAGGTCGGAAATCATTTATTGGGCAAAATGACACCCTTACTTATGTAACCGATCAGGATATGTCTGATGACCAGGTTCGACAAACCACCTTGAAATACATCGAACTGGGTTTGGTTCGCTACATCATGAAAACCCCCTTATCTGAAAATCTGAGCATCTCATTTCGTCAGGGTGAGAGTTTAGAACAACCAGAGGATCGATGGGATTTTTGGGTTTTCAAGACCAGCCTGAACGGTTGGTTCAATGGACAATCGACCTATCAATCTTTAAATATGCATGCCAATATTTCTGCAAACAGGATTACTGAGGACTGGAAAATCAGGCTCAGTGCGTATGGAAGTTATGATGAGGATGAGTACGAATATGATGGGATCATATATAACAGCTATAGTCAGGGCCAAAGTTTCTATGCCCTATTAGTGAAAAGCATCTCTGATCATCTTTCTATCGGCGGGGCTGCAGGCGTCAGGACCAGTAGCTATTCTAATATGGATCTAGGTATCTGGATCAATCCAGCCGTTGAATATAATGTTTATCCATATAGTGAATCTACCAGGCGTGAATTCAGGTTTAAATATGAGGTGGGTTACAAGCAGAATCAATATTCTGAGATTACAATCTATGATAAGCTTGAGGAGTCACTCTTTGTCCATCAACTTGAAATTGCTTATGAAATTAAACAACCCTGGGGTTCGGCTGACATGGAAATTGAGGGATCGCAATATCTTCACGATCTAGAGAAATATAGATTTGATGTTCGCGGAGAGCTTTCATTTAAGATGTTTAAGGGTCTGTCATTTGATACCCGCGTGAGATATTCCATGATTCGCAATCAAATCTCATTGCCACGAGGAACCGCTACCCAGGAAGAAATACTATTAAATCGTCAGGAATTGGAGACAGATTACAGTTACTCAGGCTCCATGGGGATTAGTTATACATTTGGGTCTATCTACAATAATATCGTCAATCCAAGGTTCTAAACACTCCTCTCCTAAGCTCCTCAAAAGGGTTTGCATTGATACTTGACAATGTTAATTACCCCACATAATTGCAAATAACAATACTCAAAAAATATTTCAACGGTCTGAAGGATAATACATGTCTAGAGCTTTAACATTTATACTTTTTGTTTCTGTGGGGACCTTGATCATCAGTTCCATCCACTATTATCTTTGGCTTCGACTCGTTCGTGATACTGGTCTGAGCGGGAGTATGAGGGATATTGGAACCTATGCCCTTATAACGCTAGCCGTGTCCTTCCCAACAGGGGTAATCATTTCACGTCTGATGGCCTATAAATATTCCCTGCCCATATTGTGGATATCATATCTCTGGCTAGGAATTATGATGCTCTTCTTTTTTAGTCTGCTTTTTACAGATGGGATCAGACTGATCATCTTTTTGTATTCAAAGGTGTTCGCTCACACAACGCCTACTTCAGTAGATTTACAGCGGCGTGAGTTCCTATCGCAAAGTTTAACTCTCGGTGCATCAACCCTGGTATTTGGATTGTCAGCATGGGGTGTAAAAAAGTATTATGATAAAGCTGTGGTTAATCAAGTGGAAGTGACCCTTTCTAACTTACCAGAACTTTTTAAAGGCTTCAGAATTGTACAAATTTCAGATCTGCATATTGGTCAGTTGATGACTGCTCCGAAACTCAAAGAGATAGTGAATCAGGTCAATAATCTTAAGCCGGATATCATTGCCATTACCGGTGATTTGGCTGATGGTTCTGTGGAAAGACTGCTTGATGAGGTCTCCTCACTCAAAGAACTGAAAGCAGAACATGGGGTCTATTTTGTCACAGGGAACCATGAATATTACAATGGGGCTGATGAGTGGACTCAGGAAATTAGCAAGATGGGAATCAAAGTTCTCAACAATAAAAATGTTGAAATCATCAGGGAAACTGAGTCAATTATTCTAGCTGGAGTAAATGATCATGAAGCTGCGAGATTTGGACCAACTCAGGCAGCAGATTTTAAAAAAGCGTTGTCGGGTTTGGGGTCGGATAAAAAGAAGATATTACTGGCTCATCAACCCATTGCCGTTCAAGAAGCTTCAGAGTATGGAACGGATTTGGTCTTATCGGGTCACACTCACGGGGGTCAAATATGGCCATTTACCTATCTTGTTTACCTCCAACAACCCTATTTAAAAGGCCTGTATACCCATGAGAGTACACAACTCTATGTGAACCAGGGGACAGGATGTTGGGGACCACCCATGCGGGTCGGGTCCTACAATGAGATTACTGAGATAACGTTAGTTTAAATCCCAGAGCAGTCTCCAGTACAACTCCCGGACATTGAGCCAGCGGAAATGACCGACTCTCAGTATTAGGTTATCAGGACTTCGACTGGTTCAGTCTCCGATTCGGATCAAGTAAAAATAATGGATGCACCAGCTGATTTTTCATAGAACTCACCCACCGTCAACACGGAAGATACTTGGTCGCACAAATCCTCACGGGTCAGTTTGAACATATCCATGGCCAGTTTGCAGGCGAAGACTTCACCACCAGCATCCGTAAACATTTCGAGAAACTCAGGTACAGTTGGGATATCTAGATTTTCCATCTCATTTTTCATCATCCAGGTGGCAAAATTAGATACACCAGGAATAGCTCCCAGCAGGGTGGGGAAGGGCATAGTTATGGGCATCTTCAACATGGGCATGGCCATATTCATGGCAGGATTTCCCACTGTTGAAACTTTTAGTGAATTCTGGGTTTTCTTGATTAATGCCCCCAGGCCAAAAAAGGTAAAAAAGATTGAAGCTTCCATACCTTCCATGCGGGCGCCGTTGCCCATGACTAGCGCTGGGTAAACATCTACCAACGACCCCTTTGAAACAATTAACGATACTTTTTTGATAGGTTCAGGTTGTTCACTCATCAGTTCTCTCCTTAAATACAGCCTTGAGGTTTTCCAAGTCCACCAATCTTTGCTGCTTTTTTTGCTGGTCCACCTGGGAAGAGGGAATACAACTCCTTGGTCGGCACGACATTTAGCTTATTCAATCTCCGGATTGAAGGAGCAGCCCCTTTTTCATCAAATTCCTTGCGCATAAATTCAATCACTTCCAGGTGACGATCTGTCAAAGGATCGATACCCTCTTCTTTCGCGATGGCTGTCGCAATATCTCGATTCCACACTTTGTGGTCTACCAGGTAGCCTTCGCCATCAACTTCTATTGAGGCTCCAGCAAGGTCTTTTGTAGTCATGTTATTCTCCTTCTAAGCTTGAGTTTTCGTTTTGGGAAACCTTCTTCAGGAAAGCGATCATAAATCCTAACCCACGCTTCATCTCGGGCGAGTTGAGTTCGCGCATTGCTTTCCAAACTGATATTTCTTCAACATCCTTCAGGTCCATTTTATCAAAGACAACAATGGCATTTTTGATGGCTCTCATCATTTCTGGTTGAGTGATAGATTTGATATTTTCCAGGATGGGAACAACATTTTCGGCAAGCAGTTGCACATCTTGTTTGGTAAAGTGCTCCACAACATTGTCAACTATATGAACAGCTTCAGAGGCAAATTCAAAATATTTTGCACGATCCAGCTCGTCTAGTTTTTCAAGCGTATCGCTAAAAAGCTCCTTACCGATGGGCTTAAAATCTTCAAAGAAATCTAGGGCGCTCTCCAGCTTTCCAATTACTGATGTGATGTTGTTGGTATTGCGTAGAATAAGTTTTACCAGATGGAGGAAATCACCCGTTCTTACAAAGGGGGCGATATCCTCAAACTCTTCGATGGCTCCGGCAAACAAATCTTTGGCAACTCGGGTCAAGTCCTCTTTGAGATCTTCCATTTCCCGACGCTGTTTTTTTACTAGGGCTAACTCAGTGGTAATACCATCCAGAGTGGCCTGAATATCGGCCAGTTGTCTCGAGATGTCCTGGTCACTCATATCAAGCTCGCTTCCCGGCCATAAGCATGTGGGATTCGATGGGTAGCTCGGCACCCTTTAGAAGCAGATTCCAGTACATCCAACGAAACATCATTTTCCCATAGTGATTCATTCTCGTTTCTTCTAAAAGGGAGAAGGGACCCACACCGGGTAAAGGAAATTTTCCCGGTAAAGGTTCCGTGTCATAATTGAAGTCTATAAGAATACCTTTCCCAAAACCTGATTCGATATAACAATTGGCGTGGCCATCAAATTTCCCGCGGAGGGGGCGTCCATCGATGAAACTCAAGATATTATCCATGAGAATATCCGCTTGAAAATGGGCGACAGATCCTGCTTTTGAGCTGGGCAGATTGGTAGCATCTCCAATAACAAAAATATTCTCATGGGCTTCTGATTGAAGGGTTGCCTTATCTGTTGGAATAAAATTGAGTTCATCGCCAAGCTCGGATCGGGCAATCAGGTCATCACCCATATTGGTAGGAATGGTGATTAACAGGTCATAGTCGATACTGGATTCCTCCCAGGAGACCAGTTTTTTATTTTCCCAGTCGACTCGAGCTGTATTAAAATCAGGCGTAAGACTGATATTCTTCTTATTGAGGAAATCACCAAATACGCGAGATGCTTTTGGCTTGGTAAAGGCTCCTGGAAGAGGAGTTACAAATTCGATCTCTACCTTATCTCGGATACCTTGTTCTGTGAACCACCAATCAGCCAGGAAGACAAATTCTAAAGGAGCGACGGGGCATTTGATTGGCATCTCAGTAATATTGAGGACCATTCTACCACCTTCCCAATACTTCAAGTGTTGTTGAAGCGCAGTAGCCCCTTCAATGGTATAGAAATCAAAAATATTTTTGTGCCATCCTCCTTCTTGAAGTCCCTCTGTCTCGCCAGGATTAATTTTAGTTCCTGTTGCAATGATTAGGACATCATAGGGAAGGATTTTGCCACCCTCTAGCTTGACTTGATTCTTATCTGCATCGATGATTTCAATTTTTGAGAATATCACATCGACACCTGCAGGAAAGAAGTCTCGTTTAGGTTTGACGACATCGCGCTTGTTATAAATCCCAAAGGGGATGAACAGGAACCCAGGCTGGTAGTAATGGGTCTCGAATTGGTCTACGATGGTAATGTTCCAGTCGTCCGGTTCAAGGGTAGGTTCTAATTTGTTGAGCATCATGGTGCCAGCAGTACCAGCGCCTAGAATGAGCATCTTTTTCATGGTTTACACTCCATCATTGATTTACGAGCTAACGGCCAGCCGTAGAAAGGTTCTGAGTTGGGATTCAGTTGGCGTTTGCGATTGGGGTTTGGATATATATAAAATGCTATCACTAAGATATGATAGTAACAAATGCTATACCAAACTACTGCATGAAGCACAAAAGTATCAAGATGTAAAATTATTAATATTGAGAACATAACATTATGTAATACCACAATTTAGAATGTACTACTCTTTATAGGGTTCGCTTAGTCAAAGGCATCCAGAACTGTTCTAGAAAAGTATTTTCGCATCATCTATATCCAGTATTTGAAAAAAAAACATCTACTCTTCTGCTCTTCCAATTTCTCATCCGCTAAACAGGCCAAAAATGAATTGGTATAGTCTTTGAGACATTCAAGGGGTTGCCCATAAGAGTTATACCTATTACCAGGTGAAGCTCAGACTTGTGGGGCGTTGTGAAAAGCTTTATATAGCTTCATTCTCACGCGATATAGGAGTAAATAATATTCCTATGTGATGAAATGAAAAGAAGGTAGATACCATGAATATATGGAAAAAATTCAGTCACTTGCGGAAAATTATTCCGCTATTCACCATGGGTCTCATTCTCTTAGGATGTGAGGAGCCCCCACCAAATAATCCTCCTGAAATCTCTGGTCTAATTATCTATCCGTCTCAACCTAAAGCTGGACAGCTGGTTACGTTAACCGGTGTTGCCGAGGATGAGGATGGTGATGACATACGTTATAAATGGGTTGCTAGTGGAGGAACTTTTCTAGACTCATTGGGTGCAAATCCCATCCAATGGCAGGCTCCAACGATTTCTGATACCATAAATATTTTCCTTCACGTGAGTGATCAGGACGATAACACGATTGAGAGCAAAAGCTTTTATCTAGAACCTGGTTTGGCCACATTGGCTGGCCATGTTTCTGATATTACGTCTGAGCACATGCTTGAGGGTGTGGTTGTGAACCTGAATGGAACCGAAGTTACCACAGGGAGTGATGGATATTTTTTATTTGCAGATATTTTGGCTGGTGATAATATTCCGATCAGCGCCACTGCCCAAAACTATGTTACTTATGCAGAATTTATTAGTGTGGATGTCGATGAGAATATCATCGATATCTCCATGACAGTTTTAACTGAAGTCGGTAGAATCGCCGGATATATCTCGGATAGTGTGACAGGTGAAAAAATAGTCGGCGCCATCGTGCAGACCGGAGAGATTACTGATACTACAGAGACAGATGGCTATTATGAACTTTACAATGTACCGATTAGTGAAAATGTCCCCGTGAGAGCTACTAAGGATGGGTACGCAATTTTTGCGAACATGGTCAATGTTATTGCAGGGTATAATACTAACAATATTGATCTCGTCCCAAATATCGCAACCATTTCAGGTAGAATAACGTCAGAAGCTGACCAATCTTTACTTGAGGGTGTAATTGTCACGATAAATCAGTATCAGGATACAACAAACGCAGCTGGGTATTTTGAAATTGTTGATATGCCAGTAACCAGCAACGCCTCTGTATCAGCTGTTTTAAATGGCTACATCACCTCATATACAACTTTCGATATTGTTGGTGGAATCAATAATCTAAACCTGTCGCTGAGTGACAATCCTGGAGAGTTAACTGGCTGGGTTCGAAATACACTGGATGGCTCTGTTATTTCAAACATCTCCGTCACCGTCGGTGGCACAACTGTTGTCACCATTAGCGATGGATCATATCTGGCTTCAGGTCTCGAGGCAGGTCCAACCTTGATAACCTGTAGTATTACCGGCTTTGATGATTTTACTGATCTCATCATCATCAACCCTGGATCAAATAGTCTGGATATTGATATGGTTCAGGTCACAGGATCTCTGACTGGATTTGTTGTTGATTCTTTAGAAAATGTGTTCATGTCGAGTGTCCGAATTCAGTTGGGTAGTGGTATTACCTATAGTGATCTTGATGGATATTATGAGTTTGAAAATGTTCCAGTTAATGAGCTTCAGCTATTGGTCGAAGAAACAGATTATAGACCGTATTCTGAATTGTACACGCTTAGCGCAGGAGAAAATAGCCACAATATTATGCTCCTCCCGGCAACAGGAAGCGTGCTTGGCTTGGTTAAAGATGGGACAACTGGCCTGATTTTACCCGAAGCAAGTGTGAGTATTGGTGATGAGAACATAGAAACCGATGAAAACGGATATTTTGAATTTCCCTCAATCGATTATGGGGCCCAACAAGTGATCCGTTGTGAGATGGAAAACTACTCTGATTTTGTGGATACACTTTTGGTAGTGTATGGTGAAAATATTTACAACATAGAGATGGAATCTTCTGTGGCCACCGTACATGGTGTCGTAACCAATAGTGCCATCGGGATGCTTTTAGCTAATGTTAATATAAGCATGGGCGATTCGGTTGTGATGACGGATGCCAGCGGTTATTACTTATTCGAGGATGTTGACCTTGGATCGATCAGTATTAAGGCTGAATTACTTGGTTATGAGACACAAACGATTGCCATAGATGTAAGTATTGGCGAAAATATTGTCAATATCTCTCTAAACTCTGATCATGGAATACTGATAGGGAATATCATTGATCACACCACTGGCCTCGCTCTTGATTCAGTGGTCATCTTTGTAGGAGCGGATACCGTCTATTCAAATAGTGAGGGCTTCTATACCTTGGATTCGCTTGCATTAGGAGACGTCGATGTTGAATTCGAAAAAGATGGCTATATCTCTCAAAGTGAATGGGTAGAAATAGGCAGAGGCGACAACGTGTTAGATGTATCGCTATCCTCAAGTACAGGTAACCTGCTAGGATATATTCGTGATATCAATACCAATAATTTTTTAGATTCTGTCATGGTATATTTTGGTGGAGATTCCGTTCTAACTGGCGTTGATGGTTTTTATGAATTTCCGGATAACCCAGTTGAGGAAAATGCCGAACTGCGTGCTAGCAAAGCGGGTTTTCTGAGCTACCAAGAGTGGGTTAATATTAATGCTGGTATAAATACAGCAGATATAAATCTAACACCGATTAATTAGCTATCGATTGCTCTGTACAAAAAAAGAATTAACAAATATACGAGCCCACCCATTCAATCGGATCAAGATGAATGGGTGGGCTTGAAGCATAAGAGTTATTTTATCTAGTATTATACCAATTAAACTTCAAACTGGGCGTTATCTTCTTCAACTTTTCCAGTTCTGCTGCACTTAAAATTATAACCAGAGCTACCGCTATGCTTAAAATTTGAAGTTTGCTGAACAGAAAAATATTTTGAACCTATACGCGCCCTCTGAAGGCCAATTGGTATTATAGGTGGTCCAAGTTCTCTTTGAATCCAGAGATTATCCTGATTTAAAAGACAAACGTAACCACTCGGTCTACTCATTAATTAAATCGCGGATATTCACCTGTTAGCATACTATCTTGAACGCTGACATAACACATTTGAAGGAGCCTATCATGGGAAGACATATTTTAATATTCAGCCTCTTATTCACCAGCCTACTATGGGCTCAGCAAGGTCCAAAACTTTCCATCAATATTGCGGATGAGAAAGTCAACATCACCTCAGAAGAGCAGAGGAGTGGTATCACGAATTACTCTCCTGGAGATACGATATTATACATTCTTACCTCCAAAAATGTGGGAGATGCTCTCATGACCAATCCCGTCATCACAGATCCTGTCCCAGCAGGAGTGAGTTATGTCGAAAATTCTGATGAAGGTCTAGATAGTGAAGTCGTATTTTCAATTAATGGGGGCAAGACCTACGAAACATGGCCACTCTATTATTCAGTGAGGAACTCGCGCGGAATTATCGTCCGAAAAAAAGCCAGTGCTGATTTAGTGACCCATATTCGTTGGAATATTCAAGCGAATCTCGAAGCGGGTGAATCACATATTGCAAAATTTATGGTTGTCGTGAACCCCTAATAAAATTTGTTAATTAATTTAGGTAACAGTTTCACATTTATCTGAAAGGTACCATGATGCAGTTACTTGCTTGGCAAGAGCGCTTTAGTGTTGGTGTCAAAGAGTTTGATCAGCATCATAAGATTCTGTTCGAGATGATCAATTCTCTGATCATTGCCAAGAATGAGAATAGTGAGTTTCGAGTCGTGAAAAATTCACTTGATCAGTTGGCAGCATATACGATTTATCATTTTACTGCTGAAGAAGCAATGATGGAATATTTTGGCCTTGATAGCCTCGATGAACATAGGGCTGAGCATACCAAACTTCTGAACCAGGTCAAGGCATATCAAGCTAAAATTACGACAGCTGATGATGTATCCATCGATGAAAATGCTTAAACGACTCATCCTGTTCGTTCTGATACTTTTTGTCTACCTCATCCTGAGAGAAATGCTCAATTTCTATGTGTTGGCCTACACCGTAAGTCCCTACCTTGGATATTCCGTACTATTCCTGCTCGTCTCTATCTTGATCTACTTCGTTATGATTCCTATCTATCGTATCAGTCGATTAAGTGGTGACCCAGGTCCGGTACGTAAGCGAAAAAAAGAATTAGAACTGATTGATATGCGGCTTCAACGGGCTGTCAAGAATTCTTACCTGAATGAGATCAAGTTCGAGCATCCCAAATTTGGGTCATCTATTGAACGGTATGAAAAAGTCAATTTAGAACTCCACCAACGCTGTGATGAAATTCGGCGTAAGTATATTGTTCATCTATTTTATAGTACTGCTGTTTCCCAGTATGGATTCATCGATGCCATCCTCATTTTTTCCGCTAATGTCAATTTGGTGAAAGAGATATTTACTCTATACACGGGACGGGCAAGTGGCAGAGATTTGTGGCAGATCATGAAACAAATCTACTATTCAATAGCCATTGGTGGCTCAGAAGGTGTGGAGTTTGCCACAGAGGAGCTGATCTCAAAACTGGGGTCAGATACCATGAAAAGCATTCCGTTTTTTGAAAAAGTAATGGCCTCTGTTGCAGGGGGATATACAAATGCTGTATTACTATCACGGATCTCATTAATCACAGAAAATTATTGTCGTTTAACCTATATCGAATCGACCAAAGATCTTTCTCCCGACCCAACGGTGGTATTAAAAGCGACGCAGGCTATTGTTGAAGAACCAATCAAATATATTAAACAACAACTCCAAGATATTGCGAAGCAGAAAGCTCTGGATTTTTCAAGATATGCCATCAACCCGACCCGCACCGTCATCGAAAAAGCCCTTGAGAAATTCACCCCTGAGCAAGATGAAGAGAGCAAAGAAAAACGATCTATTCTGCGCAGTATCGCTGTTGGTGTTAATCCGCTTAATTATTTCTCCCGGCACAAACGAGTAAAAACAAAAAAAGTTACTTCTATCTTCAGGAAACGTAAAAAAAAGACTTAATGTCGTGCAAATGCCGTGCGCACTCAGTTGATATGTCGTGCCAGTATTCATTAGATTTTCCCAGAAATAAAGGAGCTAAACCATGCAACAACCTGAACTGGGAAACAAGCTAAATGAATTACGCAAAGGCCAAGGCTGGAGTCAAGAAGACCTGGCCCTTGAGGCAAACATTAATGTTCGCTCTATCCAACGTATCGAGGCTGGAGAAGTACAACCACGTCTGTCTACCTTAAAAACACTGTCAGACTTACTCGAATTTGATTTTCTGGAAAAGGAATCTCAGGAGGGAAATTTATGGCTCATGCTCATGCACTTGAGTTCACTCTTCCCCCTGGTGATTATCCCTCTTGTTATCTGGGTCTGGAAGCGCAATGACGACAGTCGCATTTCGAATCATGGCCCTGTCGTCATAAATTTCCAATTGAGTCTTGTCATTTATTTGTTCTCAGGGGCGATTCTCTCATTTGGAATCATGATGGTCGGGGGAGTGACATCAAGTATAATAACAGTGTTAGGACTGATACTTATGCCAGTTTTTGGAATATGGATCTGTTTTATCACCCTAATCAATACGATTAAAGCAGCGGTTGGCCAAGACCATCACTATCCCCTGACATTGAAGCTAATCAAGCTCTAATATCTGCTTCAGCTCCAAGTGCACGCTGATTAAATCTATAATCAGACCCCTTCCTTCCTGCTTGAAGACACTTCGCGAAAGGCTGGCAAGAACCTCCCCAATATAGAAATTGGGGCAGGTAGGGTGATGAGCCATGGGACTTACCAATTTATTTGGGATATCCCTCCTGGATTCACTCGAAAGAGTCCTACGGATACTTCTTTTAGGGTAAAAGTACTTGAATTGTTTAGATTGTACCCGAAAAACGAGCCAAATATTTAGTGATGAGACTGTCGGCAAGGGTACAAAAGAGGGGATATAGCGTGTCAAATGAACGATTGATGTTGTCTTCCTATCAATAAAGACTATTATGGTCACGTTAGTATGCGTTATTCTAAACTATTCCCCAAATTTATTATCCCATGAAGCAAATAATTTTATCGAGGTAAACCGTGGCAAGCATAAATATTCAACATGATACCGATCCGCAAGAAACCAGTGAATGGCTGGATTCCTTAGCAGCTGTTTTTGAAGAAGAGGGTGTGAATCGAGCTCATTTCTTAGTAAATGAATTGATTGACTATGCTCGGCGGAATGGCGTACGACTTCCCTATAGTCCGAATACTTCCTATCTGAATACTATTCCAGTATCCCAACAACCTCAGTTTCCGGGAGATCGGGAAATCGAGCGTAGGATCAAATCAATCATCCGTTGGAATGCCATGGCCATGGTGGTTCGGGCCAATAAATCAAGTGATGGAATTGGTGGTCATATCTCAACTTTTGCTTCATCAGCAACTCTTCTGGAGATTGGTTTTAATCATTTCTTTCGGACTGCTACAGATGAATTTGGTGGCGATCTGGTCTATTTTCAGGGACATGGATCACCTGGAATTTATGCTCGTGCCTTTTTGGAAGGACGGTTGGATGAGGAGCACCTCACCAATTTTCGCCGCGAATTAGCTCCCTCAGGTGGACTGTCATCCTATCCACACCCCTGGCTTATGCCAAATTTCTGGCAATTTCCAACCGTTTCCATGGGACTGGGACCGCTCCAGGCTATCTATCAGGCTCGATTCATGCGCTATATGGAAAATCGTGAATTGATTAAGAGAAGTGATCGAAAGATTTGGGCATTCCTCGGAGATGGTGAAATGGATGAACCGGAATCTCTTGGTGCAATCACTCTGGCTTCTAGAGAGAAGCTGGATAATCTAATTTTTGTTGTGAATTGCAATATGCAGCGCTTGGATGGACCGGTTCGCGGAAATGGTAAGATTGTTCAAGAGCTGGAAGGTGCTTTCCGAGGTGCCGGTTGGAATGTTATTAAAGTTATCTGGGGTTCAGAGTGGGATCCACTTCTAGCACGAGATAAAAATGGTATTCTGGCCAAGCGGATGGCCGAAGTTGTGGATGGGGATATCCTGAAGTATATCGTTGAAGGAGGTGCCTATATTCGTAAGCACTTCTTTGGGAAATATCCTGAACTTCTGGAAATGGTTAACCATCTTAGTGACAAAGATTTGGAGAAATTAAAACGCGGTGGTCATGATCCAGCCAAAGTCTACGCAGCTTACACAGAGGCTGTTGCTCATGGAGACCAGCCAACTGTTATTCTAACCAGTACGGTTAAGGGTTATGGAATGGGTGAAGCAGGTGAAGGTAAAAATATTACCCATGGCCAGAAAAAATTAAACGATGAAGAATTAAAAGCTTTCCGTAGCCGCTTTGGTATTCCTATCTCTGATAACGATGTAACCGAGGCTCCTTTTTACAGGCCGGATGATGATTCTGATGAAGTAAAATATTTAAAAGCTCAACGTGAAAAATTGGGAGGTAATTTCCCAGTTCGTCGGGAAACTGCTGAAGCTATGCAAACGCCGGACCTGAGTGCTTTTAGTGCTGCACTTGAAGGTACAGGAGATCGGACCCAATCCACAACGATGGCATTTGTCCGCATCCTATCCATGTTGACCAAAGATAAAACACTGGGCAAGCAGATTGTCCCGATTGTTCCTGATGAAGCCCGTACTTTTGGTATGGAAGCGCTTTTTCGCAGCCTGGGAATCTATTCCAGCGTGGGCCAACTCTACGATCCTGTTGATTCTGATCAATATCTCTATTACCGGGAAGATATTAAGGGACAAATTTTAGAGGAAGGTATCACTGAAGCTGGATCGACCAGTTCATGGATCTCAGCAGCTACTTCCTATAGTACTCACGGTGTCAACATGATGCCTTTCTATATTTATTACTCCATGTTTGGCTTCCAAAGGGTGGGTGATCTCTTTTGGCTTGCTGGTGATATCCGGGCAAGAGGTTTTCTTCTGGGGGCAACTGCTGGCCGAACAACCCTCAATGGTGAAGGACTTCAACATCAGGATGGTCACAGTCTTTTGGCTGCTGCCACCATTCCAAATTGTCGTGCTTACGATCCAGCCTACGCCTACGAAATTGCTGTAATTATCCAACGCGGTATGCAACGGATGATGCATGATCAGATCGATGAATTCTATTATATCACTTTAGAGAATGAACCATACAAACACCCCGCCATGTCTGAAGGTATTGAAGAAGGTATCATTAAGGGAATGTATCAGCTTTCCAGCACGGGTAAAGCCAAGCAGGAAATGCACGTTCAGCTCTTAGGCTCTGGAGCCATCCTCGGAGAAGTTCTGGCAGCTGCAGACATCCTCAAAAAGGATTGGAAAGTGACTGCTGATATATGGAGCGTGACCAGTTATTCAGAGCTTCGTTTGGAAGCTCAAGATGCACAGCGTTGGAATCGTCTCCATCCCACTGAAGAAAGACGTCAGGCCTATGCCTGTACCTTAATGCAAGATAAGGTCGGACCCGTCGTTGCCGCTTCTGACTACATCAAGCTCGTTGCTGAACAGATATCTATTTTTATAGATAAACCATTTATTGCCTTGGGGACGGATGGTTTTGGACGGAGTGAATCACGTGAAAATCTTCGGTCATTCTTTGAAGTCGATCGCTATTCCATCGTTGTTACCGCTCTGTTTCAATTGCAACGAATGGGTGTTGTGAAAGCCGAACTGGTTGAGAAGGCCATTAAAAAGTATGGTGTCATCACTGATTCTGAAAATCCAGTTAAACGCTGATTGTTGATGAAAAGTTATTCGCAAGGATATTAGGGGCTACGGGTACATCATGGAGCTGTTTAAAGGTGCCATAAGATGATTGTTACAGGGTCCTGTTTTTGTGGGTCAATCGCTTACAAAATTGAAGGTGAGTTACGGGACGGGAAGTCATGTCACTGTCAGCAATGTCGCAAAGCATTTAGTTCCCAGGCGAGTGCCTATGCCACGGTCGATCCAGAACAGTTTTCGTGGACCGAGGGAGAACAATATCTCACGAGTTATGAATCCCAGAAAACCAGTGATGGGCTGCTATTTTGTAGTAAATGTGGATCTACTCTGTGCGGTACTTCTGCGGGTGAAGTATCTGGTGTGACACTGGGATGTGTAAATGGTAATCCGGATGTATCCATCGGCATGCATATATTTGTGGGTTCAAAAGCAGCCTGGGAAGTTATGCCTGATAATGTTATTCAGTATGAAGAGGGTCCTCCTGTTTAGGCTCATAGAATCTACCCGAAGTAAATAGAGTTTTAGAGGGATAAAGTTTATGAAAGAGTTAAAATATGCTTAAAGAAATTATCATACCAGACCTGGGCGAAGGCATTGACACTGTAGAAGTTGGTGAAATTAATGTGAAACCAGGTGATCATGTTGAAACAGGTGATATCCTGGTGGTTCTCGAGAGCGATAAAGCATCCATGGAAATCGAAGCAGAAGATGCTGGGACCATAAAGGAAATTCGGATCACCCCAGGATCAGAGGTGCGTACCAACACAATTCTTGCTATCCTCGAGTTGGATCAGAGCGCTGAACCAACACCCGTTGAAGAGGTGGAAGCCCAAGCGCCTAAAGCAGAAGTGACTCCTGAACCAGTGGAGGAAGAAATTCCTCAAGCACAGGTCGAAGCTCCCATCACCAAGCGTAAAGTTGTATCGGCCAGTCCTTCCGTACGACGTTTTGCCCGTGAGTTGGGTTGTGAATTAAGTCAAGTGACTCCTTCAGGTCCAAAGGGCCGTGTCCTAAAAGAGGACATTCAAAATTTTGTTAAATCCAGACTTTCTGGAGCTCCTGCAGGTGCTGTTGTATCCCCAGCTCAACCTGAGATTGATTTTAGCCAGTGGGGTGAGATTGAGACAGTTCGCTTAAGTAAGATTCGCCGTGTCACGGCTGTTAATTTACAGCGTGCCTGGCAGACCATTCCTCATGTTGCTCAGATGGACGAGACTGACATTACCGAATTAGAAGCTTTTCGTCAGGTATTCAAGCATGCTGTGGCAAAAGAGGGCGGAAAATTATCGATCCTGCCCTTTATCATGAAAGCTGTCGCACTCGCATTACAAAAATACCCTGATTTTAATGGATCCCTGGATATCCGTGGTGAAAATTTAATTCACAAGAAATATATCCATCTTGGAATTGCAGTAGACACAGAAGCCGGTCTTGTTGTCCCCGTTATTCGGGATGTAGATCAGAAAAGTCTTAGTCAGTTGGCTTTGGAATTAGTGGATGTCAGTCTTCGGACGCGGGAACGCAAAATTAAGCCAGCCGAACTTATGGGTGCCACCTTCACTATTTCCAGTCTAGGCGGTATTAGCGGAACTGGCTTTTCACCTATTGTTAATCCACCTCAAGTTGCCATTCTCGGCGTGTCAAAATCAAAGATGACACCGGAATGGAATGGATCAGAGTTTGTGCCACGTCTTATGCTGCCATTCTCAATTTCATACGATCACCGAGTCATTGATGGTGCATCTGCAGCTCGTTTTACCAAGTTTATTGCTGAAGCACTCTCAGCAATTAAAGAGTTAGTTTAGGTCTGGAGTTATCTATATGTCCAATGCAATACATGCTGAAGTAGTCGTTCTTGGAGCTGGACCTGGAGGTTATGCAGCTGCCTTCCGGGCCTCAGATCTAGGTAAAAAAGTTGTCCTGATAGACAAAGACACCTCTCTGGGTGGTGTTTGTTTGAATAGGGGTTGTATCCCTTCAAAAGCTTTACTCCATCTTGCTCGGGTTAAATCTGAAAGTGCTGAGGTTAAAGGGTTTGGACTCACCTTCGCAGAACCTGAATGGGATCTTGATGCAGTTAAAAAATGGAAGAATGACGGTGTCGTTGGTCGTTTAACCAAAGGAATTAGTGCGTTGGCCAAGGCCCGCAAAGTCAAAGTTTTGACAGGCCTGGGCGTTTTTACTTCAACCAATACCATAGAGGTGACAGAGGCCGATGGATCAACTGTGGTCACATTTGATGATGCCATTATTGCTGTGGGTTCGCACCCTACCAAAATCCCTAGTTTCCCCGAAGATCCCCGCATCATGGATTCAACATCAGCTCTGGATTTAGATGGAATTCCTGAAAAATTAGTGATCGTTGGTGGTGGATATATTGGCTTAGAAATGGGTACTATCTATTCTGCAATGGGTTCAGAGGTGACAGTGGTAGAGTTCCTACCCAAGTTGTTGCCTGGGGCAGATGCCGATGTGGTTAAGCCACTTCAACAGCGTCTGAAAAAAGATTTTAAGGCTATCCTCACTGGAACTAAGGTCAATGCCATTGTTCCACATGATGACCATCTTGCTGTTACCATTGAAGATGATAAAGGTGAGCGAATCATGGAGGTCGATAAAGTATTGGTTGCTGTGGGCCGCAGACCGAATACGCACGGAAGTGGATTCGAAACCATTGGCATTGATATTGACGAGCGTGGATTTATCAAGGTGAATCAAAAACGCCTGACCAATATCCCACACATCTATGCCATTGGTGACATCACAGGCGATCCCATGTTAGCTCATAAAGCTACCCATGAGGGTAAAGTTGCTGCGGAAGTTATTTGTGGTCAACCTGCAGCCTTTGATGTCTCTGCCATTCCAGCAGTGATTTTTACTGATCCTGAGATTGCCTGGGCTGGTCTTACTGAAACAGAAGCCAAAGAACAGGGCGTTGAATATGATAAAGGTGTTTTTCCCTGGTCTGCCAGTGGACGAGCGTTGGCCCTGGGGCGAACCGAAGGCTTTTCAAAAGCCCTCTTTGCAAAAGATACAGGTAAACTGATCGGTATGAGTATTGTCGGCACTAATGCAGGTGACCTCATTGCTGAAGCAGTATTGGCTATGGAAATGGGGGCTGATGCCGAGGATATTGCTTTGATCATCCATCCACACCCCAGTCTTTCTGAATCTGTTGGCAATGCAGCTGAGATAGTTGCGGGGAGTATTACGGACTTGTTTACACCCAAAAAATAGTTTATCAGGGGGACTGATGAAACAAGTTGAAAAAGTAGATATCGAGAACTGGGAACGTAAGGAACAGTACCACTTCTTTCGTCACTACGACAATCCTTTCTTTGGTGTTACAGCGAATTTGAATGTCACTAACCTGTTGGCATATACCAGGGAAAAGGGGTATTCATTTTTTGCAGCTTACCTGTATGCCTCCCAGAAAACAGTTAATCATATTCCTGAATTCCGATCCAGAATTGTAGGGGATGAGGTTCTCGTTTATCCTGTTGTTGTTGCTGGGTCCACTGTTCTTAAGGGTAACAACGTCTTTACTTTTTGTTACTTCAATCACATCGAATCTTTTCAAGAGTTTAATACTCATGTCATCCAGCAAATCGCTATTTGCCAAAATCCTCAGACAAAATTAGAAGATCATGATGATGATCTTGCTCAAATACACTATTCCGTTTTGCCATGGATTCATTTTCAAGGTTTAAGTCACCCGAGGAATTATGGAACGGATGATAGTATTCCTAAAATCGTTTTTGGAAAATATGAAAATCACGGGGGACAGAGGTTGATGCCAATTTCAGTAGATGCTCATCACTCGCTATTGGATGGCTTTCATGTTGGTTTATATTTTGACGGATTTCAAAAAAGTATTAATGATCCTGAATCACTTTTAGAGGGAAAAGCATGCAATATCGGTTAATCGATCATGGGACCAGGGCCTATGAAGAATCATTGGCGTTACGTCATCAGATTCTACGCGTTCCCCTTGGTATGGATTTATTTGATGGTTCTTATGATGATTTGAGTGAAGAATCACGTTATTATCATTTTGGTGCTTTTGATGATAACGGAAAATTGGTTGCCAGTGTTTTAGGAATTCCCACTTCAATTCAAGAGGTGCGGATCAAGCAGATGGTCGTCCTTGAAGATTTCCAAAAAAAAGGTGTTGGTAAGCGACTCCTCATGATTTTTGAGGCCTACTTGCTTAACCTGGGATTTCAATCATTTGTAATCCACGCCCGTCAGGTTGTCCATGGGTTTTACCTTAACATGGGCTTTGTCATTTTGGGGGATGAGTTTGAAGAGGTCGGGTTGCCACATTATAAAATGAGTAAAAATTTTATCCCCACACCTGATTAAGTAAAACAACCTTCCCCTTACTGAAACAAAAACTGAAATCACTAGAATTTGCTTCAGGTTTTTATGAAATATTCGACCTTTGAGACAAGGGCTGACCAGAAGGATGTTTTGCTGGTCCAAATTATTGAAAGAATATTCTAAGAGGATATCTATTGTGAAACATGAATATACTCAGTCGGTTGATTTAAATACTGAAGATTTAACCAAAGTCGATTTACATAGCTTACTCAATATTATGAATATCCTGATTTCTCTATTTTATCAGGCAGGGAAAGCTGTGGGAGATGAGGATCACCTCGAGGCTCTGCTTGATGAAGTCTACGATATTGTTGATATCATGAAAGACAGGTCAAAAGTTAAAGGCTATCTAGAGGGCTTTAATCGATTCAAAACAGTAACTCAGAAAACCCTGGCTAAAGTTGAGGCTGATTACCCCGAACGCTATAACGCAAGAGTTGCAGAAGAGATTGAAGCCGTAATCAACATCCTGGAAATTAGAAGTGTGGAGTGGCTTAAGCGAGTCGATCACCCTCAACAATGGGATAATCTTGAAGTAAGTACCCTAAGACAAAATTTTAATGATGTGTTCAAGGCCATTGAGCGATATAGCAAGGGACGTTACCTCATTGTTGGTGATGCACAATCTCAAGGTGAAGAGGACTACTTAATTGAGTTAAATATTGAACCATCAGGTCAAACAGAAATTCGTATTCCTTCGGTCTTCCAGGATAACATGCGAGATACGTTACTCAATGCCCGCAAATATACTCCCCTGGGTGGACATATCTGTGCAACCCTAACCACTCAGAAGGAAAAGATAATCTGGGAAGTAAAAGACAATGGAATTGGGATACCTGAATCAGATTTACCACGCGTAGTTGAATTTGGATACCGCGCCAAAAATGTTTCTGACAGACGGACCATGGGCGCCGGTTTTGGGCTTACCAAAGCCTACGTTGTTGCAAAACAATTCAAGGGAAAAATGTGGATCGATTCAGCAGTTGATCGGGGGACGACCCTAACAATTGAGATTCCTTTTCCAGTCTGATACAATATTCACTTCCATTTTTTGCATAGATTGTTCCTTAGCCACCAGGCTTCGTAAGTCTTCGCCCCGGCAGGCTAGATGAAACACCGATTTTCACAGATAGAAAAGGAGTGTCTGTTGGATGACTCTATATGATTCTTTTCGGTTGCCAATAAATTATATCCGTTAAAATCTGTGTGCATCAGCCTGCCTGGCGTAGCTCATTGAGTGAAGAGGGATGGCAAAAATAACGTTAATGAATATGGACAATTTGGAACTGAAAGCGGGATAATACCCACATTTGTTCTTTAGACTGAATTCACCGAATCTATGGAGTATAGCGGGGGAAGGACATTTCATTCTTCGACTCCGCTCAGGAAGACAGGCTCAATGTCTGGTATATAATCGGAAAAAATAAAGAGGGTGCCTCATTACTTGAGACACCCTCTTTTCTATGTGTGCCGTGCATGGTCAATAACTAGGTGGTGCAAGTCCACTGTGGAGGAATGTAGTATCCAACCACTAGTCGAGAGCAAGGGTGTCGTGGGTGACTGCGAATCTGAAGGAAGCTTAAGAC
>Ga0307988_1000686_pt1 | contig 22250 bp, 21 predicted proteins | sample EllFjometagen183_FD_203166 | JGI IMG/M metagenome (GOLD analysis project Ga0307988, IMG submission 203166) | Marine microbial communities from Ellis Fjord, Antarctic Ocean - #183 | ecosystem: Environmental > Aquatic > Marine > Unclassified | place: Southern Ocean | collected 2014-10-08 | reverse complement strand
TACCTTAAGGTAATCGGTTCATCTATCTGAATGGCTAACAATTCTTCACTTTTAGCCTTCCCTTTAAACACACAGAGACATCCTTTTTTGTTTATATCTAATGTGACCCCTTCTATCGCTTCTTCATTGATTTTTACTGTAGTGGGAAGATAGCAATCCACTCTTTCCATGGAACGAAGATTGTGATCTTCAATAATTTCCGGATATTTCACGAATAATAATTTTAAGGGAGCATAAAGGTCTTCAATCAGTTCGGACTGGAATCCAAAAACAGTGCCTTCATATACGTACCGGATAACAATTCTGGTTCCCTTGAAATATTTATGTTTTATACTGCCATACAATGAGTTGGTAGGGACATTTATAACCAGATACTTGTCTGAGTCTATCCCGATCAAGGTGCTTTTCAAAGCAAAGTCAACCCCTTCAATCTTCATTTGCAATGCGGTACCCGGCTCTATAGCAATACGTCTTCCCGTGTTGAATTGAAAATCTTCAATCTCCATATTTCCCTCCATGGTGCTTATCTTTACAATCAGCCCAAGTCATTGTAGCGATCTGGATACGATAAACATTTGAATCGTATCTGGCCGAAAGGGTTAAAATTCCGATTTGCAACTCAGTATCAAAACAGAATATTATTGTAAAGATATATTCAATTGGGAAGCAAGGGCAACCTGTTTTTTTATCCATCAGCATCTTAATATAAACCGGTCCAGTTTTCGATCATTGCCCTTTTTTCAACTTCAGAAGCCTGTGTAGGAACTCCCATAACGAATATCCTCATGCCTAATAAGGAAGGTACGAGGGTCATAAGGGAATTAAAGGAAAACTATATAAATGTGCCGATTATTGTAATTTCTGGCGGTGGGCAAATTTTTGCAAAAACTCACATTGATGCTGTAAAGATATTAGGTGTAAATGCTGCATTTGAAAAACCAATTGAAAAAAAAATCTTAAATGCAGTCCGAAAAGCTTTGAAAATTTAATAAGCGAACAGGGGCAGCAGAGGGGTCTGTGGATGGCTCACGCCCGTTAAAAAGGGTTATCCAGCAGGAGCTTGAAAATCCTTTGTCCCTGGCTATCCTAAAAGGGGAATTTGGGGAAGGATCTATTATTAATGTTATCAAAAAAAATGATGGATTAGAGTTGAATATTACGGGTTGAAACCTGCATTTTCAGTTTTGCATTTAATACTTCTCTTGACAAAAAGGACGTTTTTATCCTATATTCAAAGGCTTAGAAAGATACAAAAAAAAAGGTATTTAATCGTTTTTTTACTGCTAAAGAGATGGTAGAAGATGGCTTCCGTATACGGAATAATAAAGAACCATGTGGGTGGAATAAACGCTGACAGTGATAAGGGGGGGTGAGTTTGCCGAAAATTTCTGTAGACAAAATTGAGCCAGAGATGAAGCTTGCAAAACCCATAACAAGAGGCGATATGGTTTTTCTCAAAGAAGGCACTGAACTGACGGAACATATGATAATAAAGATCCGTAATATGGGTATCGAAAACATATACATAGAAGGTCCATCCCAGCACAGCATACCCAAAGAAGAGATGCTGGGTCAACTGGATATGAGATTCAAAAAGGTGGAAGGCAAACCTTATATGAACATGCTGAAAAAGTTGGTAAGGGAACACATAGAGGTGTTGTATGAACATTAATAACATCAGAGTCATGCGTAGTAAAGTTGAAGGTATAAGCAGCCTTCCAACCACACCGGATGTTTTGAAGCGGATTTTAGTGATTATTGAAAAACCAGATATCTCTTTAACTAAGATTGGCAAATTCATATCGAGTGACCCCGCTCTGACAACAAAAATTCTCAAGATGGTTAATTCGGTAATCTATGGCTTCCCCGGCAGGATATCATCTGTATCACATGCAACCGTGCTTCTGGGTTTGAATGTTATAAAAGGCCTGCTCATAGGAACATCTGTATTCGAGCTTATGCAGAAATCCATGCTTGGACTCTGGGAACATTCTCTTAACTGTGCAATAACAGCAAGACTCATAGCCCAGCGGAAAGGATTGAAGGACCCTGACGATGTTTATGCTGCAGGTTTACTTCATGACATAGGAAAGGTAATTCTAATCCTTCAATTCCCAAGTGAATATGAAAAAGTGATGAACGTAACAGGTGTGGAAGATATTACCATTTTGGAGGCGGAGAAGAATTATTTTGTCGAGACTCATGCTGGTGTCGGTTCCTGGCTGGCTGAAAAATGGCATTTTCCCCTTAACCTGGTAGAAAGCATAAAATACCACCATAAACCTCATCTTTCAAAAAATGCTCCTTTTGAAACGGCAATTGTTCACTTATCAGATATTCTCGTGCGCGCTATGGGATTAGGGTTTGCGGGTGATCCCTTTGTACCAGCCTTAAACCCTGCTGCTTTTGAGTCTCTTGATCTGAGTGAAAATGATATAAAAGAAATACTGGAAGAAGTGGAAAATTCAAAAAGTGCCACACAGGAGTTGTCCTTATAATAATTATGAAATCTATCGCAGTTATTTCTGAGGATATTATTATATTAAACACTTTAGAAGTGATGTTAAAGGATTTATACAAAACAGCCATTTTCAATAATGTGCAATCCGCTCTTGATTATATTTACAATTCCATGCCTGATCTTGTAATTATTGATATCAATACCAATGACCTTGATTCAATTAACATCCTCAGTGATTTGAAGGAAGACCCCATATTTTACCAACTGCCTGTTCTTGCAGTTTTTCCTGACCAATTTTCTATTCTCGCATGGGATTTTTTGCTTTTCGAAGACTATATTTATAAATCCGACCTGGAAAGAGACATGCTTGACCGGATCAAGCTCTCCATTACCAGGGCTGAAAGAGTTATTGCAATTAATCCCCTGACAAAATTACCTGGGAATATCTCAATCAATAAACAAATTCAGGCAAGGCTTGATAAAAATGAAGTTTTTGCCCTTGCTTATGCAGATCTTGATCATTTTAAACCTTTTAATGATAAATATGGTTTCAGCCGCGGAGATGAAGTTATAAGGATAACAGGACGTCTTGTTCTTAATATTGTAAAAAACAAACAGTATAAAAATAGTTTTGTAGGGCATATAGGAGGAGACGATTTTATATACATTATGGATTTAAACCTCATTGAAGAGATATCCCAGGAAATTATAGACAACTTTGACAGAATCATACCTACTTTTTATGATAATGATGACAAAGAAAGGGGCTATGTTGAATCCTGTGACAGAAGTGGAAATTTAAAATCATTCGACATAATGAGTATTTCCATAGGAATTACAAATACAACATCCGGGTATTTTTCCCACTATGGCGAAATTACAGAGCGAACATCGGAAATGAAAAAATATGCTAAACAGTTCAAAGGAAGTTGCTACAGGTTGAATAGGAGATAGTGATCAGCGCAGGGAATTTTTTAAGAATATTTTTTTACATGCAATTGCCTGGCAGTATATTAGCCATATATTTTGATAAGTTTGAGATCTCCCCATAAACCGATATTTTCAAATCTTTTCAGAAAAACCTATGAAAGGCTGATCCAGGCTGTTTGAGATAAGGTCAGTCACAAGATTAAACACAATGGTGCCGTTTGTTTTGCCAAGTATTTGTTTGCAGGCATCGGGTAGGCTTCTGGAACCTATTGGAATTGTACGAATATCCCGCTGGATTGTTCCCATTTTTTAACAGATCTGGAGTGACATTCAGGGCATCTTATGGCTTCTGGTTTAGGAAATACTTCAATAAAATACCTCAATTTTAAATTTTCAAAATCCTTTTGAATTTTAGACAATTTGATGCTATTCAAAAGGAATATATTTATGAGAACTGCTATAGATGAAAGATAGAAAGGCATTTAAAATTTTAAACCTTAGGCCCGGTGCTTCGCTACCAGAGGCAAAAAAGGTCTACAAAATGTTGGTGAAATCCTATCATCCCGACCGTTTTCATAATGACCCCATTAAAAGGAAGGAGGGGGAAAATAAGCTAAAAGATATTAATCTTGCTTTTGCACAGGTAAAACTGGTTATTGAAGAAAATCAGCAAAAAGCATCACAGATACAAACTGAATCACAACCAGAACCGGCAAAACAAGCAAGATCAGCAAAAAAAACAAGCACACAAACGCATTATCGAAAAAAAGGAGCAAAGGATAAAACCGGAGTTTTTAAAGATTTTTGCTTGAACATTTTAAAACAATTTCAAGAGCAACAATTTATTAAAAAAAATGAATCACAAACCCATGTCCAAAAGGATCAACAAGAAAAACAAACCGGTGGAAAAAATTTTCGCCGGATCCTTGAAGAAATAGAAAAAAATATTAAAAACAAAAAAGAAGTTAATATAAACCAGGGAAAAAGAGATTTTAAGAAAGTACGTCCAAAAAAAACGCGATTTAAAAATATTAGCAGGCACCGACGTACTGATACTGGGACCGGAAGGGTTGAGCCCATCAGAAAGATTCGACCCATAAGTAAAATTGGTGGGGAATAGACAGTCTTATCTTGGGTTAAGAGACAAAAAGGAAATTTCTAATTTGACCGGATTATTTGCTAAGAGGTACAATTCAATTTTCACTACAAAAACGCCAAATATAAAGGTCGTGGATGATGATCCAGACGACAATAAATTCCTGGAATGTGCTGTAGCTTTCGACAGCAAAATTATCATTTCGGGAGACAAGCACCTTAAGGAGATCAAAAAATACATGGCTATTGAAATAGTGTCCCCTAAAGAATTTATTGATCTTAACAGCACAAAAAATTCTCACCCAAAATAACTTGGGCTGCGCCGGGAACTGAACTCTGAACCCCTGAATGGTTATTATATCATGCTTCAACTTTATTCTATCTTTTATCTTAATAGTGCTTATTCTTCAATCGAGGAAGAACTGCGGCCGGAGGTCATCCAGCGAACCAAGGCAAAAGGGTACGAGCCATAGAATATATAAAGCAAATTGGATTTATCCCCCGTTAATAAATATCCAAAACTTTAAAGGAAAAGCTAAAGAATATCAGGTAAGACAAGTACTTGATGCAATTGATAAATTAGAGGAAAAAAATGACATTAAAAAACGATAGATACTCTTATCGAGTCATATGGTCAGAGGGAGACCAAAAGTATGTAGGTCTTTGTGCGGAGTTCCCGCTATATCGGCAGGTTTAAAACAGTATCAATTAGATCATGAATTCGTTCCGTCATATATACAGGTATCGATAGAAGCCTGTATGATACTTGCTTGCCTGATGTTGTTTTTATATCCAGGTTTTCCACTAATGGCTGATTAATATTACAGCGCACAGCAAAATTGTAGCCCTTTTCCGCCATAAAATAATGCAGAGATTTCATGCTTCCTGCTTTTCCGGATTTTACTTCAAGGGGAACGACACGGTTTCCATGTTGAATAATATAATCAATCTCTCCCTGTCTTCCCCCTGTCCTTTGCCAGTAAAACAGTTGCGGATCTGATAACGGGGTCTGGGCTGCCCTTAATTGCTGCCCTACAAACTGTTCTGCCAAACCTCCTTTATTTGAAAAGATAATATTTTTTATTTCTGACGGTTTTGCAGATGACAGTCCTAACTGTGCGGAAATCAAACCGATGTCAAGCATTAACGATTTAAAGAACTTATCATTTGATTCCGCGCCGAGAGGCAAGCCGTTCCCTGATGTGTGTAGAACTTTTGTGCAAACCTTTGCCTGGGATAACATTGTTAAGGCTTTTTTGATCCTGATCATATTGACAGATGGTTCGACCCTGCTGTAAATGAATTTATTTCCCAGTTGTTTGGATATGGACAGCATGATTTTTGCCAGCAGCGCCGCATCAATTTTTCCGCCATATTTATGAAAGTCATTACGATATGTTTCTAAGAGATCCTGATGCAGTTTTATGCATGATTTTATGTTCTTAGTTTTCACCCATTCCCGGACAACTTCGGGCATACCTCCGACAAGGCAAAAATCGTGATAAAGAGACAGGCATTTTTCATGCAGAGATTCAGGCATTCCTTTTTCGGGATTGAATGTTAACAACTTTTCGTAAAGAGTATTATTCCCTGCTGCCAGAATGAACTCAAAAAATGACATGGGTTCAAGATGAAAATAAGTTATGCGTCCCACAGGCATGCTGTATTGATATTTGTTTAATGAAAATTCCAATAGTGATCCTGCTGCAATAACCGGAAGCTGCTCCATATCTTCCTTAAACCATCTTAGTTTTGAAAATAATTCCGGCGCTGCCTGGATTTCATCTAAGAAAAGCAATGATGAAGCAGGGTTAATTGTCGTCCCTAATTCCGCTTCAATATTTCTCAGGATTTCTTCGGGTTTGTTCTCTGAAAACAGATCCGCCAGATTAGGGAATCGTTCAAGATTTAATTCTATTAATTTAAGGTGTTGGCGTTTAGCCAGATCACGGATAAGCCACGTTTTGCCGACCTGCCTTGCGCCTCTTAGCACCATTGGCTTCCGGCTATAGTTTTTTAACCATGTATCAAGCTCTTTTGAAGCAAATCTAAACATTATATATTAATTCCTTCTATTTATTAAAAACAACACGTTTATTTTTAATAAAAATAATAAAACAACGTGATGAATATGTCAATAGCAAATGCCTGACCCCTTTGTCCAAAAAAGTCTCTTTGCAGAGTAGGGGTAAGGATAAATTTTTATCATACAATAAATCTGATAAAGATCTTCCGGCTTTAAAAGAATTGATTGATAAAGTATCCCTGAAAGATATATTCGATGAAGTTGAATCCGTTTTCAGAAAAGAAGCGGCTTTGGGCCGACAGGATAAAGTTATTATTGAATTTAAAGAGGTAGAAAAATTAATCAAGCTCCATGAGGCTCAGGTTCTGAATTCTATGTTAGGGGTAGACGATCAATTAATTCAATTGATCTGATTGAAAATTTGCAGGGATTTTCTCAGCTCTTTTGCTTCATCATGTGGCATCCAACCGGCAAGATCCCTGATCAGTTGTTTCCTGTCTTTGTCGAGGCCTAATTTTGTATCAGCTGCTTCCAAAATTACGGCTGTTTTGGTTTTCCCTGTTTTTTTAGCAAATTTACGAATTAATTCTTCTTTGTAAATTGGAATTCTTAAACTGATTGCCATTTACATGCCTCCTTGGTTATAGAATAAAAGAATGTATTGCAATGTTTAATAATGTATTCTTGTCGAGCGGGATTGTCAAGAGAAACAATGGGGTCACATCTTAAATGTTACCATGTGGAAGATGCTACAGGGAAGTTTAATTAAAACAGTTTCCCCTTCATTCACTGATCCTGAATTGTTGCCCATAGGGGCCTGAAATGAACGGAAGTATCTGCAATATCCAGCGCTTCTATCAAATCGTTGTGTCTGAATCCGGTCAGGTTAGAAAGTTCATTATAATTACAGCTTGAACCGATCTGCAAAGCGAGCGCCTGAATAAGCTTTTCGAGTTTTGTGTTACTGGGTAATTTAAAATCTGTCGTATTTCTTTGAGCAGATATGTATTGTAAATATTTTTCAAAACCAGCTCCCTTTCTCTGTCGGTTTCAGCAAGGACTATCCAGCCCTGTATCAAAATTCTGAAACCGGAGTGTACTGTTGTACATGAGGCCAGTTTTATAATTTGGCAGGATTTTGAAGCAACGCAGCAGATAGGTGAGTTTTTGTTCAAATACTATGTAATCAAAAGGGCGGAGCTGTGTAAGGCGCACATTAACATATACCTTAAAAGTAGGGCTGAGCCGTAACCGTATATCAGAAATAGTCGGAAATGCAAATATTTGCGATTTCGACACTTTACTCGCCCAGGGCCATGATATGGAATATATTGCCGCCCATCACCATATTTGACTACCAGAGGCTTTTAACGGACACAGGCTGGAAAATCATCCGCCGCATCGAATGCCCTTTGTCCACGGAACGTCTGACGGGAAACATGGTGCAAAACATGCAGAACAAACGTATCCTTGGCACAACCGGTAGAACCGTCTTAATAGCAAAAAAAACATAGGTCCTTGAGGGGCCCCGGAACTCATCAGCTCTACCTGCCGACAGAAATCCAGAAGATGCTGGAAGGCGCTGGACGGATAAGAATACAACTAACCTAAAAACGCAATACTTTAACCCCCAATAACCACAAATAGGAAAGCCTGACCCCAATAGGTCCTTTGAGGAGGAGTGCCATGGAAGCCATAGAGTTTAAAACTAAAATCAGAAACGGGCTTATTCGCATTCCTGACAAATTCAGGCAAAGAACCGGGAATACTGTAAAAGTTATTATTTTAAGTGAGCAAAAAGCCAGACAAACGGATATTATTGATGAGTTGTTGTTAACTCCTGTTAAATCAAAACAGTTTTCGCCTCTGTTGAGAGAAGAAATCTATGAGCGGTTTTAAAATAGACCCGGAAACGACATATTTCATCATTACCCGAGGTAGGAGCAGTATGAGGTAGTACCTCATGTACTGAACTGTACGGGGGTGCCGGGTATCCATTAAAAACTGAATGGAAGATTTGAAATCATGAAATTTGGTCTGGCAAGAAAAAAGAAATTCAAGAAATCTTTCAAGGAACTTCACCTAAAAAATAATGATGAAGCTATATAGATAGATGTAGTTTCAAAGCTCTTAAACCCAATTGCTTTGGACAAAAAGTATAAGCCTGATAAGATAACAGCCAATTTGATAGGTCCGCTTCTTATCAGCACAAGGAGATGGGAAGCCCTTCAGATGGCTATCCATAATAATTCATATTCGCACAAATATCGTATTTTCTGAAAATTATCACACATTTTTATCAAAAAGAATACCGATCATCTTACCCATCTTATCAGCCATGTCCAATAACTCTTTCGACGGAATCTCCCTGATCAACCTTTCACTCTCCTTATCAATAACTTTCACTATAGTCCGGCCAGTTGTCTCATGCACCGAAAAGTGAAGCCCTATGTTATGCATCTTTTGTATCTCAAGCTGTACGTCGTTTAGCAGGGCCTGAGAAATCCTGATTTCAGGTTGTTCCGCCTTTTGCTCAGGTTTGCTATGCCTGGGTGCGGCATCAGGCGACACAACCATAGAATCCGGTTTGTCGTACGGGATTTTAATCGTACTTATATTATCTATTGACATTTTAACCTCTGCTCACTTTACGAAAGTTTGTTGTCCTGTTTCCTGAAAGCCCCCGCCCCTGTTTTAAGGAAGCGGGGTTTTGGTTTGAGGGTTACCCGTTAGAGGTGTTGCAAATGCGTCCTCTAACGGGGTGGCTATTATTTACTTTCAGCTTTAAGATCCTTCAGCCTTATTCATTACTGAAGCAGGCTGAGTATTGCCTGCGGCATCTGATTGGCCTGGGCCAGCATGGCAATACCTGCCTGCTGCATAACCTGGGCCTTGGTCATCGCAGCAGTTTCGGACGCAAAGTCCGCATCCATGATACGCGCCTTAGCAGCAGTAATGTTTTCCGAGGTGCTCATCAGGTTAGCGATAGTGGAGTCGAAGCGGTTCTGGACAGCGCCGAGATCACCACGGATGCTGGCAACCTGGCTTAGAGCCCCGTCGATGATGGAAATGGCCGCATTGGCGCCCGTAACCGTTGAAATATTGACCGAGTTCATAGTGGTAAGAGCCGGAGAAGCGCTTCCCAAACCCGCATAGGCGATATCGGCGCCACCTATTGTGTAGTTCTCTGCAGAATCCAGGGTAAGGGTGCCTCGGTCAGTTACGCCGTCACCATCGATCGCGGCTGTTCCGCCAGATGCAGTTGAAGCTTGAAGTGCATCATCAACTCCATCAAGAGGCTCGCTAATTCCCAGAGTAGCCGTTCCCTCAAGGGTTGATGTCAAAACGAGGGTGGTGGTGGTTTTGGTCCCGGTATCTACGGTGGTATTTCCTGCGAGTTTCTGAGCATCGATTGCCGTTTCCAAAGCAGTGAGCGAGGCGGCTGCGGTACCGCCGGTCTCAACCGTTACTTTAACATTTGTACTAGTAGTGACATCAGTTGCAGCATTCTGAAACTCGTAGACTAGACCATCAACTATAAGCGTGTCACCGAGTGTGAGACCGGTTCCGGCCCCCACAACAACGTCAACCAAGGTCACAGTGCTCGATTCATTCCCGCTGGCATTTGCCGCAGCAGAAATATCCAGGCCAATTGCATTCTGGATCTTCTGGGCACCCGCGGCAGTCGCAGTGCTTGAAGTCAACGCAATATTACGACCATCGGTGGTACTCAGGGTCAAGGCACCGGTTGCGGCATCGGCCACTGCCGAAACGCCCGTCTGGCTTGTTACGGCGTTGATAGCGGAGGCGGCGTTGCCGCCCTGGGTCACAGCACTGGTGTCCTTGGCGATGGCGCCAATGTTTATACCATTAATAATCAAGTCTCCATTGGCTAACCCAAGTCCTGCATTAGGCGCTATACCGACCAGCGAATTGCTGGCAGTTGCCGATACATTTGTCAGGGAGGAAACAGCATTGATCGCTGTGGCTTTAGCGGTAGCGCTGTCAGCAGTGACACCTGCTGCGCTGCTAGCAGCCGAAGAACCCACTTCCTGGCTGTTGATGGTAAAGCCGGCGCCATCAAATGCATTCGAGGTCACAGCCGTTCCTGCCGCTTGATAAGACCCCAGGTCGGACGTTTGCGAACCCGTGATACTAAAGGAAATGGTTTCGTTGGCGTTGGCACCGACCTGAAACTGGGCGGAAGAAAAGGTGCCATCCAGGATGCTCCTGCCGTTGAACGTGGTGGTTTCAGCGATCCGGGTCATCTCTGCAAGCAACTGAGCAGTCTCTGATTGCAGGGCTGAACGGTCGGAAGAGCTGTTGGTGTCATTGGCTGATTGTATAGCGAGTTCACGTAACCGCTGCAGGATATTTGAACTCTCCTGCAGGGCGCCTTCAGCGGTCTGGGCCAGTGAAATACCATCATTGGCATTTCTGGCCGCCTGGTCTAAGCCACGAACCTGCGAGCCCATCCGGGTTGCAATAGCCATACCTGCAGCGTCATCTTTAGCGCTGTTGATGCGCAAACCGGATGAAAGCCGCTGTAGGGATTTGTTTAACATGCCTTGTGTTTTTCCCAGGTTTCTCTGGGCGTTTAAAGATGCGATATTAGTGTTAATTGAAAGTGCCATGATTTTATTCCTCCATGAATTTTGGTTTATTTTTGCCAGCTTCCCTGCCGGCAGGTTGTTTAATTAAATGCATTAACAATTGGACGTCCTCCTTTTTTCACCTCCTTTTTTCACCCGATTATTGCCCGAGTTTGCGTTTGAGTGTTTCTGTTAATTTTTATATCGGAATGCATCGTCAAAAACTTAAATGAATTTTGTGAGAAAGTTTAAACCTGTAAATTATAAATGGCTCTCCCTTCCATTATATATAGTGGGAGAACTTCCACGTTTTATCGATAGTTTACTTTAGGAACGAGGGTTCTCTTGCCAAAAAAAAATTATACACTAAAGTTTCTTGATGAAATGTCGATAATAGCAATAGTATTTAGGACAATAGTATTTAGGACAAGGAGGAAATAATTATGTCCATGTCAGTCGGTGGTCTGATGTCAGGTCTTGACACCAACAGTATAATTGACCAGCTTTTAGCTTTGCAGCAGAAGCCTATTATTACGCTTCAACATAAGGAGGCCGATTATCAGGTGAAATTGTCGGCTTATGGCAGCTTGCAGGGTGCTATGAGCAGTCTTAAATCCGCCATGGATGGACTTGATTCAACAATCGATCTGACGAGTTTTTCAGCTTCTTCGGGCGACACCGCCCTTTTTACCGTATCTGCCGCTGGTACCGCAGTGCCCGGTTCATACAGTATTACAGTGCAGCAATTAGCCGGGGCGCACAAACTTGCAAGCACAGCAGCCGGCGCTTTTTCCGTGGAAGAATTAGTAGGCGAGGGAACAATTCACCTCAAGGTAGGAAGCGGTAGCACTGTTGATATTGGTGTGTCTGCCACCGACACCATCGACGATGTGGCACAGGCTGTAAATGCTGCTAATGCCGGGGTCCGGGCAACGGTCATCTTTGATGGAACTAATTATTTTCTTACATTGACTACAGAAGAGACCGGAGAAGAAAATGTGATCAACCTGACAGTGACTGACACGGGCGACGCCGATAACATAGATATGAACGGTCTCTCCCGCCTGGTATACGACAAAGGTGTCACTGAAAATCTGACCCAGGCCCAGCCTGCCGCAGACTCAATCATCACTGTTGATGGTGTTGCCGATATTCACAGGGATACCAACACGATTGATGGTGTTGTCAGCGGCGTAACCATTACTCTTGAATCCGCCCCTGCCACCGACAACGAGGCTGTTTTAACAGTAAGCAGGAATACATCAGCGATCGTTTCCAAAATCAACTCTTTTGTCAGCGCATACAACAACGTGCTTGACTTTTTCAGCACCACTCAAAGCTATAATCAAGATACAGAAACCGCAGGCGTCCTGATGGGCGATTCCACCACAAACAGTATACGCACCCGTCTTGACCGCCTGGTTAAAGACACTGTTCCAGGTGTTGAATCATTCAGCCGGTTAACCGATCTCGGCATTACGCTGAACAACAAAGGACGTCTGGAGGTCGATTCTTCAGCTCTTAATGGGGCGATTGATGATAATTTTGACGATGCGGTCAAGTTTTTCACCCAGACCACAGAGGGCTCTGAGGGTTTTGCCGTGCGCATGGCGGATACACTGGATGCGATGCTTGATTCCACAGACGGAACCCTTGATGCGAGGACGGATGGGATCCAAAACAGTATAGACAATATTCAGGACCAGGTTGAACGTATAGAAATGCGTAATCAGGCATGGGAAGTACGCACCAGGGCCCAGTTCAATACATTGGAACTACTTCTTGCCGGATATCAGAACACTGGGAATTTTTTGAGCCAGCAGATTACAGGCATGCAGAATCTGAATAACTATGTATCGAATAGGTGATAAGGGGTTAGGGATTGGATCAACGAATTTAAAGAAAGGAGATAAAATTATGGCACCCACAGGGCATGCGGCTTACAGCAATACAGTAGTCCACACAACTAATAACAAAGAACGGATTCTCTTGATGCTTTATGATGGAGCTATGAGATTTGTGAGGGTTGCGCGTTTGGGCATTGAAAAGAAAAACGCAAAGATCAGGGGGGAGAACATCTCAAAGGTTATGGCAATTCTGACGGAGCTTGATTGTGCATTGGACAGGGAAATGGAGGAAGATCTGGTAGAAAATCTGTCTAATCTATACCGCTATATGATGGATCGCCTAACAATTGCCAATGTGAAGAACGATACCGGCGCCCTTGATGAAGTGGAAAGACTCCTTTGCGAGCTGAAGGATGGCTTTGCTGAAGCGGAAAGACATCTTCGCGAGCTAAGGGATGGCTTTGATGAAGCGGCTAAAAAAATATCCGCCTGTCAGCCGGTCATTGAGAAGGCACAAATGCAAGGAGGGCTCCATATTGCGGTTTAATCATAAAACACTGTATAAGAGTCTTCATGATATAACTATCAGGACCGGAAAAGCCCTTGGTGAAAATGATTTTGAAATGCTTGTACTGTTGGGCGAAGAACATGAAAATATAATGAATGAGCTAAAACAGGCGGGCTTAAGCGATGATTTTGACATGTTGGGAATGATAAATGAAATAAAAAACGAAGTCGATAAACTTGCTGCGCAGATGGAAAGAAAACGGGATGAAACGAGTAGAGAATTGAAAAAAATCGGAAATGGGAAAAAGCTTGTTGCGGCGTATGGAAGATTTTGATAGGAAGTTCTACTTTAATCAAATTCATCAAATAGTATGGTTAAAAATAAGGCCCGTAAGTTCAGCCACTTATACACCTGAGCAATTATCTCATATAAGCATAGAAAGAAATTTTTCGATGTTGATAATACGAATATCAGTGCCGGGAACCACCCTGTCTACATTTCTGGTGGTGAGCTGAAATGCTGCGGCCAAAGGAAATTTATCAGAAAATTTTATCAGCGCTCTGGAAAGCGTTGTGCTTTGGGATTTGCACTCGACTAACATCCATGGTTTTCCATCACATACGACACAAAAATCCACCTCTTCTTTTTCTTTAGTTCTAATATAGCAAAGATTAAAAACCCCATAGGCAAGATCCGTCCAGAAATGGCAGCTCTTTTGAAGATGGACTGCAACGATATTTTCAAGCAATGGCCCCTGCCCGGAAATCAACAGCCAGTCAAAAAGGTAATACTTGGCTTCTTTGGTCAAGGCTCTGGCAATGTTTCGGGAATATGGCGGAACCTTAAAACAGATATAGAGGTTCTGCAGCACGGTGATCCACTCGTATAAAGTGGCGTAAGCCACCTGTAAATCCTCACGCAGGCTGTTAAGTGATAACGGGCTTCCCACCCGCGCCGGCAGCAGTTCAATAAGCAGTTTTATCAATTCTATATTGCGTATATTTTTAAAATCCCTGATATCTTCCCGAACAAGCTGCTCCAACCGCAAGCGGGACCAGCGTCGGGCCTTTCTTTCCGAGCCGAGAAGTAATGGCTCCGGGAATCCTGAACAGGCAATGAGATCTTTCAGCGGGTAATGGATTTCTCCCGGTTCGAGTTGATCGGGATCACCGATAAAATCAGGTCGCTCTGCAACACTGAAAGGATGCAGCCGGTAAGGAATATATCTGCCAAGCAAGCTGTCGCCGCCCTTTTTATAAAGATCAAGCCGGGCGCTGCCGGTGACAATTATCCGGACCTGTTCCCCGACCTGATCATAAAGACCCTTCAGGCTGTTTTTCCAGTGGGGATATTTATCAAGCTCATCAAACACCACCGGCCCCTCACCGATCGCCTCTATCGCTTTTATGGGGGAGCGTATCCAGTGACGTTTGAATTCCGTGACGTCCCAGTTGAAATAATTGGTGGAAGAGGTAAGGCACAATTTTGCGAGATGGGTTTTTCCGACTTGCCGTGGTCCGGAGATAAAGGCCATTTTTCCGTCTGCAAGCGCATCTTTCAAAATGCTGTTTTTAAGATATCGTTGGGCGTTCATGGTTTTGACTAATTATCGGGAAACTGATAAAAAGTCAAGACTAATTATCGGTAATGCGATAATTAGTCAATCCCTATTGATTCAAAAAGGTTTGAAAAGACTTGAAAAATGAAAATAATAATCCGCTTCCGAAATTTGTTTGAGTTCCGATTGAATGCTTTTTAATTGTTTATAAGCGGGATTAGAGACAAACCAGGAATGGTACTTCCCAGTAAGACTGAAAATGTTTTCCATGCGCCTGTATGTTTTTTTGATGGTATTTATTAATTTTTTCTTCCGAAGAATCAATGCGTAGTAAAATGGAACAGCGAATCACAATAAAATAAAGGCGGCACAATTGCCAGCCTTGATTTTATCAGAACTTTTAATTTTATCAAATAGCTTGGTTAAAGATAAGGCCGGTAAGTTCATTCATCTTCAAATATAATTGCTGAAGTTCTTCAGACGGAATTTTTCGTATCTCTTTTCCCGTCTCTTTTTCCGTCACAGTAATGGAAGTTCTTTCATCCTTTTGACCATATGTGGAAAATTTCAAATTGATATTCAGATTATCCAGGGAATCCTGGATTTTCTCGGTCAGGTTTTCTACCTCCTGTTTACTTAAAGGAGTATCCTGTGAGGCAGCACTTTCCAGAGACTTTTCTTCTTGTTTTGTGTTTATTGAAAATATCTCATCGGGTGCTCTCACACTTTCTGCATTTATATTGGTGGTAGATTGGACGTCCATTTTCAACACCCCCCCCTCATTTACATAATATTATTTTGCCCATTTTGGGTCAACAGTTGGACAATGCAATAATCCTATTTTTGTTATCGGCATTTGGCAGAAAAGCTTTAATTTTTATTCTATTGTGCAGTATATTTTAAAAAAGTTTTGAAAGATTTTACAAACGAAAATGATAATCCTATAAGAATTCCAAAAATGATAAAATACTTTTGATAGAAACCTGTATTACCTTCAGCATAAATATTAGATTCCGGGAAAAAAGTATTAAGATAATAAACCAGGGCAGGGAAAATGATTATACCTGCAAACAGGATAATAGAAAAAATAAAGACTGAAGTTTTTAAAAATATAATCAAAAATGTTTTGAGATCCATGATTATTATTAATCTTTTTAGTTTTGGCTCTATATTATCCAATTCTTTTGAAATTTCTTTACATCGTATGGACATTTCAGAAAATTTATTAAAACCATTGGATTTTGCTGTTTCCAAAATTTGTTTGATTTCCGATTTAACAATTTTTAATTGTTTGTAAGAGGGATTTGATAAAAATTGGGAATGGTAGTTTCCTGCAAGATTGAAAAAGTTTTCCATGCGGTTGTATATTTTTTTTGCGACATTTATGAGATTTCTCTTTCGACGGCTTATGGACATGCCCAGGGCGCTGATTAAAGAATCACTAAAGTACGTCATGTCGAGATACCCGAAGTAACTATCGGTAAGTGCCAATTTGCTTATCTTTGACAAAATAGCCTTTGACTTTTTAATCTCGTCATCTGCTTCTTCCAAAAATTTTTCAAATGTGGAAAATCCTTTTTCAGCTGTGTAGGCTGTTGTTTGCGCTTTTTGCCGGCTTTCTTTGAAAAAATCCATGAGTTTCGGGTGTATTACTTGTTTGAATTGGGCCAGGTCCGGGTCAATTAAGGCGTAAATATAATACTCCCGATTCATCCGAATAAAATTAATGAGCTGTTTCAATGCCTCAGCCTCTTTTTTCTGCTTAAACTTAAATATGATCTCCTGATACTCAGCTTGAGGACAATAGCGATGGATGATCTGAATTTCTCGTATTTTTTTTAAGGCCTTGTCAAGATCACCTGCAAGATCATAAAAGCGGGAGAGTAGAAGCAGAACGAAAATTTTCTGAGGCTTTGTTATGGCATAATAAAGCGCTTTGTTAAGGTAATGTTCACTTTGGAGGTGATTGCCTTTTTCTATATTCAGAAAACCCAGCGTACAATACGTCCTGTAATCTTCAGGATATTTTTTTAAACATGTTTGCAAAAGCGATTTTGCCTGGGAATGTTTGGAAACACGGATGCAGTCTTGAGCTAACCAGAGAATTCCGCCCTTTTCACCGCTTTCATCCTTTGTTGCTGTAATCTTGTTCCATTCGTTATGCTGATTATTCCAGATTGTTTTGAAAAAACGAAGCTGAAATATCTGGTTCTTTTTCTATTAATTTATAAATAAAGGGAGATATGAAGATCGTTCCCGGCCGGAATCCTTCCCAATCAGGTTTAAACCCTTCACGAGCCAGCCGGTCGATTGCAGGACAGGGGCTTGCATCAATAACGATTTGTACCGGCAGGATACCTGCGTCTCTATTATCGTTTAAATTGTCCTTGAGAAATTTTAAAACATCAATTGCCACATCCATAACAAGAGACGGTTTTTTCGCAATAAGGATAATAGATTGATCATCCATTATTGCTTCATCATCAATTTTGTCGTTCCAGAAGAAGGCTTTGGTCTTGATAAAGTCGTTCCAGAGTTTATCGAAATTATTGGACCCCAATTCCCGGACAGGTCTCATATAAATGATTGACATCATTGTTGGTTCAAAGCCGATGCCTTTATCCCATAGAACCTCATAAATTGCCTGTTCCATTGAACCATTATGTTTATCTGTGATTTTAACAGATTTAAATTGAAGGGAAGATAATGTATTAACAAGAGCAAAAACATCGTGGGATATGAATATTTGATTGCTTCCGGCAAGATCTGTAATTTTAGATGCTATATTTACCGCATTTCCAAATATATCTTTATCTTCGATAATACCCTCATCAAAGTGAATTCCAATTCTCACATAAATTTTGTACTTCTCACCTTTTTGTTTGTTGTACAGGTCAAACTCTTTTTGTATTCGTATGGCTACCTTTGTTGCCTCCTGGGGGCTGGCAAAATAAGCCAGGATCGAGTCGCCTATATTTTTGACTACTATTCCGCCGAATTCTGTGACTTCTTTTGAAACAATGCCTTCGTGCTGCTGAAGCATTTTACGTCCAGCCAGATTTCCATGGGACTTGAAAAACGGAGTTGATCCGATGATGTCTGTAAAAAGGACGGCTATTTTTTTTAAAGTTTTTTTTGTATTTACGCCGGAGGTCATAATTGTCCTTTAATACTATGCGGTTCGACTAATCAACTGCTTGATCATTCTCAGTTTTTCCGTCGGAACCAAGTCTTAGGAGTTCTCTTTGTCTTTTAAATACATACTTGATGATTATTTCCCGATCATCTTCAGGTAGATCTATAAATTTGACTGCTGTATTATATTTGTTTTCTGAGTCGGATTCTGCCACCGACATTACTTTTCCAAGCACATTTATCCACGACCCTGATACCAGATCTATAGGGAGAAAAATCCTGAGTGCAATGATATTGCCAATCAAAAAATGATGGTTTGTAGCGAATTTTATTCCGGAACCACTGATGTTTACACATTCATTGCCGACAGATGCATGTCTTTCATTATCTTTGGTTTCCAGGATATCCAGAATCCGGTCTATTTTCAGGTTTGTCTGATATATAAGTTTGTATAGTAACTCTAAATTAACTCCTTCAATTTTTCCTTCAATTTCTGGCACCTTACTGGGTTCGCCAAAAGTATTTTTAAAGATAACTTCCGGATTGTTTTCGCATTTTTTGTAATCTTTGTGTGAAATCTTCCGGTAATCGACTTTCAGAATGTCATCCACCCTTACGTTCCCTCTTTGTTTTTCTTCCTTCATTTTAATTTCCTCAAAATCTTTTGAAACGATAACATTATAATATATGTCCTTTTTTGAAACGTAAATGTTTGCTCTATCAAGGGCAACTTTACATTAGGATATAAGCAAAACTCATGCCAGAGAATTGGTGTGAGTTTATCCCATGGGGGTTTTAAATTTTCAGGGTTTTGGTCAGGTACTAACTATCTGTTTTAACAGGAAGCGTCATTTTTTTGGCATTAATGTCAAGTAAAATGACAATTGCTTTTGCCGGTCGCCTGCTACCCGCGACTTTGTTTTGATGGCATACATATTGCTCTTACACTTATCTGTTGGATAAAATTTATTTTAACCGGTTGGCAATTGTAATCGACAGAGCGGAGCTGTATTTTTGTTTAATAATATTAATTAAAGTTAAAGTAATCAAAGTATAATGGAAGAATTACTCCTCAACTCGACCACTCAACTATTTGAAGATGTCTGTTTTGGCAGGATATCCAGCAGGCTGTATGAGATTTTGTCGAAGGCTTCTTTTTTATTGCCTTCAGATGTCAGAGTTACAATATCGGTATATTTGTTTAAGTTTTCAGGTTTAAGGGGTATTGGATTTAGCACCCGGATCTGTTTAGCGTATGCTTTAAGAACACTCTCTACCTGATACGTTGATATTGTCATGACACACCTCTCGCGTTATGAGGCCTTATGGAAAATTGATTTAAAAACCTCCATTATTCTTCATCGGCAAAAAAAAAATAAACTTGAGACAATTTTTATGTGAAGGCTATGAAATCAAATAATAATAACCATTCAACAACTCGACTATTTGACCATTTAACAAGGTCTGCACATGGTATGTTCCCAGTCCTTATTGCTTTTACTGCAGTATTCGTTTTTCTGTCTGTTATGGCTTTGGAAAGTTTTGGCAGTGACGTTAAAAATAAATATCATGGTTTTTATGTGGTGTCTTCTCATAAAAATTTTGATGATGCCGAAGCGCTGGTCGACAGACTTAAGGCACAGGGCTATTATCCCTTCCGTAAAACTATAAATATTCCTAATAAAGGTGATTGGCATCGTGTATATGTAAACCACTATGGAAGCAAAAAAGAGGCAGTATCGGCCGGCAAGAAATTGAGAGAAAAAGGTATCCTTAAAGGTTTTTTCATATTAGACGTTAAAAAAAAATATCATGGTTTTTATGTGGTATCTTCGTATAAAAATTTTGATAATGCCGAAGCGCTGGTCGACAGACTTAAGGCGCAGGGTTATGACCCTTTTTGTATAACAGTGGATATCCCGAATACCGGGAAATATCGCCGTGTATATGTAAAGCGCTATGAAAATAAAAAAGAGGCATTATTGGGCGGCAAGAAATTAAGAGAAAAGGGTGTATTTAAAACTTTTTTCATATTATTTGTAAAACCTGAAGATAAAAAAGTTGCGCTTAGCCGGAATTCAGATAAGGAGGATAATAAAAATACTTCCCCACCAGTCTTGACAAAGATAGAAGCTACTGTTGTTCTCCCTGTTCCCGCTTTAGCAAAAGGGAAAGCTGATCCAGCAAAAACTTTAACAAAGATAGAAATTCCTGTTGTTCCATCTTCAACAAAAGAGAAAATTCATCCACTAAATACTGAAGAAATTACGCCGCCCCATAAGATGTATACCTTTCCTATTTCCTCTAAAGATAATCCTGATACAGGTTTGAAAATGGGCAAAAAATCATATGACAGCGCCATGAGCGATTTCACTGCCGGAAGATATGAAACCGCTTTGGGCAAATTCAAAAAGATAATTAAAATTGAGAAAAATGAAGCAGTGATGAGGCGTATAGCCGATTGTTATTATTTTTTAGGAAAGAAGGGGGATAAGGGGAAGAGGTCTCTTTTAGAAGCCATTGACCAATATAGCAATATCATCCGAAACTATCCCGGTTTAAAGAAGGAAAATGCGCTGGCCACTTTCAGGCTTGCCCAAAGTTCCAGTCGCTTAAAACTTTATTCCAACGCTTTAATGGAATTTAAAAATCTCTGTTCGAGATATCCTGAATCAGATTACTTTTCCCAATCTTTATACATGATGGGTAAAATGAAACACAAAACAGGGAATTTAAATGGAGCAGTCATGATTTTTAAAAAATACATAAAAAGGTTTCCAGACGGCCAAAATGTGAAAGAGGCCTATTTCAGTTTGGGGGATTGCTATTCCCAGATGCATCAATTTAAAGAAGCTGATGTATGGTATGGCAATGCGTTGAAAAGATGGCCCGCTGTGGAAGATATTCCCGAAGACACTTTTTTGAATCTGGGATCACATTACTTTCAAACCGGAAAATATAGTGAGGCCCTGGAAGTTTTCTTTGTTTATCTGAATCTGTTTCCCAACGGCAAAAATTGCAGTAACGCTCTTTATAAGATCGCCAGCTCCTTTGAGGAAATGGATGAACTGCCTCTTGCTCTTAAGGTGCTGAGCCAGGTGGTTGAACGATATCCCGGAAGCGGTGAAGCCCTGAAGAGCTCCCTGATGATGGCGAATATCGGGGTTAAAGATCCAGAAATAAAATTTCCGGTAAATATTTTTTCCGGGATGGATTATTACAGGAATCCCATCGAGGCATACGATAAAATGGGGAAGCAACTTTCCGATCCTGATAGCCGGGAAGGGTTAGTATTTCAGGAAGAGTTGGTGTTTCGGAAGGGATGCGCTTTGATAAAAAGAAAAAGGTACAAGGAGGCATTTGATAATTTCCGTTTCCTGCTGGATAATTTTTTTTACGGGACCTATAAAAAAGAGGGCGAGGAAAATTTTATCTTGAGTGCAGGCGGCCTGATTGACGATTATTATTCAAAGAAAGACTATCTCGCTGTTTCAGATGTGTATTATGATTCTGACAGAAATGTTCTCCTTGGGAACGGCAATTTTGACATGTTATTCAAGATCGGAATCAGCCTGAAAAAAATTGGTCTGTCAGACCAGGCAACAGAGCTTTTTGATGAAATGATCAAGGTATTCAATGAAGATAAAAAAATCAACGAGCTTTCACTTGCCATTGCAAATATGGATTATGACAAGAGTTTTTATAAAGGCGCCAGAAAGAGATTGGAGCAGCTGCTTGGGAAATCTTCCGATCTGGATAAAAAAACAGCGATGACCGCCAGGGAGTTGTTGGGAGATGTCTGTTACAAAGAGGGGCTTTTTAAGGAGGCTGTCGGTTTTTACCTGGGAGTTATGGGTAATAAAGAAAGGGTTGAAGATAGTGCGACTATCCGCAAGAAGTACGCTGATTCACTGAGAGGGATGGATCAGTATTCGTCTGCCCATATAAACTATAAAAGGGTTTTGAAAAATTGTGGTGACTCTGCGACAAAATGTTCCGATTCTGTGATTATGGGTTCTTATGAGGGATTGGGAGATTGTTTATATAGTGAAGGGAAGTACCAGCAGGCGATCATGATGTATGAAAAGTCCTTAAAGG
>Ga0307988_1000685_pt1 | contig 22252 bp, 16 predicted proteins | sample EllFjometagen183_FD_203166 | JGI IMG/M metagenome (GOLD analysis project Ga0307988, IMG submission 203166) | Marine microbial communities from Ellis Fjord, Antarctic Ocean - #183 | ecosystem: Environmental > Aquatic > Marine > Unclassified | place: Southern Ocean | collected 2014-10-08 | reverse complement strand
CTTCTAACTTCTAACTTCTAGCCATTATTTAATATAATATACACATTATAATTGTCATTTTTATTATACCACTAAAATTGCAGTAGTAGTTTTTGTTTTATATCTATTAGCTTTTGTGAATTAGATAAACCCTTTTTTTACCATCCATTTTAATGTGTAGTGGCTTTTTAAATCGTACATGATTAAAGTATTTTCCTTGTTTAATAATTTGTTGCTTGTCAAGTTCATTGTATTTTGTGTAGCTAACAAGTAATTCAGGCTGTACTGTAAAGTATCCCACATTCATACTTGTTACATTATGAAAAAAGTGTGAACCGGATGAAGCATCAAGTGGGAAATCATCAAAGCTTGATTCTACAATTACGCGTGCATTTGAAATCATATGCCACTTTACTGGAATTCCAATCCATCGGTCTCGGGTTCCCCATCTTCCAGGCCCGATTAGAACATATTTTCTGTCCTGATCAATCATGGAATTGTTCATTTCCTCAATTTCTGCAGCCATCTCTTCAGTTTTTGATTTATCAAAATTGCTCGGGTCAGCATAAATAACATCAGTAATGTTGTCAATATACCCATTTCCCATTCCTTTTTCAGAATATAGTACAATGGATTCTTCTTCAATTGATGAAGTGTCAATGTCGCAATCTATTGCTGATTGTGTTAATGGTTTTATTTGAAGAATATAAAATGATGCTTTCCCATCTTTGTCTTTTGCAAGGTCAACAGCATATTCAATTTCTATGGCTGTTCCCATAGCATCTTTACCAAGCTCAAGTACTAATTCAATGGTTTTTGCTAACGATACATAATTGTATTTTAAGATATTTGCGAAGTTAATTATCCGCGGACCTACTTTTAAAACCCCTGGATAAACTGTATTGTTATCCGGATTATATACAGAAGCTAAATGATTTAGGGTTCCTTGTTTTTCAGCAACACTAATATCATTTTCTGCTAAACCCGCCAACTCTCCATCAAGAAGGTTGAGGTTTTCTTTGTTCATATCAACTGCATAAAACTTAACCTGTGAGTTTCTAAACTGATCCTTTGTTGAATTAATCTCAGTACTGGGGTATTTAGGTGAAAACCGGTATGCTTTGTTACCTTCAACAACATACTTTCCTAATCCAACAGCAGCAATTGCGAAACCTTCTTCGGGTTTCATGTGCGAGAATGGATAAAAATTATAAGACTGAGCAACTCCACTAATGTGAGGGTAAAACAGATTGTCGTATTTATTTCCTACCACCTCCTGAATAATAACAGCCATTTTTTCTTCTTCAATTTTAAAATCTATTGCTTTTACATAACCTTTGGCAGTATTCGAAAAAACTGATGCCATTACAAGTTTTATTGCTTCCTCAACTTGTTGTGTGCGCATCATGCTGTTGGAGTGGTTGTTAGGTAGTAAATACGTTTCAAAAATACCGGCAAATGGTTGTGCTAACGAATCTTCAAAAATACCCGATGACCTAACAGCTATGGGCTTTGTTAGTATTATTAGAAGATCGGCAAGCTTTCTTTTAAGTTCATCGGACAGTTCCCCTGCAATAAAATGTTTCTTAATTTCATCATAATTTATATTTGATGTTAATATGGAACTGAGTTTGTTTTTCTTTAGGAATGATTCGTACTCATTGGTGCCAATAACAAATGTTTTTGGTGTTCTAACTTTTATATCTGGAATATATTTCTCAAAATCAAAATTTTGAATAAGAGCATTTATAAATGCAAGACCTCTCCCTTTGCCTCCCAGAGATCCGCCAGACAAGGTATATACATTTTCTTCTTTACTTTCAGTAGTATTGGAGAAAGGAATAACGTTGCCAGTATCACGTTCATTCCTGTATTCTTTTAGCATTTTTAATAACTCTTTACGTAGCTCTAAGGCATTTGTAAAGTCGTTTACTTTTTTTAAATTTATTATGCTTGCAGCTTTTATTTCGCCTCGTGCCATTAGCCACATTGAGAAGTGATCACGGCTTGCATGAAATAGTAATGATTCATTTGGTATTTTTTTCAGAAAGCTTTCAAATTCTTTCATGTTTGAGGCTATGGCAATTACTTCTCCAGTATTATTTTTAAATTCAAAATCACCAAATCCTAGATAATTAGTTATAAAATGCTCAAAATCATGATATAATGTATTTGAATACTTGTGAACAAACAGTGACTGATGATCCTTTGCAATAGATGCATATGAACTATCAGATGATTGTAAAATTGTAGGAAGGTTTTTAAGTTTCTTATGTGTGTATTTAAGTAGCTCTATACCAGCATTTTCATCAAATTTACCCTCCCTTTCAAATTTAACATCGGTAATTAAACATGTCATATATTTTGGGTATTTATTGATGATGTCTGTGGCTTCTTCATAATTTGTAGCAAGCAATATTTTTGGTCTCGCTCGCATTTTCAGAACCTTATATAATTCATCAGTACTAACATCGTCAATTATCCTTTTAGTTTGTTCCATTATTACTTTATATAAAAAGGATAAGTATCTTGAATAAAAAATAGGGGAGTCCTCAACTAACAAAATAAGACGAACTTTAGCAAGCTGCGTGTCATTTTCAACATTTATTTTGTCCTCAAGTAGTTTTATCATTGAAAAGAAAATATTTGCATCTCCATTCCATGTAAAAAGCTTATCGATATATGTAATATTTTTAATTTTATCGGTAAAGTAATTTGCATCAGAACTATTGCTGAGTAGAAGAAATATTGGAATATCAGGAAACTCTTTTTTGATATTTTCACAAATAACTAAAGGCATTACTTTATCAACGCCAACCATATAAATAATTAACTCAAAATGCTTCTGCCTAAGTAATTTTGTAGCCTGTGTTAAATTAGAAGCCCCCGTGATTCGTGGAAATGAAGTTAAGTTAAGTTGCCCGTATTGACCAAGTACATGTTCTGAAAACCGACCCTCACTTTCAATTGCATATGCATCATATAAGCTCGAAATAAGAAGGATTTCAGTTACTTTAAATGGCATTAAATCATGATAAATATCACGGTTATATGTGTATTTATTTAAAAATCGCTGTAAAAAGCTACTGTTAACCGGACCATTTGAAGTGTTGAGAGTCTCCAAGTAGGTTTCATTCTCACCTACCACTGATTTTTTAGATTTGTTTAATGGGTTGTCATTCATATTTATCTGCTTTCATTTGTTTCTGGTTGAAACAAAATGCAATAGCAAATTTATTGTATTTTTATAAAAAACCAAAAAAAAAATGAATTTCTCAATATAACTTCGTCAGAATTGCAATAAGTAGCCACTAATAACAATTATAGATAATTATTTCCAACAACATTTTGTATTTTCGCTTTTTTTAAACCCTATGATTAGAGTATCACTCATCGATGAGCATCCTGTAATTTGTGATGCGTTTACAGCATTATTGTCTGATGCTGATGATATTGATATTGTTAGTTCCAGCAATACATTTTCAGAATTTATTTATCAGGTATCTGATGTTAATCCAAATATTGTTATTCCTGTTTTTTATAAGCCTGATGATGAAAATGTTGAAAGTGTTAGGAAGCTTGCGTATCAATACCCTAAGATTAAGATTTTAGTTATTTTGATGTACCATGACGAAAAGCGCGTTCTAAAAATGATTAAAGCCGGGGCAAAAGGACATCTTGGCAACGACACCAACCGATCGGAAATTATTGAGGCAATTTATACTCTTCGAAATGGCTACGAATTTTATGCAAAAACCATAACAAATATCCTGCTTGGTAGTTACATTAGAGATAAGGATATTAATAAAAGTGAAAAAGAAAGTAGGCAGAAAAACCTTTCGATGCGAGAAATGGAAATATTTAAGCTTTTTGCTGAAGGCATATCGAATAGAACTATTGCCGACAACCTATTTATAAGTGTACGTACCGTAGAAACACATAAAACTAATATCATGAAAAAAATTGGTCTTAAAACTACAGTTGACCTGGTTAAGTTTGCAATAAAGAATAATATTATTGAATTAGAATAACAATTCCAAAGCAGCTTACTTTTTTCTTTCAAATTACTTCTGTGATGTTAAAAACATAATAATATTCGTTTCTATACGAAAATGGTTATAATATATTTCGTTTTTATACGAAAATGGTTATAATATATTTCGTTTTCATAAAAAAATAATTATATTTGCAAAATATGATAAGTAGGAGGTTAACAGAAATACTCAGTAAACTGCCACAAAATAACAAGGCAATTGTTATTCTTGGTGCTCGACAGGTTGGTAAAACCACGGTTTTTCAAAGTATGTTTAAAAATGAGAAAAAAGTTATTTTCCTAAATGGTGACGAACCCGACACTAAAGAAATGTTATTTGGTTCAAATTCCGTTCAATTATCACAACTATTTACTAATTCTAACACAATTGTAATAGATGAGGCACAAATGATTCCTGATATTGGAATAGTGATGAAATTAATTACAGATTATCTTAAAGATAAGAAACTCTATATTTCAGGATCATCATCTCTCGAACTTGCAAACATTATAAACGAACCTCTTACTGGTCGGAAATATGAATTCAATTTATTTCCTCTGTCATTTCAAGAAATGGTAAATCATCATGGCCTTATACTGGAAAAAAGAATGCTAAATACTCGTCTGGTTTTTGGCTATTATCCTGAAATTGTAACAACTCCAGGTGGCGAGATTAGGCTTCTTAAAAATCTGGCAGGCAGTTATCTATACAAAGATATACTTTCTTTCGGGCAGGTTAAGAAGCCAATTATTTTAGATAAATTGCTCAAATTATTGGCTCATCAAGTAGGTAGCGAAGTTTCTTTTTTTGAACTAAGTAGAAACTTGGGAGTTGACAAAGAAACTGTGGAAAGATATATTGATTTACTCGAAAAAGCTTATATTATTTTTAAACTTAATGCTTTAAGCAGAAATGTTAGAAATGAGATTAGAAAAGGGAAAAAGATATTTTTTTATGATAATGGTATTCGTAATTCACTAATAGGCAATTTCTTACCTTGGGAAAAACGTACAGATAAGGGAGCTTTGTGGGAGAATTTTATTATTAGTGAAAGAATAAAAAAGACCACTTATGATGAATTTTACGGAAATCACTATTTTTGGCGTACATCACAAAGGCAAGAAATAGATCTAATTGAAGAAAAAGATGGTTTGTTTACTGCATTTGAGTTTAAAGTAAATCCACTTAAATCATCCAAAATCCCATTAACATTCAGTAAGGCGTATAAAGTTGCAAAATATGAGGTTGTTAATCCGAATAACTTAGAAAAGATTCTTCTATAAGTTATTATTAGAGCATCCTAAAGTTATTTCTTGCCAACTCTTGAGATTAAAAACAATTAAATTTCTACATTTGCATCATCAAATAATAACATCAAAAATATAATATTATGATTAAAGCAAACCTACTTATTATTTTTGCATTTATTGGAATAATGGCCTTTACAGGTTGTGAGCAAAGAGGTGAAAAAGCCGAACAGCCTTATCAAATGAAAAAATACGCAGAAGTTAAGCTAACGGCTAACATTAGTTACTTGAGCAACAACCAAAAAGACATGTTAAAACTGCTTTTTCAAGCATCTGATTTGATGAATGAAATTTTTTGGATGGAAAATGTTGAAGCTAAAGATGCTTTTATGTTAGGTGTTAATGGAGATAGAGATAAACAATATGCTCTTATAAATTATGGACCATGGGACGAAATGAATAATCTTGTTCCGTTTATTGAAGGATATGGTGCAAAACCGGCAGGTGCACAATTTTATCCAATGAACATGACAACCGAAGAATTTGATAAGTTTGAGGATCCAAATAAAACTAGCTTATACACTTTAATCAGAAGAAATAATAAAACAAATAATCTAGAAACTGTTTGGTATCACGAAGGATTTAAAGATCAAACCATTAAAGCTGCGGCATTACTTGAACAAGCCTCTAAACTAGCTGAAGACAAAGGTTTCGCAAACTATCTTAATTTAAGAGCTCAGGCATTACTTACTGACGATTATTTTGCAAGCGATATGGCATGGCTCGATATGAAGGATAATACTATTGATATTGTAATTGGACCAATTGAAAATTATACAGATCAACTTTTTGGCTACAAAGCCGCACATGAAGCATTTATACTTATTAAAGATGTTGAATGGAGTAATAAACTAGCAAAATATGCACAATACCTTCCTGAACTCCAAAAGCAGCTTCCCATCGAACAAAAATACAAAAATGAAGTTCCTGGATCTGATGCACAGTTGAATGCCTACGATGTTATTTATTATGCAGGTGATTGCAATATGGCTGGCAAAACTATTGCCATAAACTTACCAAACGACGAACGTGTGCAACTTGCCAAAGGAACTCGAAAGCTTCAGCTCAAAAATGCCATGCAAGCAAAGTTTGACAAAATACTTGTGCCAATCTCCGAAGTGCTAATTTCTGAAGACCAACGTAAAAATATAACTTTCGATGCATTCTTTTCGAACACAATGTTTCATGAAGTTGCTCACGGAATGGGAATAAAAAATACAATTAATGATAAAGGACCTGTTCGCAAAGCTTTAAAAGAAAAATATTCGGCAATTGAAGAAGGTAAAGCTGACATTCTTGGTTTATACCTTGTAACCAGATTAAACGAAATGGGTGTTTTTACCGAAACTGATTTAATGGATAATTATGTAACATTTATGGCTGGTATTTTTCGCTCGGTACGTTTTGGTGCATCAAGTGCCCACGGTATGGCTAACATGCTGCGCTTTAGCTTCTTTTTAGATAAAGATGCGTTTACACGAAATGAAAACGGCACATATTCAATTAATCTTGAAAAGATGAAAGAAGCTTCGGTAGAGCTAACGCAAAAAATATTAAAGATACAGGGCGATGGCAATTATGAGGCAGCAAGTGCTTGGATTAATACAAATGGCAAAATAAGTCCTCAGTTACAAGCCGATTTAGATCGTGTAAACGAAAAAGGAATCCCTTCTGATATTTATTTTGAGCAAGGACCAAGCGTTGTTGGGCTGAATTAACACCTGTCCGTTTTTCTACAAATCAATGTTCATAATCGAACAATTATTTGCAAGCATATAATACTATTATTTTCTTAAGTAGTGATTACGTGATAATTACCTGTAGTGGTACAATTTATGATACCATGTGTGTCTAATTTATAAATAAACTAAATGATGAAAAGATTAACTTACTTATTTGCTTTTGTAATACTTGTTTCGAGTGTAAAAGTAAAAGCCGACGAAGGCATGTGGCTTCCCATGTTTTTAGAAAGGTTAAATTATGTTGACATGCAAAAAATGGGATTACAACTTACTCCCGAAGAAATTTATAGTGTTAACAACGGTAGTTTAAAAGATGCTATTATCGGATTATCCTCCGAACCAACACCACAAGGGTTTTTCTGTACAGGTGAAATCGTATCAAGCGAAGGACTAATGTTTACAAATCACCATTGTGGTTTTGATATTATTCAGCAGCACAGCACAACCGAACATGACTATTTAGCCGATGGTTTTTGGGCTATGAACAAAGGTGAAGAGCTACCCAACGAAGAATTAACAGCTTCTATATTGCACCGTATGGCTGATGTAACCGACAGCATACTTCCAAACATAAACGATACACTAGTAGGAAAAGATCGTACAGCTGCAATTAAAGAAATTACAGCAAAACTTAAGAAAAATGCTTCCGAAGATGGTAAATACAATGTTGTAATAAAAAGTTTTTTTAGCGGTAATGAATATTACATGTTTGTTTATCAGGTTTTTACAGATGTAAGACTTGTGGGAGCACCTCCATCATCAATTGGAAAATATGGTGGTGATACCGATAACTGGATGTGGCCACGACACACAGGTGACTTTAGTATTTTTAGAGTTTACACAGCTCCCGATGGTAGTCCTGCTGATTATGCCGAAGAAAATATTCCATTAGCACCAAAACACTACCTTCCAGTCTCACTTGATCCAGTAAAACAGAATGAATTTTCGATGATATGGGGTTTCCCCGGAGGAACAGAACGTTACGAAACTTCATCAGGAATTGATTTTAAAGTTAAAGAATACTACCCTCCTATCATTGAAGTTTTTGGAAAAAAACTTGAAGTATGGAAAGAGCACATGAGCAAAGACCAAGAAGTAAGAATTAAATATGCTTCAAACTATGCCGGAATTGCAAACGCTTGGAAACTATTTATCGGACAATCTAAAGGAATTAAAGATCTTGATGTTTACGAAGACAAAAAAGCATTTGAAGAAGAATTTACTGCCTGGATTAACCAAAACCCAGATAGACAAGATAAATATGGTGATATACTTACCATTATTAATGAAGCAAATGGCAAAAAAGCTGATGGATTTGCAACTCTTATTTTTGCAAGCCTTACTGGAGTTGGTGGTGCTGATATTATAGGTTATGCAAATAAATTCTCTGGTCTGAACACATTTATGGAACAATCCAAAGAAGAAAAAGACAAGAAGAAAAAAGAGAAAAAGCAAAAACAAATAAACAAAGAAGTTGAAAAACTCAAAGAAAACGTTTCGGAGCAGTTTAAAAACTACGACCTAGCAACTGATAAAGATGTTTTTACTGCTATGACAGAGTTATACTATAATAATATACCTCAAGATATGCACCCCGAACTTCTAACTAGTCTTGTAAAAAAATACAAAGGTAATTTTGCAGAAATAACAGACTATATTTATGGTAAATCATATTTTGCAAGCGAAACTAAAATACTTACATTTTTAAACGACCCTAAGTTAAAAACTTTACAAAAAGATCCAGCATTTATTCTGGCATCAGAGTATATGACATCACTTATGGAAGCATCATCAAATGTAAAACGTGGAGGCGATGAAGTAAAAAAAGCCAATCGTTTATTTGCTGAAGGTATTAGAGAAATGCAGCCAAGCAAAAAGTTCTATCCCGATGCAAATTCAACCCTTCGCTTTTCCTATGGCAAAGTAATGGATTATTATCCTGCCGATGCAATACATTTTGATTTTGTAACACACCTTAGTGGAGTTATTGCAAAGGAAGATCCTGAAAATAATGAATTTATAGTTGCCCCAAAACTTAAAGAGCTATATGAGACAAAGGATTACGGACAGTACGGACAAGATGGAGAAATGATTGTATGCTTTTTAACCAACAACGATATTACCGGCGGAAATTCAGGTTCACCTGTTGTTAACGGGAAAGGCGAGCTAATCGGCATTGCTTTTGATGGCAACTGGGAAGCCATGAGCAGTGATATTGCTTTTGCCCCAAATCTGCAACGAACAATTGTTGTTGATATTCATTATGTATTATTTATCATTGATAAATTTGCTGGTGCTACAAACTTAATTGATGAGCTTACAATAGTCAAAATACCAACACCTGTTGAGGTGGTTGCGGAGATTGAAATTGTGACTGAAAAATAATATTGGCTCTATTTCGATATAAGTGGGTATTATTGATTATTGGAATTTTATTCTAATTGCAACCTACTCTAAACAATATAGTGCTATAATAGAAAAAGGGAGTACACTGTATTCCCTTTTTCTATGGTAGAAATTATTACTTTTACATCTGATAAAGAACGTGATATGAATAAGCTAACTTTTTTATTGATTGTATTGCTGTTGTGTAAGGCTGGAGTTTCTCAGAACCAAAATTTTGGAATCGGTGATTCAATTGATGCGCTGCATTATAGTATTCATCTTGATGATGTTAATACTGTTGAACAAACAATATCTGGATATGCTGAAATTGAAATTGTCCCTTTAATCCCAAATATTAATTACATTGCTTTGGAGCTATTGCAACTAACTGTTGACTCTGTATTTGTTAATCAAAGCTCTGTTTCTTATTATCATATTGATGAAAGGCTCACCATTAATTTGGATATGCCCATATCTTTAGCAGATACTACCTTAGTTAAGGTTTATTATCAAGGGCAACCATTTAGTGAGGCATGGGGCGGTTTTCATTTTTCTGGTGATTATGCTTTTAATCTTGGTGTTGGTTTTGAGTCGATACCACATAACCTTGGAAAAGCTTGGTTTCCATGTATTGATAACTTTACTGATCGTGCTGAATATGATTTGTATGCAACAGTAACTTCAGGGCTTACGGCAACTGGAGGGGGCTTTTTAGTTGACACTGTTAATAACGATAACAATACCACCACATGGCATTGGAAACTTCCACATGGGATACCAACTTATTTAGCTTCTGTAGCTATTGGAAATTACGTTGAGTATCAGGATGAATATTTTGGCATAGAAGATACAATACCAATAAGTATATTCACAAAGCCGTCAAATGCAGGAAATATTGAAGGCTCATTCGTTAATTTACATGCCGTACTTAACTTCTTCGAATCACATTTTGGAGCTTATCCTTTTGAAAAGGTTGGATATACAGGAACTGCCACAGGAGCCATGGAACATGCATCAAATATTGCATATCCCCATTTTGCAATAAATGGTGAAACTTCGTATGAATCTCTTTATACTCATGAGCTTTCACATATGTGGTTTGGTAATAAGGTTACATGTTCAACAGCTGAAGATATGTGGCTTAATGAAGGTTGGGCTACCTTTTGTGAGCTTTATTATCTTGACGATTTATATACTCATGCTGAGTTTATTACTGAAATGAGAGAAATGCATAAGGCGGTTTTGCAAAGGGGGCATATAATTGATGGTGGGTATTGGGCTCTTAATAATATACCTCAGGAATACACGTACGGCAAAACTGCTTACGATAAGGGGGGCACAGTTGTAAATACACTCCGCAACTACTTAGGTGATTCAGTTTTTTTCGATGCAATTACTGCCTATTTAAATACTGACAGTATTGCTTATCATTCGGTATCTTCATATGTGTTGCGTGATTTTTTAACAGATTATACAGGTATTAATATGATTCCATTTTTTGATGCATGGGTAATGACTCCAGGAACTCCTCATTTCTCCATTGATTCGATGCTGGTTACAGATAATGGTGCCGGTTTTGTTATAGATGTGTGGCTTAAACAAAAATATAAAGGTTATGATTTTCTTGCTGATAATAATGTTATTGAAGTAACATTTGTGAATAAAGATTTTGTTTTTTATACTGATACAGTTCATTTCTCGGGTAGAAGTGGGCATTCTGTAAAGTATGTGAGTTATGATAATATGTCTTCAGAACCACTGGTGGCAATTATTGATATGTATGAAAAGGTAAGTGATGCTACCATCGATAATTTTAAGTTTTTTACAGAACCAGGTAGCTTTTCTTTCCCATCCACATATTTTCAGCTATTTATTGATAAACTTTCTGATACTTCTTTGGCTAGTGTTACACATAGTTGGATTGGTGCCGATAGTTTAAAAATACCCGTTGATGGGTTGCGTTTGTCACCAACACGTTACTGGAAAATTGAAGGAGTTTTTGATGATAGTTTTCAGGCTTATGGTAAGTTTTTTTATAATCGTACAAGTTCGCTTGAAGACAGTTTGATTTTTTCTGAAAATGATTCGATTATTATTTTATATCGAGAAAATACTTATGATGATTGGCATGAAATACCTCAAAGACGTATTGGCAGCTGGTTTGCTGGAAAAGTTGAGGTAGATACTATTTTGCCTGGTGAGTATACTCTTGCAGTTTGGGATAAGCAGGTTGTGGATATACCTGAGAGCGATAAAAAAACGGAAAAGATTAGAATTTACCCGAATCCTTCTAATGGGAAGTTGAATTTTAAGTTTTCACGAAAAGGAGATTATTCGATACTGCTTTTTAATGAAGGTGGTAAACGACTTAATCAATTTCAAATAACTTCAAAAAGATATTCGTGGGATTGGAAAAATGAAAACATATCTCCAGGTGTTATTTTTGTTTATGTCAGCGAAGAAGGGAAAGTGTTAACATCAAGAAAGGTTATCTTGATTAGATAAAAACAACTATAAACATACTAGACCAAATTATATTTATTGGTATAGTTAGTTTTTGCATTGGCATTAAGCAATGGTTAGTTTGCTTTCATTAAATACAACTTCCACCTCATGGCCACAACTTGAGCATTCATTTTCTTCCTGAATACCACTGTTTCCACATACGGTACATGTATGTGTCATAGTGTAGTGGTGTGTTTGAATGTTGTCTTTGGCTTTTAGCACAATTATTAGTGCAACTATTGGAGTTAAAAATAGTCCAATAAATAGGCTTTCAGTAAAGCCTATCCTTTTAGTTAATGACATAAGCGAAACTGCCAATACTAAAATTAAGTATGTAATAAAATACATCATAGTGGTGTTAATATTAACGCAAATTGTGTGCCGTATTTCATATTTATCTATAATCTAGATGATATGATGGTTTACTTTTGTAAACTTAATTGCAATTAATCCGAAAATGGATATAAATATCGTAGGTTTTTATACTAACTATTTAGTATTTTTGCGCGCTTATGAATATTAATTTAACCGTATTTAATTTTCTGCTTATTTTTGTGCTTATAGGTATTATTACATCGTGCGATAGCAATTCTGATGAAGATACTTTTGTTGCAAATGTGCCAATTGTAGAAATTGGAACTAATATATTTAGTAATCCTGACAGTGCAATTATTGTAAAAAGGGCTGAGGAACTTGACCGTAAATTTAATAGGTTAGTAAAACTTACAGGGTTTAATGGCACTGTACTTTATGCGGAAAAAGGGAGAATTATTTTACAAAAAGCATATGGCTATCAGAATGTAAGACGTAAAAAAGATTCCATTGTAACATCGGATGCATTTCAGCTTGCTTCTGTTTCTAAAATGTTCACAGCTATGTCTATCATGATCCTTAAGGATGATGGAAAACTAAGTTACGATGATGATATTAGAAAATATCTACCAAGCTTACCATACGAAGGTGTTACCATCCGAATGCTGCTGACACATCGTTCAGGACTTCCTAGATATATGAGCGTGGCCCATGAAAACTGGACAAATAAAAAAATCCCCATGGATAATGATGATATGCTTGGGCTTTTTGTTGAGTATAAACCTGATTTGTATTTTAAGCCTAATAATGGATTTCATTATTGTAATACAAATTATGCCATGCTTGCCAATATTGTTGAGTCAGTTTCAGAAATGACTTTTGATAATTTTGTAGAGGCTCGAATATTTAAGCCCCTTGGAATGAATAATTCGTTTGTTTATAATATGCGTGGTGACTCTGCAGTTCCTCTTTATATTGAAGAAGGAGTGCCGGGATATTATCATAAAGGGTGGCGCTGGCGCAAAATGACAAATGAATATTTGAATGGTGTTATGGGTGATAAAAATATTTACACATCTGTGGAAGATTTGTATAAGTACGACCGAGCTATGGACAGTTTTACTTTATTGCCTGATTCCATTATTAGTGAGGCATTTGAGTTAGGCAGTCCCAGTTACTGGAAGAGAAAAAATAATTACGGCTTTGGGTGGCGTATAAAAGAAGATAGGGATAGCACAGTATTTCATTTTGGGTGGTGGAAAGGTTTTCGAACGTTTTACTTGCGAGACATGAAATATCAAAAAACCTTAATAGTACTTACAAATAAAGATAAAGGACCTGGCTCATCACATTTATGGAATATTATAAAGTCTGATACTTTGCCTTTTGGTAGGACATGTGATATCTTTAACTAGACTATATTTCTGTCAACTTTTTTTGTAGAGCGAAATATAAGATTTAATGAATAAACCTTATTTCCTTAAAATTGTATACTTTTTCAATACCACTTTCAATCTTTACTATTAGTCTTCCATACTGGTCAATATCTACTATTTGGCCTCTAAAGTGACCATTGTTATCACCATAATCTGCCCAAATTTTGTATCTGTATAGTGTATTAATGTATCTGGTTTTCAGTTCCAAATAGTTGCTGTTAATACTATATTTTTCATAATAAACACTGATGTTGGTAAGTAGTTTTTGAAGTAATTTATATATGTCAGTAGATTTATTTGTATAATGTATAAGTGAAATAGGGTTTGGTGCCGAAGATAAGAATTTGGCTTGGTTTACATTAATACCAATTCCTATAATTGAGTGCTCAATTTTATTTCCTTTTATAAAATTTTGAAATAGTATTCCGGCAATTTTGAAATCGCCAACATAAATATCATTGGGCCATTTTATTTTTACTTTTTGGCTTTTGTTTGTAATATATTCATTTATCAAGTCAATTATTGCTAACGAAATTATTTGTGTTAATACAAATTGGTTGGAAGCTTCAACGGTTACTGGTTGTAGTATAATGCTGGCTAACAGATTACTGTTAGGCTCACTTTCCCAAATATTATTACCATGACCTTTTCCTTCTTCCTGATTTAATGTAAAAATTACATCGCCTTCCTTTAATGCTTTTTTTTCAATTTGTTTTTGAGCATAACTGTTTGTGGATTTAACTTTTGGTAAATTTATGATGTTAAAGTCCATATTAAGCTGTTTTGGATTTATCTGCAAATTAATAAAATATTTTGTATGCCTTAGAAAAACAAAAAAACCACCCCTATTTCTAAGGGTGGCTTAATATTAAATTTTATAATGACTACATCATGCCTGGCATACCACCGCCCATTGGAGGCATTGGAGGCATTGCTGCAGCGTTTTCATCTTTATGCTCAGAAAGAACACACTCGGTAGTTAGCATCATTCCTGAGATAGAAGCAGCATTTTCGAGTGCAATACGTGTAACTTTTGTTGGATCAACAACACCAGCAGCAATTAAGTTTTCGTAAACCTCGGTACGAGCGTTAAAACCAAAATCACCTTTTCCTTCTTTCACTTTGTTTACAATTACGGATCCCTCAAGACCAGCATTTTCAACAATTTGACGAAGAGGTTCCTCTACGGCTCTTCTAACGATAGCTATACCTGTGGTTTCATCATCATTATCAGCTACTATTTTATCAAGTGCAGGAATTGTACGAAGTAAAGCGACTCCACCACCTGCAACAATACCTTCTTCAATAGCGGCGCGTGTAGCAGCTAAAGCATCGTCAAAGCGGTCTTTTTTCTCTTTCATTTCAACTTCACTTGCAGCACCTACATAAATTACAGCAACACCACCAGCTAATTTAGCTAATCTTTCCTGTAGTTTTTCTTTGTCGTAATCAGAATCAGTAGTTTCAATTTGTGCTCTAATTTGATTTACGCGAGCATCAATATTTGCTTTATCACCTTTACCACTTACGATAGTTGTATTATCTTTATCGATAGTAATTTTTTCAGCATCACCTAACATTTCAAGTGTAGCTTCTTCAAGTTTATACCCTTTTTCTTCTGAAATAACAGTACCACCTGTAAGAATTGCAATGTCTTCCAACATTTCTTTTCTTCTGTCGCCAAAGCCTGGAGATTTAACAGCAGCAACTTTTAATGACCCACGTAAACGATTAACAACCAAAGTAGTTAAAGCTTCACTTTCAACATCTTCAGCAATAATAATTAATGCTTTTCCTGTTTGAGCTGCTTTTTCCAAAATTGGAAGAAGGTCTTTCATCACTGATATCTTTTTCTCACAGATGAGGATTAATGGATTTTCGTAAACTGTTTCCATTTTTTCAGTGTCAGTAACAAAGTAAGGTGAAATATAACCACGGTCAAATTGCATACCTTCAACAACATCTACGTAAGTATCAATACCTTTTGCTTCTTCAACAGTAATAACACCTTCTTTTTTAACCTTGCTCATTGCCTCAGCAATAAGTTTACCAATAAAAGGATCATTATTTGCAGAGATTGATGCAATTTGCTCAATCTTTTCATTACTATCACCAACCATTTCTGTTTGGCCTTTTAATGAATTAACAACGGATGCAACAGCTTTATCAATTCCTCGTTTCAAATCCATTGGATTTGCACCTGCAGTTACGTTTTTCAAACCAGTTGCATAAATGCTTTGTGCCAAAATTGTAGCAGTGGTTGTACCATCACCAGCAAGATCATTGGTTCTAGAAGCAACTTCTTTAACCATTTGAGCACCCATATTTTCAACTGTATCAGATAACTCAATTTCTTTAGCAACAGTTACACCATCTTTTGTCACTTGTGGAGCTCCGTAAGATTTGTCGATAAGGACATTTCTTCCTTTTGGTCCTAAAGTTACTTTAACTGCATCTGTTAATGCGTCAATTCCTCTTTTGATACCATCTCTGGCGTCATTTCCAAATAATATGTCTTTTGCCATTTTATTTTAATTTATATACGTTAGTTTATTTGATTTTGTTTTTTTATACTACTGCAAGAATATCTGTCTCGCTCATAATAAGATAATTATTACCTGCGATATCAATCTCTGTACCTGCATATTGACCATACAATACTGTATCACCAACTTTAACAGTTACTTTATTATCGTCTGATTCTTCAGGTATCGCAACTACAGTACCTTGATTTGGTTTTTCCTGTGCATCGTTAGGTATAATTATACCTGAAACTGTTTTTTCTTCTGCTTTTGCAGGCTCTACAACAACCCTGTCGCCAAGCGGTCTGATATTTATTTTTTTCATATTTATATTATTGCTTTGTTACTTGAATTTACTTCTTGTCATAATCCATGCCAAAAAAAAAATGTCAGAATGTACCTACCTGTTTTGAAACAGATATGACATTCTGACATTTTAATTATAAAAGAAAGTAGTAACTACTATTCTCCTTGTAATTCTTCTTCGGCAGCCGGAGCTTGGAAATCGATTGGAGCTGCGGTATTAACACCGTCAACTTTATCCATAATTTCAGATTTTTGCGCACCCGTTACTCCATATTCTCTAGGTATAACCATAGTTGCTGTTAAACTTAAAACTAACAAAGCTATTGCTAAACCCCATGATGCTTTTTCAAGAAAATCAGCAGTTTGCCTAACACCCATAAATTGTGAGCCGGCACCACTAAAATTGGTAGCAAGACCACCACCTTTTGGATTTTGCACAAGTACAATTAAACCTAACAGTATACTAACTGCTAATATGAGCACTGAAATAAATATATACATTATTCTATTGTTTTAAGATTCAAGTTCTTTTTCAGCCTTTTTAATAAGGGCTGCAAAGTAACTACTTTTTTCTGGAAATTTCAAACTTAATTTCTGATAAATTTTAATGGCTTTAAGAAGGTGTCCTTGGTCATAGAAAATATTAGCAAGTGTCTCACTTACAATATTTTCGTTATCTACGATACTTTCTTTTGCTTTTTCAACTGGATTATAGAACTTTGTTTTAGGTCGACTTATTGATGGTTCGTTTTTTATAAAATCATCTATAATATCACTTTTTTGTTTAACAGACTTAGTTGACTTTTTAGCTTCAGTGGTTTTTTCATTTTTTTTCTCATTCTCAAGTTCAAGTTCTCTAATATGTCTTTCAAGAATACTTTTCACTTCTGCTATTGACTCTGAATCATTCTCAAAATTTGCCTCGGAGTTATTAGTTTTATCTTCTGTTATTGTAGGTTTTGGCTTTGGAGTTTCTTTTTGTTCGTTATTATTTTTCGGTTCTTTTTCTTCCTTATTTTCTGGTTCTTGCTTATCAATAACTTCATCATCAGGTAGAATAGCCCTCATGTTATTGGTATTTAGTTTGTCAATATACTTCCTAAGCAAACCTCGATTACTAACATAAATAGCTGTTGTTTTAAGTTCCGAATCATATCTGATATTTTTCTCTATAAATAAATTTAGAGTAAGTAATATTCGTGCAGATTGGCAATAAGGAAACTCTGAAATAAGCTCATTAAGACTAGAAATAGATTGTGCATCCAATAAGCTAGTATCTTCTAAATATCCGGTAAACTCTTCCTTATTCATATTTTCTACCAATTTATTACTGCTTTATCAAAAATATCCTGGGCTAAGGCTTCACTTAATTCTTCAATAAGAGTCGCTTTTATACTATTAAGATCAGTAGTAGATGCATAATCAAAAAACTGAGTAAATTTTGTTTCAAAATCTTTATCTGGCTCATACTTGTTAGAAAACCTCACATTTACGGCAATAGTTAGTCGATTTTGAGCTGCTGTTTGGTCTGCCTGAATAGCAACAGGTTTAATGTCGTACCCAACTATTTCACCCTCAATGGCTAGGTCACCATTACGCTCAATCATTTCTAAATTGGTTTGCCCTGTAAATTTATCTCTAAGTATATTTGTGAAAACAGGACTAAGAACAGGTTCAACAAGGAGTGCGCGATTTGGAAAATACTGTACCGAAACAGTTTTAGCTTCAGGCGGAATAGAAGCTCCAGTAAATGAATATACTCCACATGAAGTGAACATCATAGAAGCAATTGCAAAAGCAATTACCCTGAATAAGATGCTATGTTGTAAAATTTTAGTCATTTGTTGTTATTTCTTACCGCAAAGGCGCAAAGGGTGTAAATTTCATGTTCTATTGTTACTATTATTGCTGTTGTGTCAGCCACAATAGCAGCCACAGTTACAATAGTGGCTTTTTTCTTCATTATTTAATATTATACTCCTTTATTTTACGGTACAATGTTCGTTCTGATATTCCAAGCTCATTGGCAGCATTTTTGCGTTTACCATGATGTTTTTCCAATGCCTTTTTTATCATTTCTCGTTCTTTATCCTGTAAAGAAAGTGATTCTTCAATTACTTCCGAATGATCAAAATCTTCAATATTATCTGTGCCAGATAGTTGAATATCATCATCAGGCGTTGTAATGTGGACAGCATGACTAACTGGTGGTTTGGGGGCTAATAAATCAGTTCCAAAATCTTTAACCAATAAAGCCTTAGTTTGTTCAATATCCTTTGGTTCATCACTATTCTCGATAATATCAAGAACTATTTTTTTTAACTCACTCATGTCCTTTTTCATATCAAAAAGCACTTTGTAGAGCAAATCCCTTTCAGAAAACTTATCATCCTCTTTTTTATACAGCACTGGCAAATCAGTAGATGTGCCTGTGGGAAGATATTTCCTCAAAGTTATCGCATCAATGAGTTTTTCTTTCTCAATTATTGATATTTGCTCAGTAATATTTTTTAGTTGACGAATATTTCCCGGCCAGTAAAAATTATTTAAAACATTAACTGCATCAGCATTTAACTTCAATGGAGGCATTCTGTATTTTTCTGCTATATCAATGGCAAATTTTCTGAATATCAAATGAATATCTTCCTTACGATCGCGTAAAGGAGGAATTAAAATTGGAATAGTATTTAGTCTGTAATACAAATCTTGCCTAAATTCACCTTCGGCAATAGCCTTGGGTAAATCAACATTACTAGCAGCAACCACTCTAACATCAGTTTTAATAACTTTTGATGATCCTACCTTAAAAAATTCGCCAGTTTCGAGTACTCTCAACAACCTAACTTGTGTTGAAAGAGGCAGCTCCGCTACCTCATCTAAAAAAATAGTTCCTCCATCGGCAGCCTCAAAATAGCCTTTTCTGGCTTCATGAGCTCCTGTAAACGAACCTTTTTCGTGCCCAAATAATTCAGAATCAATGGTTCCCTCAGGAATAGCTCCGCAGTTTACCGCAATATAATGACCATGTTTGCGGGAACCTGACTGGTGAATTATTTTTGGAAAGACTTCTTTACCTGTACCACTTTCACCTGTTATTAGCACAGTTAAGTCGGTGGGCGCCACCTGTATGGCAACATCAATGGCACGGTTAAGCATCAGTGAATTACCTATTATTCCAAAACGTTGTTTAATTGATTGTAATTCCATTAGTTAATTTGAAAATATTGCATAAAATTAATCAAATTATTTATTATCGTAATCGGGCACCAAATTGTTGCTCAAATGCCTTCTGAATCTTACCCATTGTTTTATCAATAACCTTATCAGTTAAAGTTTTATTTTCATCAAGTAGCATGAATGACATGGCATATGATTTTTTACCATCTCCCAAATTCTTGCCTTCATAAATATCAAAAAGATTAACACTTTTTAATAGCTTACGTTCAGTATTCATTGCTGCATCCTTTAGTTCTACAAACCTAATATTCTTATCGAGCACTAAGGATAAATCACGCTTAACGGCAGGAAACTTAGATACTTGCTTGTATTGCACATCTGCAGCAGCTGAATACTTAACTAGATTTGTCCAGTTAATATCAGCACAAAAAACATCCTGACTAATATCAAACTGCTTACGTAATTTGTTGCTAATTAGCGAAACCTCACACACTAGTTTATCATTAAATAAATATTGCAATGAGTATGTATATGTATCAGACTCGGTTTCATTTACTGTTAATTTGCCAGTATTTAATCCAAGTTTTTGGAATATACTATTAACAAGTCCTGATACAAAATAGAAATCAACATCTGCATCAGCTGAACTCCATAAATTCCAACTAACCTTACCAGTAGCAAAAATCATAAGATGTTTTACCTCGGTATAGTTTTTAATTCCTTCGGCTTTATCAAATTTATTATTCCACCTATAAACATTACCAAATTCAAATAAACCAAGATTTGAAGATTTCCTATTAATATTATACGAAACGGTTTCAAGTCCGCCAAAAATCAAACTTTGGCGAAGGATATTCAAATCCTTACTTAACGGATTAAGCAGATTTACATTATTATCAGAACTTAGTTCATTGGTATAATCAATATACTCAGCTTTTGTTAACGAGTTATTCATTATCTCCATCATTCCATTACCCACAAGATAATCGGCAATTGAATTTTGCATTTTCTCCAAATCAGGCTTTGGTCGTACGCTAATCGATGAGTTTAACTTCCCTGAGATATCAATATTATTATAGCCATAAACCCTTAATATTTCTTCAACAATATCAACCTCACGGGTAACATCAACTTTAAATGTAGGAATAAGCAGCTTTAAACTTTCTTTATTTTCATCTTTAATTTCTATTTCAAGGTCCGTGAGTATTGTTTTAATCACATCTCTATCTATTATTTTTCCAATAAGTCTGTCAACATTGGCAAGGTCCACATCAACAATCCAAGGATTAATTGCCTTTGGATAAATATCTTTAATTTCAGAAGAAATAGTTCCGCCAGCAATTTCTTTTATTAACATCGCAGCTCTTTTCAAAGCATAAATAGTAATATTTGGGTCGGCACCACGCTCAAATCTAAACGAGGCATCAGTTTGCAAACCATGTCTTTTTGATGTTCTGCGAACATGCACAGAATCGAAATAAGCACTTTCAAGAAAAATATTTACAGTATTATCATCAACGCCTGAATCGGTACCACCAAAAACTCCGGCAATACACATTCCCTCTTCCTCATTACAAATCATAAGGTCGTTGGCATCAAGTTTGCGCTCAATATCATCAAGGGTAACAAACTGAGTTTCATGTGCAGTTTTTCTAACAATAACTTTATTGCCCTTAATTTTATCAGCATTAAAAGCATGAAGAGGTTGTCCGGTTTCGTGTAACACATAATTTGTAATATCAACAATATTATTTATTGGCCGTACGCCTATGGCGTTAAGCTTAATTTTTAACCATTCAGGCGATGCGTCAACTTTGATTCCACTTATGCTAAGTCCTGAATATCTGGGGCATGCTTCAGCATCTTCAACAACAACATCAATATCTAACTTAGTATTATCTATGGCAAAATCTTCTACCAAAGGCAAGCTGAGTGAATATTTACGAGTACTATAAAATTGATTAAGCCCTGCAACTAAATCCCTTGCCGAACCAATATGGGATGTGGCATCACTACGGTTTGGAGTTAATCCAATTTCAAAAATATAATCATTTTCAATGTTAAAATAATCGGCAGCCTTGCCGCCAACTACAACATCAGTGGGCAGTACCATAATACCATCATGCGAAACACCAAGACCTAGTTCATCCTCTGCACAAATCATACCTTCCGAAACCTCGCCACGGATCTTAGCTTTCTTAATCTTAAACGAATCATCGCCGTTATACAATGTGGTTCCAACAGTAGCTACAACAACTTTTTGCCCTGCCCCAACATTAGGAGCGCCACAAACAATCGGAAGCAAACTATCGCCACCAATATTAACAGTGGTAACACTCAGTTTATCGGCGTTTGAATGTTGTTCACAAGTAACAACTTCACCAATCACAATCCCCTCTAAACCACCCTTTACAGACTGGTATTTTTCCATTCCCTCAACCTCAAGACCAATATCGGTAAGCACTGTAGAAAGCGTTTCGGGTGCAACATCAAGGTCAATATATTGTTTAAGCCAATTATACGAAATCTTCATTTTAAAGCATTTTT
>Ga0307988_1000684_pt1 | contig 22264 bp, 13 predicted proteins | sample EllFjometagen183_FD_203166 | JGI IMG/M metagenome (GOLD analysis project Ga0307988, IMG submission 203166) | Marine microbial communities from Ellis Fjord, Antarctic Ocean - #183 | ecosystem: Environmental > Aquatic > Marine > Unclassified | place: Southern Ocean | collected 2014-10-08 | reverse complement strand
ATCTGGATATTTTCAGGAGAGGCATCGGGAGACACCTATGGTGCTCAGTTAGCTACAAGCATTCGCGAGATCGAACACAAGGCCGGCAACGAGATTGAAATTGCTGGAATGGGTGCGGCCAAAATGAAGGCCGCCGGAGTTGACATAATGGTTGACTCTACCGAACTTGGAGTTATGGGATTCGTCGAGGTCGTTAAGATTATATTTACTATTACTAAAATCTTCTTCTTCTTGAGAAATAAAGCCATAAAAGAACGCCCCGATGCGATTGTTCTAATTGATTATCCGGGTTTTAATTTACGTTTTGCCAAAGAAATGCATAAACATGGCATTCCGATAATCTGGTATGTCAGTCCGCAGATTTGGAGCTGGCACAAGAGCCGCATTCATAAACTGGCTGAGTACTGCGAGAAAATGCTGGTTATATTCCCCTTTGAAACAGAAGTTTATTCGAAAGTTGATCTGGATACGGAATTTGTCGGACATCCCCTGGTAGATGTTATCAAAGCACAACGCGATCCATCAATAGTTCGTGATCCAAATACCCTTGTCCTCATGCCTGGCAGTCGTTCAATGGAAATCAGCCGCTTATTGCGCCCGATGCTGCAAACCGCTGTCGAAATGAAAAAACGTCATCCATCTTTGACTTTCGTTATTTCTGCTCCAAGAGAAAAATCTTTTAAGCATTGTCAGGAAATTTATAATAAGTTTAAACGTTCGCATCCTGACGCACCTGAAGTAGAATTGACTTGTGGAAAAACCAGCTACTGGATACAAAAAGCTGGAACCGGCCTGGCAGCTTCAGGAACAATTACTGTAGAAAGCGCAATCGCTGGTTTACCTCTGGTGGTCGCCTACAAATTTAGTTTAGTGACAATATTGGTTGCTGCTCTGGTGGTTAATTTGTATCGCGGGTTTTTTACTATGGTAAATGTGATTTGCAATAAAGAAGTTTTTGAGGAATTTATCCAATATGATGGTAACGCCATGACATTATCAAATGCACTCGAGCGTATTTTGCCTATGGGCAAGCACCGCAAAAAAGTCGAAGCTGATATGAAAAAAATGGTCGAAGCCCTTTCTGATGAAAATATAAGTGCCTTGGATCAGGCGGCAAAATCTTGTGTTGAATTTCTTCACCGTTAATATTGGAATTTTTCAAAAACGCTTATACATTAAAAAGCCTATTATTTAATTTAACATAAGGAAAGATTACTATGCCATTTGACAGAGGTTCATTTACCGTTACCATTTTTCAGTTGCCAAAAGAACTGCCCGAAAATCTAATTGAACTTTTCGCCGCGAAAAGAGGCGGCAAGCTCGATCATATAAAAGAAGAAGCCGTTTACGGCTGGGCAACCGGAAGAACTTTACTTGAAACTGATATTGACGAAGAAAGCGCTATTCGCGGCGGTCATATTTACCTTAACTTGCGTAAAGCTGAACGTAAAATACCCTCAACTTTGTTCAATGCCATTTGTCAACGCGAAGAACTCGTTCACATGCGAGCCGAGGGCTTTGATGTTGTTTCCTCAAAAATTCGTCGCGAAATAAAAGCGAGAGTACTGGAAATGAATTTGGCTAAAATGGCTCCAAGCATTTCAGGTATTCCAATGGTAATCGACTTGAACGCGAAACTTCTTTATGTCGGTGCGAGTTCTGTTACTCAACTTGATAATTTCATTTCATTTTTCTTCAAGACCACAAATATTGAACCATATCAATTGCAGCCTGGTTTGATGCTCGAAGAAATGTTCCAATGCACCGAATGCGACTTGCCGGAAGTCATGTTTGCTGATGTTCAGGATGACATGGCTCCAGGTCGTGATTTTCTGACCTGGTTATGGTATTTCAGCGAATGTGAAGATGGTAAAATTACTCACGTACAATTCGGTGAATTTAATATTATGATCGAAGGTCCTTTGACTTTCTCATTTGTTTCAGAAGCTCGCGGCGCCGGCGAAACTACTCTGAAAAAAGGCGGCAGCCCACTGCGCGCCGCCGAAGCGAAAGCCGCTTTGACCGTTGGGAAAAGACTCAAAAAAGCTAAATTCACACTTTGCCGAGCAGATGAAATCTGGAGCGGCGGTATTGACGCTGATAACTTTAATTTTAGCAGCTTGACTTTGCCAGATGGCGAAGAAATGGACGCTAACAGTGTTTTTGAGGAACGCATGCAGAACTTGTTCATCTTCCAAGGTGTTATGCGTGAATATTTCCGTAAATTCGCCGAAAATGTTCGTGGAGCAGACTGGCCCGAGACCGAAAAGAAAATTCAAAAATGGGCTTCAGAGCGCGATTCTTTCTAAACGCTTCTGCTGAAGATTTTAAAGAGGAAAAGGAATTTTATTTCTTTTCTTCTTTTTTTGGCTAAAGCTTATGGTTTTTATTGGATATTATTTAAATATCAGATATATTACTTTTTAATCAAAATTTTAAAGGCAGTTTCACATAAAAAGGATAAGTTTATGAAACAATGGATTGAAAGTTTGCTTGCATTACAGAAAGTTGATATGCGGATTATCAATCTGCACTTACGCCTCAAGATGATTCCCTCTGAGATTAAAAAGCTGGAAGAAAAAAAAACAAGTACTGAAGGTAGTATTGCCGAAGCAAAAAGCTCTATGCAGAAAACTGGTCTTGATATTAAGCAAACAGAATCAGAAATTGCCGCAATCAATACCAAAATCGACCAACTACAACAACAATCTTCACTGGTTAAGAAAAATACAGAATACAAAGCAATGCTTTCGCAAATAAATACCCAAAAAGAGAAAATTAGCGAATTTGAAACAGTGATGCTTACTTTATTCGATCAAGATGAAGCAAATAAAGAAAGATTCAAAGAAATAACAAAAGAATTTGAAGCTGAAAAAAGTGCTATTAGTGAAGAAATTGAAGAACTGAACCAACTTAATGGTGAAGTAAAAACTGAAATTAAAGAACTTTTGGACAGTCGCAAACCACTCGAAGCAAGAGTTGACAGCACTGTTTTAGCGCAGTATAAGCGCCTCTTGAAAGCAGAAAAGGCTCCTCTGGCAAAAATTAATTCTGCAGGAACTTGCAGCGGCTGCCATTTGAAAATAACTCCGCAGACTATGACTGAAACTAAAAAAGAAGCTGTTGTTTATTGTGATAACTGTTCATGCTTGCTTTATTTAGAAAAATAAAAATTTTATAGTGCAAGCGGCTCATATTTTAATATGAAAAATCTTTCTTTGAAAAAAATTTGTGTAGTCATGAGTCAAATCCCGGACTCAACATCGCCTCGTTTTCTCGCTCAACTCGATGTCCTGCAGCAAATGGGATACTCTTTGCGCATTATCTCCCTGGAAGCATTTCCTGACCAGAAACATCTATCATGGTATTCCAAACTAGCTGAAAAAAGCATCTCATTAAGACAATCTAAACGCAGAATTCCACAAGCAGTTTTTACATTGCTTTTGCTGGGGATAATTACTCCGCTAAGATCTTTACGCGCTTTTGGGGCAATGCTGAAAATGCTATTTTGCTTCAAAGACCGCAAGGCAGTAATAAAAAATTACTTACAGGCGGCAATATTAGTTAATCATCATATTATTGACAAAGAAATTGGTCATATACATGCTCATTGTGAATGCAATGCAGTGAGAACAACTTATTTATCTTCTCTCTTGACGGGTTTAAATTCCAGCTATTTGACTCTGCCGGGAGAAATTTTTGAACCTGATTTTTTGTTGTTAAAATCTGCTTTGATCAATTGTTCATTCATTTTCACCTTGTCCGAATATGAACAAAAAATTATTATGGAGAAAGTTTTCAAGGATATTGAACGCCCACCGAATATATTTTGTTTCTTAAATGGTATTGATCTGGAGAAATTTGAATTTATTCTTTCTCCACCTCTTGAAGAGCCTTATCAATTCATAACAACAGCTTATTTAAGTAAGAAAAAAGGATTGGATACGGTTTTGTGTGCTTTGCGTGAACTCAAGAATGAAGGATTCGAATTCAAATATGATATTATTGGGGATGGCCCTGATCGTGAAAATCTGGAACAAATTACAAAAACCTTAGGTCTTGCAGATGAAGTTACTTTTATCGGCATAAAGCCGCGATATAAAATTCCCGAATTATTAGCTAAAACTGATTTATTTTTGTTAGCTCCACGCATTTTGGAAAATGGCGAACAAGATTCAATACCTTTAGGAATAAAAGAAGCCATGGCAACTGGCGTTCCGGTGGTCGCTACAGACTGCGGTGCAATGCAGGAGCTTGTCGAGTCAGAAGAGACGGGTTTACTGGTTCCTATGGAAGATGTATTTGCTTTTAGCGCAGCCTGTAAGCGTTTGTTAATTGACCATGAGCTGCGAAATCAAATTATCTTAAAAGCACGTCTGCAAATTGAAGGAGTATATGATATTCATAAGCAGGCGCAAGCTTTTAATGACTATATTGTAAATCACAATATCCCTTTATAAAAAATACTTATATTCCCTTAATAAGTGATTTGCTTTTTATAATTTTCGGAGTAGAGTAAAGACCTGTTCATTTCAGGATATGCCGAAGTGGCGAAACTGGCAGACGCGCTAGACTCAAAATCTGGTTCCCGCAAGGGAGTGTGGGTTCGAATCCCACCTTCGGTACCACTAATTTACCCTCAAAATAACCCTATTTAAGTCCTCTGAGGCAAAATGCCACGTTACGTCATGAAACACCATTTTCCGCCATGACAAACCGAACAGTTTTCTGGATCAATATCTCCATCGCACTGGCAGTTTGTACATATGGAAGTGTTTGCGCACTCGTTAAAACGAATGCAGGGTTAATGTCGAAAAAGTGCAACCCATTTAAACACATATGCGGTCGATAGCACACTGTAGGCATGATTAATGACGACTCAAGCGAAAAGTCATGAATATGAAACTTGGTCACAATTAGTTCTCGATAATTTTGATAATATTTTGCCTGAACCGGATGCAGCTTGGCACTCTTATATATGGTGATAGAGGTTACCTCTTCTCTTAATGTTTTTGCCTATAACATTACGTTTCATTAAATTATATGATTGGGATTGGAATAAAAAAAATGGCCACAACATTGCTGTGTGGCTGCTTTTGTAGAAGCCGCCTCGCTTACTCTTGGACAGTCTCCTCCTGACAGGTAGGAATAACTCTCTCTCTAGGGATAGTTCTCCCTAGTGACGGAGAGAATCCATGGCATTTACCGACTTCTTCAGATCCTGAGCAGCGGGGAGTTCCTGTTATTCAGGCAAAACAATTGATACCTCAACTCTTACATGACCTGGATAAAACATTGCGATTCCGCATTTCATTTGATTATGTGACTATGAGGCTTTATGGTGCTCTTTTATATGAAGCCCTGAAGAATGGATGTGTGGTTGGTGTAGGTTTTGATTTTGGTCACCATAATGAACGTGACTTAGAGGTGCGACATGTTTGCAGAATATCCAGACAAGTTGATTGTAGGGTTGTGCTAATCGATGATTCACAGGGCTCAGATGCTCCAGAAAAGATTATTAGTTGGACTGATATGGAGACGGCCGTTCGATTAGTGGATGATGGGTGGAATTCTTGGCACCTGCCGAGCTGGATTTTCAAGTCTGTCAGGTTAAATGTTACGCCCTCATATTGTTTGTTAAAGTTATGTTATTTTTCAAAAAGGCGATTTCTTTTTCCTTGTAACTGTAAAGTGCCATAATCAGTTCGGCAGTCTCTCCCGGTACAATGTATTCAGACAAAATGTTTGCGGCTTCAAGCTTTAACTCCTGTATTTCTACAGAAAGCTCGTCTAAAGCAATGAGATGAATCTCTTTGCCCCAACTGGGATAGTCGGGTTCAGTCTCCATGCGATACAATACGGCCTTGGCATTCTTCATGACGCCCTCATGTTTTCTAACAAAAACAAAGTTACGAATGTACACATAAAGCATGCGGTAAAGTGGATGCCGCGCAGCTTTCAGCGCATCCAGGTTGCGCGCAGCATATCGGCAAAATGCATCGCAGCGGACAGATGTCAATCCCTGCATAATTTCAACCATAGTCATGTTCAGAGTAGGTTTGTCGTTCTTTGAATAGAGAAAATTGGTGAAAAAATCATTATAGTCTGTCAGTTTAGCAGAGCCTTTCCAAGCGAAATATCCGCCCGCCGCTAAAGAGTACAGCATGAGTTCCATGTTGAACACTGGTGATTTTAGGCTGTTGTTACGTGCCCAGGCTGCGGTCAGGAAGAAATCCACCCTGGCACTCTGCAGTTTCTTACACCATGCCTGAACATTCAAGACACGATCCACAAATCTCACTTGATCGCTTCCATCTGAAGACTTCCGTACCGCTCCGGCACCCGCAGGTATAAAACCATCTTTTTGAATCATCTCAATCACTGGAAAGCCCTGTATGTCGTAGGGAAAATCTTTAGTTTTTATAAACTCGGAAATCCCGATTTCGTCCCAGTCATAATCTTCCATTATGTTATTGGCTGAATGTACGATGCGCTCCCCCGCATATGGATCGCGAGATGATTGATCTGTATCGAAAAAACGTTCCCGAGAGACAGCGATTCCGAAATCTCCATCCGGCGTATAGAGTAGCTCTCCGACCTCATGATCCTTTGCCCAATAATCCCAGTTGACAATGATAACTTTTTTGGACAGTTCGTCGAAACGGATGTGAGGGTAATGTCGATAGATAATGTCGTCCCAGATCATAGGCTGGATTTTTTTATCAAGCAGAAACTCTGTCGTGCGCTTGATGTAGTGTTTATAGGTGGAAAAACGCCCGTGCTTCTTGACATGAGTCCGGCATTGCGGGCATTCTCCCAAAACACGCACTTCGTCTGCTCCAATATGGAAGAAGTTCGTATCGGGGAATTGCGCGATGATTTCCTGTGCGCAATGGGTGAAAAGCTCAAAAGTGCGCGGGTTTAGCGGACAGGCAGAATCCACCTGTCCAGGAGTTTCACACAGTTTACAGAAATCCTCCTTTTTCAAAATATATTCCAGATGTCCGAGACATTGCAGTAAAGGCACGATTTCGATGCCGAAATTTTTCGCGGTTTCACGTATTTGTCGAATATCGTCCAATGTGTAGTGATCGGGATGCAAAAACGAATTGTTCCATGTATAGGGAAATTTGTTTTCGAACTCGATAACGAAGCCGTTATATTTCAAAAACTTGAGAGTCCGGATTTGTTCAAGCAGAGCGGAAAGAGTGGGTGTCGAACCGCTCATGGACAAATGGAAGAAGCGATGCTTCACCGCCGGCGTAGCACACACATCATTTAGCATCACGGTTCGACCGTGAGCCACACAAGCTTTAATTTGGTGATAACATTCGACCAGGGCATCTATAGTACCGGAAAAAGAACTCGACACGATAAGCATTTGCCCCTTGCCTATACAGTGAATGGCAAAAGCATCATCCGATTTCAGTTGCGCTTTGCACGCGGAAATCTCGTAGCTAAGCTCGACAGGACTTTGAAAGGAGTCCACCTGCGAATCAATTACAATAACATTTTCCGGGAATTCAGCCGATACGAATTGTGTTTCAATATCTGTTTCGTCCAGCAGGCGTTGAGCAAAGTTATTCAGAAAACCCGATAGCTGGGGGTTACCGGAAGCAATGCAAATTTGCTTTGATATTTCGATGTTTTTAAGTTTTTTCATGAGTTTACCTTAGCTTTTTGTTTAATTATTTAAAAATTATTTCACCAAAATATTAGGGCTGGTGAAACGATGGTTTCGTTTTGCAACAAGAGCCCATGAGCCCCGTGGCTGTTCATCTCCGCATTTATGAAAATTTGCTTTTCAACTGACTCATGCAGCGTGCCTCTTTATATTATTTGTTGGTGCTTCATAGTTATCGTCTCCGCCATATTTTTTCCATCGTCGATAAACAATTATAATAGCAATGAGCGCGACTCCGGTAAAAATGGCGTCCCATAAATAAATATACCTATAGTCACCTATCATATCAATAAACAAGCCGCCTCCGTAATTGGCAATTATCAGTATAACTGATTGTGCCATAGCCTGCGCGGAACAAAACTGCCCGAAACGAGCTTTGGGCAGGAGCTCCACATACATCGGCAAATTGCTGGATGCCTGAATAGCATACACTGTTCCAAGCAATAGGGTAAAAATCAAAAAAGTTTGTTCAGAGTCAATCAAAAAAAACCCGAAAACATTGGTAAACACTACTAGGACAACTCCAGAAATATACACTCTGATCGGACGAAACTTATCCACCAGGTAGCCTAAAGGCAGATATAATACAATCCCCATGAGCAATCCCCATGACATAATTTTTCCGTAAGTGGCAAGATCCAGGCCTAGATTCTCTTTAGCAAAAAAGATGTTAAACATCGTACGGCAAACCATGGACACCGCGTTAATCGCCGTCGCCAGATAAAACCACCTGTAAAATGAGAGTGAAAAACATTCTCTAAAATACAGTTTGACGCTGGCAAGCATACTGGTTCGCTCCGAGGTGTCAGCAGGCGGCGGGTATTCTCCTTCTTTGACCCGCCAGCACATCAACATAAATGAAATAAAGTAAAGAATCGCGACCCCCGTATATATCCAGGCCATATGCGTATCCGCCAAGCCTATGACGTAACGGTTGAAGCAAAATCCTGCAGTTGCGCCGACCAACCTGAAACAAGCCATAAAACGGCCCATGAATTTCTCCGGCACCACATCAGCGAAAAGATAATAGAATACCGAAGCTACAAACATGTTGAAAACCTGAAAGCAAACCACGAAAAAACACGTCATAATTAAGCCAAGTTGCATCGGCGTTAGATTAATCGAAAAAAACTTTTGCAGCGGCTCCACTAACTTCGGGGTCCAGCCTATTAAAATAAGAAATAGCGTCACGAATGGAGTAGCAAATGCAAGATAGGGAATTCTCCGACCAAAGCGAGATCTGGTTCGATCACTACAAAAGCTGACTGTTGGAACAATAAACATGTTGACCACTGCCGCCAGACTACCGACCATCAGCCCAATCGTAGCATTTGACGCATTGAAAGATTTCAAAGAAAGCGGCAGCAATTGAGGAATTAGTTGTTCCATCATAATGAACCAGAAATCACCCCATAACATCCATATAAACAACACCATCAGACCGACTTTGGTGTAGGTAAGAGTTCCGACTTGCATAGGATTTTCATGCTTGTCAGCGGTTTTTTTTGCAGATTGATCTATCATTTTATTGTCTTTCTTTCCTTATTTATAGGTATATTCTATCCGTCTAGCGGGAGCGTTTTATACGCTTCCATTTGGGCTTGTAAACTCTCAAGTTCCTATAATACTATTTTATTGTATACTATTATTAAGCAGTCAGTTGCGCCCAGCTTTCGAGTTTACATTGTTGGATTTTGTTTAATTTTATCGGGAAAACTCCATGGGACAAGAAAGACAGAATTATAGCTCTAAACATGTCAAGCGTCCCCCTCTTGAGGTTAACGTATTATTTAGCAAAATGCTGCATGTAATTTTCGATCTCGGGAATTATTCCATATTCAGGTAAGCCTGGTCGACGTTGTCTCTCATGATTTCAGCTTCATTCAGACCGTTGTAAGCCATTTTTAGCAGACCTTTTCTTTGTTCCGACGTCAACAGGCTTTTGATTTTATGAGTTGCATAAGCTCTTACCGCGTCAAAGTAGGTAACTGCTTCCGCTTTACGCCCCAGTTCTCTGAGCATCCAGCCCTGATAAAAACGATCCGTCCAGAAACCAAAATCCCAGGCTCCGCTTAATGTCCATGCCTGTTCCTGCTCCTGCTTGGCGATGCCGGCCAGCCATATTTTTTCAGCCATTGCCGTATCCCCTTTTGCCTGATGTGCCTTACCCAAAAAATATTCGGCTTCGAGATTATATTTTTTCCGCGCAACATTTCCGCCGAATTGTTCTGGCATAGTCAAAGCTTTTTCGAAATCTTCAATCGCTTTTTTATAATCCATATTAATTAAAAATCCTGTTCCCCGTTTAATCAGGGCTGCGGAATAATCAGGATGCAAATCCTGTCCCATATTTGGGAAAGATACTTTGTTTTCCAGCACATCAATAAGCTTGTCAAATTCATTTTTCCTGATGTTATGACTGAGGAATTTCCTCAGCAAATCCAGATTAGTAAATGTTGATTGATGCTCAAACAGCTTCTCCAGGGCAGCAAACTTTCTTTTTTTAAGTAATAATTCAGCAAGATAATTCCTAGTGTAGATGTTTTCCCTGTCAAGTTCCAGGCTTCCGGTGAAAAATTTTAGTGCCGCGTTTGAATCATTTTTGATTTTATCTGCCATTACTCCCAAAGTATTGAGTACCACTGAATGCTCCAAACCATTATCCACCGCTTTTTTGATATAGGAAAAACCTTCCTCAAATCTAGTCAAAGACCCGAGAATCAGTCCGGTGTAATAGTTGGCGAATTTATTTTCGCTTTCTTCTTCAAGTACATTTAAGAGTATTCGCAGTTCTTCATGTCTGAATGGGAAAGTATATTCGATTGAGTTTATTTCCAAATGCCGTAAAACTTCCGCTGCTTTTTCATTTTTACCAAGTTTTTTGTAAATAAAATTAAAATAAAACGGCAGCATTCCCGCGCCTTCGGAATCAACACAAATTTCCTTGACTTCTTCGAGCAATTCAAGAGCTTCGCCGTAGAAATTGATTTCAGCTAAATTCATCACGAGTTCACAGTAAGTCTGGATGTCGTCATGAAGCTGAATAATGCTTTGCCTGCCAATATCGGAGTCCTTAAAGCCTTTCAAGCTTCCACTACTGATAAGCATTTTTGCGACCGCGCAAAGCGGATCGTTGATGAAACGCGCATCTGCCTCTGCTATTTGCGACAGGGCTTCCATTTTTTTCCCGGCCTTAGCTAAAAGCAAAGCGAGGCACACTCTGGCCCTCGTATGGCTGCCATTGTAATCAACAGCGTCACGGAACATTTTTATAGCAAGATCATGATTATTGTTTTTTTCGGCTATCAATCCCATATAGAAGAATGCCATTCCCCGTTTATTAAATTTAGCCGCCTGAGAAAATTCCAGCCAGGCGTCCTGAAGATTCCCGTTTTTATACGCGTTAAGTCCGAGGTAATAATACGTTTCACCATCAAAAAAGTTTTTTTGCAGTGATTTTTGGAGGACTTCATTCGACTCTTCGAGTAAGCATTTGTCGTGCAGAATGATCCCTTTTATTTTCAGTGCCTCGGCATGCGTCGGTTCTTTACGCAAAATTTCATTCAGCAGGTCGTCACAATAAATGTGTTTATCCCGCCTGAATCGTCGCATTCTGAGTCTTATTTCCGACATGATGAAGTCGGGGGTGCGATCAATCGGCGGTTCCGTAACATCAGCAATGATGTCAATATATTTATCTTTCGGCTCGTTTTTTTCAATTCGATGGCTCATAAGGAGCATTTCATTATGTACAAATGAAAGTGTAATTCCATAAGCTTCCTTATGAATACCGTCAATATCGATGCTTAAATGTTCGACTTTGCCGGGAGCGATTGCGAGCTCCCGCTCTCCTAGAAGTTTGCTACCTTCTGAGACAATTACTTTCAGTTTGTCATAAGCAATAATTGACTGGAGCTTGAGCTTTATTTTGCCATCCTTGATGATTTCCGGCAGCGATGCCGGCAAAGCCATGGCGATTGTTTCCACAGCACTTGTAACTGTTTCCATGGCACCAACTGGATACCAGGTTTCATCCCACTGTGAAGTTGCGAAAGGCTCCAATATTTCGAATACTTCCTGATCTTCATCCCGTCCCGACTGGAATTCCATAAATCTTTTGCCGTCGCTGAAAAGATGCGCGCGGTGTTCGGCGTGTACGCTTTTGCCCCAGCTCCAATATTTTTTGCCCTTGGCGGCACCGGGATCCGCCCAATGAACCAGGCCGTAATTACTTTTGTGGTCGTAATAAGCGAAAAATCCATCCCGGACGTTTTTCCCTTCAAAGCCAGTTGTCTGCGGGATTTTGTCGGGATAGCGCATGTCAACGCCGTCATAAAGCGGCCAGCTTGCCGCCTGAAACTCTCCGCCATGCTCCCATATTTCTTTTTCAGGAAGAATAAATTCGATATCTTTACCATCCAGGGATACACCCGCATTTGACCAGCATCTAAAACGTCCATCTGTGTTCGACTGGTTGTGTATGATTATCTTTTGATGCAAAGCAGCGACACCGGGTTTGAGAGTAAACTGCATTTCCCAGCGCATCAAGTATCTCAACTCCAGTTCCCCGACAATGATTGTTTTGCTGCCGTCTTCGTTGTCCAGCGTGGAATATTCACGCTTCCTGGAATTGGTTAGGGAATGATGGTTCGGAACGCTTAGTTCCATCCCCACGCCGACATAAGTTCCTCCTGCGGTTCCCGGTTGAAAGAATATATTCACCATATCCGGTTTATGAATCAGTTCTTTCTTATTGATTTTATCGTAAATAGAATAGACCCGTGATCCAAGATGCGGCAGAATTATCACCTTCAGGTATTCATTCTCAATATTAAGCGCAATATACTCCCGGATATTCTTTATTTTATCGCCCAACTGGTAAGTATAGGGATAAGGATAGGGGCTCGTGACCTGAAATGTTTCAAATATCGGATGGGGATTATAAGTGCCCGGGCTCAGAGTCGGCAGAGTTATTTTCTCTTCCCAACAGCTTACCGTGCTTATTTTTGCTTCTTTATGATTCATATTATGGTTTCCGTTATTGTCTGTCAGTGATTTCTTCTATTAGGAAGGGGACCGGACATGATGCACAGTCTTGCCTGAGCTGTAATTAATAACATCAGCCCTTATTTATTTAAATGCTCTGCTGGACTTCTTGAGTTTTAAAATGAGTTTTATAATCTTTTTTCTTGCTTTTCCAAAAGACTTCGGATCAACATAAGGATTATTCTTTACTGTAGGATCATCCGGCAAGGTGGAAAAAGGGGCCAATATTTTTTTCAGTTCATTCTCTATCTTGTCTGCCGTTTTTGAATTATTCTTTTTCACTTTTGCGATTAAATTTTTCAGATAGGTTAAATACCGTACATCTGTAATCCCGGCGCAGAAGCCTTCCCATTCTAAAGTCGATACCGGACCTTCTTTACCAGGATAGACGACACAAAAAGAACGGTAAAATATTTTACCCGAACCACCATAAGTGGTAGCTCTGACATCGCCGGAATTATAGGGGGAAACCTTAAATTCCTGGAACTCATAAGGAAAGACTCCGTCCATACCACTCTGCCATAAATAAAAACCAGCAAAGAAACGATTGAGCGTAGGATTCTCCTGATAGAACTGCCAGTAATAGGTTTCAATGGGTACAATTTTAGCCTTGCCTTTTTGCCGGTTCTTTATATAAGTCTTTAGGCTGCCATTGTCCACAGGATAGTTTGCCCAATCCAAATAGCCTCCGGATTTAATGACCCTTTTTGCGTTTTCGGGTACTACTGTCGTTATGTTTCTGCCTCCATTATCGGATATCAACTTGGAGAGTGCAATATTTCTTTTAAGCTGTTTTTTACTCTTGGCCTCATCTATACCGTAAAAGTAAAACTCAATATCATTATTTTTCCCGCATAGGCTCAATTCAGCTGTTGTTTTAGCTTTATCTTTTAATAAAGTTGTCATAATTATAAAAGGGCCTTTCAGTCCTGCCTTTTTACATAAATTCAACATCTTTTTTATTGCCGCTGTCGTGTTGTTATAAATCGTTATTCCCTCACAACCTGCCTTTTTGATTTCTCTAAGATCGGCTAAAATAAGATTTTCTTTTTTATAGAATTTGCCATTTCCGTCCTCAAAACATCTCGGCCGATAATAAAGAACGTACATTTTTGAGGAGGCGGGAAGTTTAAACGGCAGAACTTTAATTTGAACCGGAATATCTTTATTACTAAGTCCGTTCTCAGCTTTTAAACGTATACGACCTTTATATATGCCGCTTTGCGTATTTTTCGGGATAAAAATATTTATCCATATCTGTTTTATACTGTGAGCAGGAATATCTGTGCCAAAATCTGCGCCGGAAACTAAAGGTGGAGTATATCTCCCGCTTACTTTATCCCGACTGTCATTAAAAGGAATTCTGTCATCTTTCACCAGTAACTCGGGGACCAGTATACCGTCCTGATACTTGGAATACACCCTGTAGTCAAGCCCGGCCTGTTCCCAAACTTTAACCACTCTTACATCAAAAGTCTTTCCTGCCAAAGTAGATCCGTCTTTCGATGTTAAATCTGAGACTTCAAGCTTGAAATTTTTAATCTCATCTTGACCAGCTAATATTGCAAAAGTTAATTGTGTCTTTTCGCCTCCAGCAGCTTTGATTTCAAACTCCCCAACAGTCTTTCTCGCAGATAAATCACTATTGGAATAGATAAATTCAAAGGGTGTAACTGGATATATAAGCGGCTTCTTGATATTTGCGTAGGCCCTCGGCATGCCCTTGCCTAATTTACTCAGGGCTTTGTATTTTTTTTCTATATCTAATTCTTCTTTTGCTTTTGAAACAGTTTTTACCAATTTAAAATCAGCAAAATAGAAATTAAGCTTATCTCCATGTCTGTATTTGCTTTCAGGGACATATAAAGTAACACCTTTTACTTTTTTCAAATTACCCCTGACTTTATCAAAAGGAATGGTGACCTTTATCCATTTGCCAGATACTGTGTATTTAGCGAACCACTGTTTCAGATTTGTAACTATTCCATATTTCAGCACGCCTGCCTGCTTAGCGTAAATATAAAATTCCAGACCTTTATATTCAGACCAGTCCTGAACTTTAGGAAATTTTGATGTACAAAACAACCAGCCCACCGGATATTTGGGATTTCTACCTCGCTTGAAGTCAATTTTTATATTAAATCCAGTTGAATGTTTGCCTTTGTGTACGATACCGTTTTCAAAAGAAACACTGGCTTCAGGTCCGCCGGAAGAAGACCAAGTAGCAGACCAAAGCGCAAAACTATCTGTATTTAACCTGTCAATAGCCGCTTTGGACTTTTTAGTACTTGAGCTATTACCGGCAAATACCATTCCGGTAAACATCAGCATAAATATAACAAGCATGGCTGTTGGCAAACTTAACTTTCTCATTTTATGGTCTCTTATTATTAAATGGTTCTGTGATTCTATTCACTTCTTTTCAGCTGTTTACAACTGAATGTACTTCCTTCCATATCCAGGTGCAATTTTTTGCTTGATTTTGAGGGGTAATTCTTTTAGCTGACTTACTTTCCTCGTAGGAAATCCGTCGTGATATCACTTCCCGGGTGCCATTTTACATGCATGTCGACAAAAAGAATATTCAGCCCCTTCCCATGCCTGGCATCTATGCGCCTGTCTGTACCGTAGGGAAATTGTGCCGTATTATCAGGATTGTAGTATTCATACGAAGAAGGAAGTTTTGCATCTAACATGCAAGTTTCTTTCGGATTTAAAAAAACCAGCCTTGCTCCGCCCGGTCCAACACCATTACCAGCTTTCATATATTTATTATAGAGAAAATCCCTTTCACCTTTCTCCGTTCCGACATTGCCGTCTTTGGCGCTGGGACATTCAAACATATCGACTTTACTACCGAATGTTGCAAAATTTCCTGACCAGTCTTTCGTTATATAACGGGCAAGTATGGTCGCCCAACTTGCAGTCGCATCACTAGCAACTACAATTCCGTCATAATCTCCAGCATACATTGTCCAGGATAAACCGAGTTGTTTAAGGTTATTTACACATGTAATAGCATGCGCCTTATCTCTTGCCTTATTCAGTGCCGGCAATAACATAGCTGCGAGGATTGCTATGATAGCGATCACAACGAGTAATTCAATGAGGGTGAAATTTGTTTTACTTTTCATAATACCATTTCCTTGTTTTTGTTAATTAATTTTTTGCGAGTCACGATATATCATAATACTATTATACAAGCTATATTATAGTTTGTCAAGAGTTTTTTAATAGAAATATAATAATACTATCATTAATGCTTTATTTACTCCATATATCCGACTCTCTTATTCTTGAAAATGGCTCTGGCAAAACTTTCGAATCACTTCTTTTCTTTTCAGCTGTTTTTAACCCGGATGCTGCTTCCATTTCAAATTCAATTCTTTTGCTTGATTTTGAGGGGTGATTTTTTAGCTGACTTACTGATTTCCTCGCAGGAAATAAGTAGTGATATCCCTTCCCGGGTGCCATTTTACATGCATGCCAACAAAAAGAATATTCAGGCCCTTCCTATGCCTGGCATCAATACGCCTGTCAGAACCGTATGGGAACTGAGCTGAGTTGTCAGGATTATAGTATTCATATGCTAAATTAAGTTTTGCGTCTAACATGCAAGTTTCTTTCGGATTTAAAAAAACCAGCCTTGCTCCGCCCGGGCCAACACCATTATTAGCTTTCATATATTTATTATAGAGATAATCTCTTTCGCCTTTCTCATATCCGACATTAGCGTCTTTGGCACTGGGACATTCAAATATGTCAACTCTGGAAGTATTGAACGTTCCGTTGACAACTCCGGGGTCATGAAAAGATGCAGACCAATTTCTCGTCATATACCGAGCAAGTGTAACCGCCCAGCTCTCAGTCGCACTACCAGCAACTACAATTCCATCATAATCTCCAGCATACATCGACCAGGATATACCGAGTTGTTTAAGATTGTTTACGCACGTAATAGCATGCGCCTTATCTCTTGCCTTATTCAGTGCCGGCAGCAACATAGCTGCGAGGATCGCTATGATAGCGATCACAACGAGCAATTCGATGAGGGTAAAATTTATTTTACTTTTCATAATACCATTCCCTTTGTTTTTGTTAATTAATTTTTTAGTGACACGATATACCATAATACTATCTATCTAAGCAATATTGTCATTTATCAAAATATTTTTACTCTTTATAATAATACAATCATTATACTTTATTTATTTCTTGCGGTCGACTCTCTAACTATCAACTTCGGAGCAATCTCATAAATCTTTTCCCCTCCGGGAAGTTCACCGGTAATGATTTTAAACGCAGTTTTAACAATTTCGTGCATCGGATGAGCCAATGAAGTCAATCCCGCCTGCTCTGCCATAAAAATGTTATCTATTCCAACCAAACTTAAATCCTTTCCCGGAACCAGTCCTCTTTCCTTCATTTTTTCAGCAAATAAAACAGCATGGTAATCATATGAGAAGATTATAGCACTGTATTTGTCGAGAAGTTTATCCATGACAACATCTATCCAATCCTCACCATAATTTCTTGTATATTGTACACAGTTGACATCAAACTCTAAGTCATTCCACATAAAAACCTTGCATAAACTACCAAGTATATCAAAGCGCGGGAAATAATTTGATTCATCTACAAATGCAATTTTTTTATGGCCAAGTTTCTTTAAATGCTCGACAATCATGCGAACACCTGTTTTTATATCAGTACGCACCTGTGGAAAATCCGGACAATCACTCCAAAAGTTATTTAGATTTACAGCAAACATACCATATTTTTTAAGCTCTCTCATTATAGCAGCTTCATTTTTTAAGAGACGGGGAGAACGTAATATGAATTTGACATTCTCTTTAGCTATTTTTTTTATAAAAAGCGCCTCCGCATGCCCTTGCCCCATGCGTAAATCAAATCCAAATACTGAAGCTTGATTAGAAATTTCCTCCACTAAAGCTAAATGCACGGGATTGGGATGCAAAAAGACAGGTAAACCAACACTCCCCCCTCGAGCTAATGTTCGTGGCGCAGAAGGGTGTTTTACTTTGCTTAAATCTGAAACAAAAGTACCTCGCCCGCTTTTACGCTTCAAATACCCTGACTGCACCAATCTCTGCAGGGACTTATGCGCGGTAACGAGCGAAATGCCGCAGTTTTCAGCCAGAGTTACTGTTGGCGGCAACGCATCCCCCGTTTTCCAGTCACCATTATTTATTTTGTCAATAATATTGTTAGCAAATTTTTCACCAACAGAAATGCGGCGTTGACTCAATTGATCAGGTAATTTCATAAAATATAATCTCTTTTTATCCGGTTTATTATAACATGTATAATAATAGTATAATGGGAATTCAAAAAAAAGCAAATATATTTTATAAACAAGCCAGTACGAACAGAAACAACAGTAAAAATATTTTTACCCTAAATTATTTGTTTGCGTTATCGTCAAAATCATGCAACTGGAACCATTGGCGCACTGCGCTTTCGTTATTTTACCTTATTGTATATTATCATGTTTTATAGGGGAGCTCCAAGCGTATCTGCCTTCTTTGTCTATTTGGCAACGAAGGTAGGTCAGGTTTGTTGGATGCGGGATTTCTGTTACAAAAGAAGTCATTTCTTTCTTTTGGAGTTGTTGCCTCAAATCCTGACATGTTTCCGCAGCTACCGAATGAACCATTACTCATAACTATAATTTTTTCACAGGGCGAACATTCTACTGAAAAGACATTGTTTTCAAAACCCAACTTATGAAATTCCGGTCCTTGTGAAGCATAAAAAGAACCGCTTTTCAGAGCATTCATTACAGATGCCGGAGTTTTTTCTTTTGACAAAAGCTTAGATTTCTGCATCAACACCTTTTCTAGAGGTTTCGACACATCGTTTGTATTTTTCTTTTGCCTCCATTGCCAGTTCGGCTATGAGTGGCATTACCGGCGAGTTGCCTTCAACAAGCATTCTGTAGGCTTATTCGTTAAAAACGGTCATGATGGAACTTGCGCCGATGATGATGCAGTCGAAAAAGTTGTCAAAGCTCATCCTGATCGTTTTTTTGGTCTCGGCTATCTCCGCTTGGGAGTTGATGCAGCAGTAAAGGTTGATGAACTGCACGAACGCGGTTTTTCTGGACTAAAATTTCATATTCCTAAAGACCGCTACGATGCTGAAAACTTCTTTCCTGTATATGAAAAAGCACAAAATTATGATATGCCCTGCTTGTTTCATACTGGAGTAGTATGTCTTCCTGAACCAGCTCCTGAAGAAAGAATTTCTTCCTTCAATATGAATTGTATTCATTTGGAAGCAGTTGCGCAGGCATTTCCTGAATTGAAAATAATAATCGCGCATCTGGGCGTTCAGGATTATTTGACCGCCTTGACATTAATTCGTATTTTTGATAATATATATGCTGACCTGTCAGGTTCAACGCCAGGCTGGCGCGCCAACCTTTCCATGGATGACTGGAAAAAACTTTTATGGTTTCCCAACGCCCATGAAAAAATCCTTTTCGGCACAGATGTTCACTTTAGTGAAATCGGATCAAGTATAAAAATTTATGAAGAAATCGCAACTACAGTTGGTTGGAACATAGAAATGAAACAAAACATGTACTATAATAATAGTAAAAAATTATTAAAAACAAGGAAATAAATTATGGCAAAGAAGATACGTATCGGACTGATTGGTGTTGCACACCGGGCACATATCGCGATAAACTGGAAAAATGATGAACGTGCGAAAATCGTCGCCGGATGTGATATTATACCTGAATATCTTGAGGAATTTCTAAAAGAATACGGTCAAGATGCTTTTGTCTGTAATGATTATAAAGATTTACTAAAACGTAAAGATATTGATGCTGTTGCTATTTTTACGCCTGACGATTTCCATGCCGAACCGGCAATCGCAGCCTTAAATGCTGGTAAAGATGTTTTTCTAGAAAAACCTATGGCGATAAGTATTGAAGACTGCAAAGCAATTATTAAAGCTGAAAAAGAATCTGGAAAGAAATTAATGATCGGATTTAATTTACGCTATAATGACTATTTCAACACAATGAAAGACATAATTGATGCCGGAACGATTGGAGAAATAAAAACCATTTGGATTCGTCACTTCATCAATTACGGCGGCTGGGCATATTTCCATGATTACCGCGCAAATCAGAAAGGTTCTACTTCGCTACTACTGCAAAAAGCCAGTCATGATATTGATATTGCTCATTACTTAATTGGAGAATATTTTGATCGAGTTGCAGGAATGGGTACTTTGAGTGTATATGGAGGCGATAAACCAAATGATTTGACTTGTGATAAATGTGCTGAAAAACATAGCTGTTCAGATTTTTCTGATAGAACTGACGGACCAAATAAACAAATGTGTTGTTTCCGTAAAGAGGTAGACGTAGAAGATCAAAGCGCAATCATGATGAGTACAAAAAAGGGAATTATGGGTACTTACATGCAATGTCATTTTTCTCCTGACGCTTGGCGCAATTACGCTATTGTTGGAACCAAAGGCAGAATCGAATCCAATCAGGATGAAAGCATCACACTATATACCCAGAAAAAGAATCAAACGCGTACTGACGGTGGCTTCCCATATTCTAAAGCTATATATGAGATCGGCAATACTGAAGGCGGACACGGCGGAGCCGATCCTAAAATGTGCAAAGCATTCCTGGATTACCTAATCGACGAGATTCCGCCACGCGCGACATCCTATGACGGGTTAAAATCAGTAACAGTCGGTATCAAAGGAGCTGAATCAATCCGAAATAACAATAATCCACTGAATATCTGATTCAAAAAGCATACAGGTATATTTTGGAGGGCGTAACATCTAGCCTGATTTTTAAGTCTGTCAGGTTAAATGTTACGCTCTCATTTTTACCTAAAATGGCATTTTTACTTCTTATCTTTTTTTGCCACGGCTTTGCTTTTTTGGAGATTTTCTGTCTGTTCCGCGGCCAGAACGAGAACGATTGCTTTTCTTCTTTTCGCTCTTTCTATCTTCTTTTTTCTTCTTGCGGATATATTTCACGACACTGGACTTGGAAGTCGCTTTGCCGTTAGGACTTCGCCCTCCGGTATGAAAACTGGCAACTTTTTTGGGTCTGGCGCGTAACATAATAATGATCGGCAAACCAGTGAAGTCAAAAGCCGCTCGTAAAGAATTTTTCAAATAAGCTAAGTAATTAGCAGCGCAATATTTCGGGTTGTTCACAAACATCAGGAAATTAGGAGGTTCGTTCGCAACCATTGCTGCATAATAAAATTTCAATGGAGAAGTTCCGAGTACCGGAGGAGAAAGACGGTCGAAAGCATCATTAAGTACACGGTTGACCATGGATGTGGAAATACTTAATTCCATTTGTTCCATAACTTCTGCAGTCTGGTCGAGAAGACCACCAAGGTTGAACTTATCTTTAGCGCTGATGAATACCGCCGGAGCGTATTTCATGCCGGGTGTTGAATAACGTATTTCTTTAAGTAAATCTTCTTTTTTGTGTTCATCACGCTGAGTATCATATTTATTAATTACTAGCACACAGCCTTTGCCGGACTCTTCGACCATGCTCGCGATTCTGCGATCCTGAGCGGTAGTTCCATCTGGAGAGGCTTCGACTAAAAATAAAACCAGACGAGAGCGTTCGATAGCTTCTTTGGCGCGCATTATGCTGAACATCTCAACAGCGTTACGCACTTTGGCGCGTTTACGGAAACCAGCTGTATCTATTAAAGAGGCGGGAAGTTTTTCGCCTTTGTATTCGAGTTCAAAATCAATATCGACCGAATCACGGGTCGTGCCGGCAACATCGCTGACGATTACACGTTCATCTCCGAGCAGAGCATTTATCAATGAGGATTTACCGACATTCGGGCGACCAACGACCGCGACGCGGAATGGTTCTTCTTCCTCTTCGTCCATGTCCAGTTCTTCAAAATCTTCGACCAGTTGATCTAAGAGAGTATCAATATTAAGGCGGTGTAGTGATGACACCGGGACAAGTTCTTTAAAACCTAGCTTTGAAAAAACCGATGCATCCTCTTGTAATTTTGGATTATCGCTTTTGTTGGCGGCAACAATAACTCTGGAACCGTAACTATACAAACGTTTGGCAACTTCTTTATCAAGTGCAACAACGCCTTCTTGAGCGTTACAAACTAAAATCAATATATCAGCGCCCTCAAGAGCGACTTCTACCTGTGCGCCAATGCGCTCATCCCATTGGTCAACGTTACGGGTTTTACCAGTTAAAGTTCCAAGTCCGCCAGTATCCATGAGCTGAAAATGTTTGCCGTTCCATGAAGCTGGAGCAACAACGCGGTCACGGGTAACACCGCACATTTCATGTACGATTGATACGCGTTTGCGGATAATAGCATTAAATAAAGCAGATTTCCCCACGTTCGGGCGTCCAACAATAGCGACGGTCGGAATCTTTCTTTTTTCAGTTTCCGCCTTTATCTTTTTTATTTCTTCTGCTACTTCAATCTCTTCAATCTCTTCAGCAGTGTCTGTTTTGTTCAAATT
>Ga0307988_1000683_pt1 | contig 22302 bp, 19 predicted proteins | sample EllFjometagen183_FD_203166 | JGI IMG/M metagenome (GOLD analysis project Ga0307988, IMG submission 203166) | Marine microbial communities from Ellis Fjord, Antarctic Ocean - #183 | ecosystem: Environmental > Aquatic > Marine > Unclassified | place: Southern Ocean | collected 2014-10-08 | reverse complement strand
AGGGTATTTTAGATCTGCATCAACATTAAATCTTATCAGAGCTTTTATTCAAGGTGGTTATAATGATATTAGCAATTTGAATGATTGGGGAAAACATCTTTTTTCAAAGGACATATCTGAGCTTAGTTACTATCGAAAATTTTCAAAAAATATTACTAATTCATTAAAAAATATGATTAAAGATATTCCTTCTAATAATGATCAAAATCAAATATTTATTTCACATGAAGCTTTGTTATTGGATTATGAGGAGGTATTTACTCGGCTTGATACAATTTATGGTGGTTATTATGATACAAGTGCTCATTTTATATGGGTAGGAGATAGAACAAGACAACTTGATAGTGCACATATAGAATTTATAAGAGGAATAGGTAATCCTATTGGTATAAAGGTTGGTCCGGATTATGTTTTAGAGGAAGTTCTTAATGTTATTAGAAAAATTAACCCTAATAATAAAAATTGTCGACTTGCTCTTATAACAAGAATGGGATATGAAAATATAAATGAAAAGCTTATACCTTTATTTCAGGCAATTAAAAAAAATGATTTAAATGTAATTTGGATTTGTGATCCAATGCATGGTAATACATTTACTCATAATAATTATAAGGTGAGATCCTTGGAACATATTGTAGAGGAGATTAAATTATTTTTCAAGTTATGCAGAGCAGAAGATATAATTCCGGGAGGAATTCATTTAGAAATTACAGACGATAATGTTACTGAATGTATCGGGGGATTTAGTGGACTGACTTTATCTAATTTAAGTGATAATTATTGTTCGAAAGTAGATCCTAGATTAAATGCTGCTCAGGCTTTAGAAGTTGCATTTGTTGTTAGTGAATTATTAAACAAAACTCTTGAGGATAAAATACAAAATGGAAACTAAAAAATTGAAGATTGCATTTATAGGAGGAGGAATTAATTCTGCTGTAGGTTATGCTCATTATTCTGCTATAAATTTAGATAAAGATTTTGAATTAGTTGCAGGTTGTTTCAGTAGAGATAAGAATATTAATTATGCATCTGCAAAAATGTATAATGTTCCTGAAGATAGAGTATATGATAACTTAGAAAATTTAATAAACAAAGAAAAAGACTGTATCGATGCTGCTATTATTATTACTCCACAGGATCAGCATTTTTCTCAAGTAATTAAACTTATACACAATGATATTCCGATAATATGTGAGAAATCTCTTGTTGCATCAATAGAAGATACAATTGAAATAAAAGAAGCATTGTTAAAGCATGAAGGTTTTTTATCAGTTATTTACAATTATTTAGGTTATCCTATTATTAGAGAATTAAAACATATTATAGCTAATGGGGAGCTTGGCAAAATAAATCATCTCCAAATCGAAATGCCTTTGGAAAGCTATATTAGGGTTCATAAAGATGGAAATCCAATTATACCTCAGGAATGGAGATTGAAAGATGATAAAATACCGACGATATCTCTGGATTTAGGTGTGCATTTGCATATGCTTATTAAATATTTAATTGATGAAATCCCTATAAGTGTAGTAGCTAAAAGTGAAAGTTTGGGAAATTTTGAAGTTATAGATAATATAAACTGTATGATAGAATATTCAAATAATATTATTTGTAATATGTGGTATAGTAAAATAGCTGCCGGCAGTAGGAATGGCATGAAAATTAGAGTATATGGAGAAAATGGATCAGCAGAATGGGTACAGGAGTATCCTGAAATCTTAAACCTTGCAAACTCCAAAGGAAGAAGATGGAAAATTGATAGAGGCAATGATGAAGTTCAGATATGTAACTTAGAAAGATACACTAGATTTAAAGTTGGTCATCCTGCTGGATATATAGAAGCTTTTGCTAACTATTATCAAGATATTTCTACAACATTAAGGTGTTATAAAGTAGATGGGATGGTAAAATTTGTTGAGTGCTTTGGGATTGATGAAGCATTGGAGGGAATTAGCTTATTAAATGCTATTCAGATTTCCAGTAAATCAAAGTCTTGGGAAAAAGTTTAATTAATTTATTATATTATATTATATTATGAAAAAAATACTATTACTTGATACCAGCTTTTCTGTCAAACCTATTTATGATTATCTTCTAAAAACGGGGAATGAGGTGTTTTTAGTTGGCGGAAACCCTAGTGATGCCTTGGCAAAATCCGTGAAAAACTATATTAATCTTGATTATTCGAATGCGGAAGATGTAAAATCATTGATTAAAAAACTTTCAATAGACTATCTGGTTCCAGGTGGTAATGACCTGTCTTATAAAATATGTTCAGAAATGAGCCAAGAATTAGACTTTTATAATATCGATTCGATAGAAGTAAATGAAATTATTAATAATAAAGAAAAGTTCAGGTTGTTTGCCTATGACATTAATTTACATGTTCCGCATATTGTAGCACAAAACGAAATTAATAATCATTTACCTGTAATAATAAAACCGGTAGATGGCTATAGTGGTCACGGAACAACTGTTATTTATGAAGACAATAACAATAAAATTAATGATGCGATAAATTTTGCTAAAAAGTACTCTAAAACTAATCACTATTTGATAGAAAAATTTGTGCAGGGGCAGCTTTATAGCCATTCAGCATTTATTGTTAATGGGGAAATAATTATAGACTTTATAGTAGAAGAACATTGTATCGCTAATAAATATGTTGTTGATACCAGCCGGGTAATTTTTGATTTTGATAAATCAGTTTTAACCAATATTCGTAAAGATATTACTGCTATGGTTAAAAAATTATGCTTATGTGATGGTCTAATTCATACACAGTTTATTTTTGATGGTACTTTCTTCTGGCTGATTGAAGTTACAAGACGTTGCCCAGGTGATTTATACAGTAAATTGATTGAGTTTACTACAGGGTTCCCGTATGCTGAATATTATGCAAGACCATTTATAGAGCAACCAGTCAATATTACGGATATTAATTTGAACAAGCTATACGTCCTTAGACATACAGTGACTTTAGATCGAGAACGTTCTTTTAATTCTATTACGTTTGATCTGAAGGTCAAGATTTTGAGTTATTCATCTCTTGCTTTAACTGGTGACATTATAAAAGAAAGTCCTTTGAGTCGAATTGGGCTGTTGTTTTTAAGTTGTAATTCAATAAAAGAACAGGTTACTCTGCTAAACAAACTTATAGACAGAAATTTATATTTCATTAAATGAAATTTTACAAATTTCAATGTCTTTTCAAAAAAATATAGAGGATACTAATGTTAGAGAAGAATTCACAGTATAATAGTATTTTATTTTCGATTATCATACCTACATTTAATTCTGCCTATTTTGTTGAAAAATGCATAATGAGTATTTTAAATCAAAAAAATTATAGCTGTACATTTGAAGTAATAGTTGTCGATGATTGTTCTGCTGACAATACAATGGAGGTTTTGAATAATTTGTGTTTATTAAAACCTGAACTGATAAAAATAATAAATCTTGAAAAAAACAGTGGTCCAGGAATAGCAAGAAATGCTGGCCTTGAGCTTGCTGTTGGAAATTGGATACTTTTTCTTGATAGTGATGATTCTCTTGCTGATAATGCGTTAGAAGTTTTTACAGGTTGTATTTGTGATTATAGATATCAGGGTATTGATTCTATAGGTTTTAATTGGAAATTTTGTAGTTCTTCAGTTGGGGTAGAAAGATTTATTGAAGGAAGAAATGATACTCTTTCTTTAGCTAAGAAAAGAAACGGACTGATAGAAGACTATTTATCTTTAAAAATGGATGGTTCTGTAATTTATACTTTAGTTCGTAATAGACTTATACAAGACAATAAACTCTGCTTTAGGAGAGGTTTTCATGAGGATGTTGACTTCATTTTTAAAGTTTACTGGTATTCCAGAAAAACTATTTACTTGGATTGTAAATTGTATTTTAAAAATAATAGAGTCAACTCAATTATTAATCAATGTACTTATAGACATATAGATGGCTTTTTTAATGCTTATAATGAAATATTTAGTATTATCAATAACAGTAAAATGGATAATTCTAGTAAAAATAGTTATCTGAAAGCATGGCATAATGGCTTAATTGGGGTTGTAGCTACAAGACTTAGAGAGATTTCTTTACTCAATATTTCATATAATGATACTTTCAAACTATATAAAAGAATATTTGATAGATGGTTGGAAATATCAAATGAAGATTTATTTGTAAAGAGCCCTATTTTTAAAACAAAGTATTATTTATTAGCCGAAACTTTTTTCAATATTATGAGCAATGATATTGATGAATTGGTAAAAAACAATAGAATATCTGATTTCATTAATGATAATATCCGTAAATCCTGGGGATGTAAAGATTTACTAAGTTCAGCTTTTCTTGCTCCACGCGAAATAAGAACCTGTTGTAAACGTTTTTTTGTTGAAGGTAAAATGAAGGGAGATGTTAGGCTGCTGAGTTTAGATAATGATGGAATTGAATTTTTTACTTCTGAAGGAATCTTTAATGCAAAAAAAAAGATATTATCAAAGATAAATAAAGGTGAGCATCATGAATGTTATGGGTGTCCGTTCCTAGAATTTAAAGCATGGGAAGATAACGGTTATTTTGATTTAAAATATATATCATTCGAGTATCATACCATATGTAATATGAGATGTGTTTACTGTAGTGATAAATATTATGGAGGGGAAAAACCTGGATATAATGTAAAGGCACTTGTTTTAGAACTTATTAATAATAAAAGTTTAGACAACTGTGAATCAATAGTTTGGGGAGGAGGGGAGCCTTTACTAAGTGACTCTTTTATAGACTTATTATCATTAACTGTATCCAAATTCCCTAATATTGAAAATAGGATTTTGACTAACTGCATCCAATATTCAGATGTTCTTTATTCATATATAAATACATCAAGAATAAATATTGTTACGAGTATTGATGCAGGAATGCCTGAGACTTTCTATAAAATTCGAAAAAGTAATAAATTATATAACATTCTGGAACACTTAAAGAGATATTCATTATTAAACCCTTCTAAAGTAACAATAAAATATATATTTCTTGATGACCTTAATTCCGGTATGAACGAAATTATAGAATTTACAAAGCTTATCAAACAATATAACTTAGAAAATTGTAATTTTCAGATTAGCTATGATTTTAGAGATGAGCATGTTTGTTTAGATGTCATGAAATCTGTAATTATACTTTATGCTCTACTTATAAAAGCAGGGTGCAGGCTAATATTTCTTGACGACCTAGTAAGAGCAAGGTTAATGTGGAAGTTTACTGAAATTGAAGTAGAAGTTTATGCTAAACTAGCAGAAATCGATGCAGTTGACACTTTTGCTGATAGAAAAAAACAAAATGAAGTTATTATATGGGGTGCTGGATGGCAAGCAAAACAACTACTGGAAAAATCTTTTTTCTTTAAAGATGTAAAGGTTAAATGTTTTGTTGATGATTCAGATCCTAGGAAAATTGGCACAAAATATTTAGGTTATAGTATAATGAATACCGATTATTTAAAAAATAATAAACTGCCCATCGTAATTGCAGCTGTACAAGGATATTCAAAAATTTATGATTCTTTTGTGAGGCTTGGCATTAATGAAAATCGACTAATTAAAGGTTTAATAATTTAGTTATTTATGTCATTATAAAACTTTAGTTTTTATAGTTAATGCATAAGCATACACGCCTGAAAGGATAAAATTTGAATAAATTAAGACACCCATTAGTAAGTGTAGTATGTCCTACTTATAACCACGAAAAATATATTGTTCAGGCTCTCGATAGCTTTTTAATGCAGAAGACTGATTTTTCTTTTGAAATAGTAGTAGGAGAAGACTATTCGACTGATTCTACTAGGACAATTTGTCAAAAATATGCTAAAAAATATCCTGATCTAATAAATCTTATTACAAGTGAAAATAATGTTGGAATGCATAAGAATGGTCTACGTGTTTATAATGCATGTAAAGGTAAATACATAGCTTTATGTGATGGTGATGATTTCTGGACAGATCCACTAAAACTTCAAAAGCAGGTTGACTTTTTAGAGGCTAATCCTGAGTATGGATATACATTTGGTAAGACTAAATTGTATAATGATAAAAAAAAAGAGTTTATTGGTGTAAGAGGTGATAAAGGGTCAGAGAACTACCTTAATGTATTATTAGGTAATGTTAATATTCCAACTGCAACTGTGGTTTTTCGAAGAGATTTATATAAACAATGTATACATGAGCTTGATTATTTGTGGAAAGAAAATTTATTTTATGACTATCCATTGGTTTTATGGTTTGCAAAATCTTCAAAAATTCATTTCATTGATGAAGAATTTAGCGTATATAGAATATTGGAAGAAAGTGCATGCCATACGAATAGTAAGGAAAAGTCATTAAATGGTGGTATAACTTTTTTAAAGGTACAAATGTATTTTATTTTAAACTACCCTAGCTTTTTTAAAGGTGAGGAAATACTCATTTATAATCAAATTTTATCTGAGGTATCCAGATTTCTTAAAATTAATTATTATGTTGGTTATGATAAACAGTCTAAATCAAGAAATTACATAATTGGTAAATTTATTGTTAGTCCTTTTAAATTATTAAAAAGGCTTTTTATTCATAAATCTATGATTAAAAAATAATTTAATGTTTTCTAACAATTTTAAGTTTGATTCAGATTGAAATTTATATTTTTTGTTTAATTGGTGAATTACGCATATTTATTATTATGAATAAGCTCATTACCTGTAAAATGTATAACTATAGAAAGTATTTATGTTAAATGAATAAAGTATTGATTACTGGAGCTGCAGGTTTTATAGGTTCGCATCTTACTGAGTTATTAGTAAGAAAAGGCTTTAATGTTAAAGCTTTCACTAGATATAATTCTAAAAACAACTGGGGTTGGCTAGAAAATTCTGAAGTTAAAAACGATGTTGATGTAGTTAGTGGTGATATAAGAGATTACGACTCTGTTAATAGTGCAGTAAAAGGCTGTGATGCTGTATTTCATTTAGCAGCATTGATAGGTATACCATATTCTTATATTTCGCCAAGAGCGTATATTGAAACTAATATTACTGGAACATATAATGTTTTACAGGCTTCCAGAGAGTTAGGTATTGAACAAGTGCTAATCACTTCGACTAGCGAAACATATGGTACAGCACAATACGTACCTATAGATGAGAAACATCCTATAGTGGGACAATCCCCTTATTCAGCCTCTAAAATTGCTGCAGATCAGCTAGCTATTAGTTATCATCGTTCTTTTAATTTACCTGTTAAAATTGTAAGACCGTTTAACACCTATGGACCGCGACAATCAGGAAGGGCAATCATCCCAACAATTATTTCTCAAATATTGACAGGGAATGAACTGAAATTAGGAAATATCACTCCTACAAGGGATCTTACTTTTGTTAAAGATACCAGCTTGGGATTCTTCGAGATTTTTAAGTCTGAAAAACTTTTTGGTGAGATAACTAATATTGGAATGAATAATGAAATTACAATTGAAAATTTAGTATATAAAATTGCAGATATAATCGGTAAGAGAGTAACAATTAAAACCGATGAACAAAGAGTTAGATTTCAAAATAGTGAAGTCGAAAGATTGTATTGCGAAAATAAAAAAATAAAAGAAAATACTAGCTGGGAACCAGAAATTGATTTAAAGATAGGTTTACAAGAAACAATTAACTGGATAAAGAAAAACATTAATTCATATAAACCAGAGATTTATAATGTATAATGATGTAGTTAAATTCATAAAGGGTTTATATCCTAATCAAAATCCAGTACCTCTTCATGCTCCTGTTTTTCTTGGAAATGAAAAAAAATATCTTTCTGATTGTATTGATTCGACTTTTGTTTCTTATGTAGGTAAGTATGTTACAAAATTTGAGGATATGACGGCTGGATATACCGGTTCAAAATATTCAATAGCTGTTGTTAATGGTACTGTAGCTTTGAAAATAGCTTTAGATGTATCTGGTGTAAAGCATGGTGATGAAGTAATAACTCAGCCACTTACTTTTGTAGCAACAGCAAATGCAATTTCACATTGTGGTGCAAAACCTATTTTTATAGATGTAGATTTAGATACCATGGGATTATCTCCTGAAAAACTTGAACATTGGTTACAGCAAAACACCAAATATGATCCAATCTCTAAAAAAGTAATTAATAAATCAACAGATAGTCCTATTTCAGCAATTGTTCCAATGCATACATTTGGATTCCCTTGTAGAATTGAAGAAATAGTCGAAATTGGAAATAAATATAATATTCCTGTGATTGAGGATTCTGCTGAATCTTTGGGTTCTTTTTATAAAAACAAACATACGGGCACTTTTGGGAAGGCAGGAATTTTGAGCTATAATGGTAATAAAACTATCACATCTGGTGGTGGTGGGATGATTATTACTGATGATGAAAACTTAGCTGTACAGGCGAAGCATATTACCACAACAGCAAAAATCCCCCATAAATGGGAATATATTCATGATGAAATTGGATATAATTATCGATTAACTAACATTAATGCTGCAATTGGTGTAGCTCAGATGGAATGTATAGATGAAATTATAAATAATAAACGCTATACTGCTGATTTATATGAGAATTACTTTAAAGAGACTGAAATAAAATATTTTAAAGAACCCATAAATTCTTCTGCAAATTCCTGGTTAAACTCTCTACTATTTAAGTCTAAAAAAGACAGAGATCTATTTCTTGAAGAAACCAACTCTAATGGAGTTATGACGAGACCTGTTTGGAGATTGATGAATAAATTAGACATGTACAAAAACTGTCAAACTAGCAGTCTTGATAATTCAGAATGGTTGGAAAATAGGTTGGTTAATATTCCAAGTAATGTGAGAATAAAATAAAGTTACAAGGAAGAGAATTCTCTATGACTAAGTCAAATATTGAAATATGGGAAGATGTTTTTCAAAAAAAAGAATGGGGTAAATATCCGTCAATTCCAGTAATAAAATTTATAGCTAGGCATTTTTATTCCGCGCAGAAACGTCAGCAAATTAAGATTCTTGAAATTGGTTCAGGGACTGGAGCAAATCTTTGGTTTTGTGCTAGGGAAGGCTTTACTGTTTATGGCATCGAAGGAAGCAAAACAGCAATTAACAGAATGGATAAAAGATTTCTAGAAGAAAATTTAAGTCTAATGATAGGGGAAATTATTGAAGGTGATTTTTTAAATAAACTCGATGAATATCCAAACAATTATTTTGATGCAATTATAGACTCTGAGGCTCTTTATTGTAATTCATTTGATAAGACAAAAGATATAGTGAAAAAATCATTTGAAAAATTAAAATATGGCGGAGTAATGCTCTCTATCACCTTTGCAGACGGGTGCTGGGGGATGAATGATGATGAATGTGATTATCATACAATTGTCCCAAAAGTAGGGCCATTGTCAGGTGTTGGTACTGTTCGCTATACAACAAGAGCAGATGTTGATAACTTATACAAACTAGAAACAAATGTTATAGAAAAGATTGAAAGACAAGAATATTTTTTGACTGAAACAAATGTAATCAAGGAATGGGTAATTGAACTTAGAAAAGTTTAATCTGGAAAACGATATATATTTTGTTCCTGATTACGGGGCATTGTATTTGAAATGCAATGAAGCGATTTTTGAATTTGCATACAATGAAGGTGAGAACAGAATATATACATATTCTATAAAGCGAAAGATAAATAACATTGGTTCTGTAGTTCTTCAAGATGAATATTATGACTTAGAAACACCGTATGGATACGGTGGTTTCTTGATAAACACAGAAGATAGAGATTTCATAACTAGGGCTTTTAAGAAATATCAAACAAAATGTTTAAATGAAAATATAATTGCAGAGTTTACCAGGTTTCATGTATTTAATAACTCCGCAGTTATTTTAAAAAAATATTATGATTTTTATTGTTTTGATAGAAATGTTACATATGTAGACCTAGAAATTACTAAAGACCAAAGATGGCGTAATTATTCATCTACTACAAGAAATATTTTGAGAAAGTGCCAAAAAGAATTAACTTTCAACAGAACATTCAATATAGCCTACTTTATAGAATTGTACTATAAAACAATGTCTAAAAATCAGGCAGATGATTTTTATTATTTTAATTCAGAATACTTTGAAAATTTGATTAAACTTTCAGGAATAGAACTTTACGAAGTAAGGTATAATGATATTCCTATTTCTATGAGTTTTTTTATGTTCTCAAAATATTTTTGTCATTATCATTTGTCTGCTAATGATTATAGGTATTGTAGATTCAATAGTAATTATTATCTATTAGATTCAATTTTTGAAGAGTCTAGGAAAAGAAGTAAAAAATACTGTATTTTAGGAGGAGGAAGAACTGATAGTAATGATGATTCATTATTGAAATTTAAAAGAAAATTTTCACCTTTAGTTAAACCATTTTTCATTGCGGGGAAAGTTTTTAATAAGAGTATATATGAAAAATATATTAATCTTTGGGAGTCTCAAAATAGTAGTAACATTAATTTTTTTTTAAAGTATCGCTTAGGAGTAAAATGAGTGTATTTATAATAGCTGAAGCAGGTGTTAATCATAATGGAGATATAAATTTGGCAAAAAAACTAGTAGACATTGCTGTTGATGCAAAAGTTGATGCTGTTAAATTTCAAACCTGGCAAACTGAACTATTGGTGACTAAAAAGGCAGTGAAAGCTGAATATCAATTAGAAAGTACTTTACAAAACGAATCACAATATGATATGCTTAAAAAGCTTGAATTATCTTATTGTTGTTTCAAGGAATTGAAAAAATATTGTGATGAACGCAATATAAAATTTCTTTCTACTCCTGATGAATTAACAAGCGCTAAGTTTTTGAATGACTTGCAGGATATATATAAAATTGGTTCAAGCGATATTACAAATAAACCTTATTTGAGATATATTGGAGGGTTAAAAAAGAAAGTTATTTTTTCAACAGGTATGGCAAATATAGAGGAAATAGAGTCCGCATTGGATTTACTTATTAGCTCAGGTACAATGAGAGAAGATATAACTGTACTTCATTGTAATACAGAGTATCCTACTCCTTTTGAGGACGTTAATTTAAAAGCGATGCAAACAATAGCAAATACATTTAATGTTAAAGTTGGATACAGTGACCATACTTTAGGTTTTGAAGTAGTTATCGCTGCTGTTGCAATGGGAGCTAGTGTCATAGAAAAACATTTTACATTGGACAAAAACATGGAAGGACCTGATCATAGAGCCTCTCTCAGCCCAGAACAATTAATTGAAATGGTAAAAGCTATTCGAAATATTGAAATCGCATTAGGGAGTGATATTAAAAAAACTACTAAAAGTGAATTACCTAATATCGATATAGTAAGAAAAAGTATTGTTGCTGCGAGAGATATTAACTATGGTGAAGTTTTTAGTGAATGTAATTTGACAGTAAAGAGAGCTGGGAAAGGTACCAGTCCAATGAAATGGGACGAAATAATAGGAACTTTTGCCCAAAAAAATTATAAAGTAGATGATAAAATATGAGTATTAAAAAAGTATGTTTTATTACAGGAACACGAGCTGAGTCTGGATTGCTTTTCTGGGTAATGAAAGGTATTCAAAATGACCCATTTTTTAAGTTTCAGCTTATAGTTACTGGTATGCATTTAAGTCCGGAATTCGGTATGACATATAAAGAGATAGAAACAGATTTTATAATAGACAAGAAAATAGAGATACTTCTATCTTCTGATACTCCTATAGGTATATCAAAATCAATGGGGCTGGCTCAAATATCGTTTGCCGAAGCATACGAAGAACTTAAACCTGACTTAATAGTAGTTTTGGGGGATAGATTTGAAATATTTAGCGCAGTAAGTGCTGCTATGATAGCTAGAGTACCAGTAGCTCATATTGATGGAGGAGAAACGACAGAAGGAGCGTTTGATGAAGCTATTAGACATTCAATATCAAAAATGTCTCATCTTCATTTTACTTCGGCAGAGAAATATAGGCAGCGAGTAATACAATTAGGTGAACAGCCGGAAAGAGTCTATAACGTAGGTGCTTTAGGAATTGAAAATATCAAAAAACTTAAATTATTAACTAAACATGAATTTGAGAAAAGTATAAACTTCAAACTTAATAAGAAAAATATTTTAGTTACTTTTCATCCTGTTACGCTTGAAGATTTAACTTCTAAAATTCAGTTTCAGGAATTATTAAATACTATTGATGGACTTGAAAAAACTCATATAATATTCACCAAAGCTAATTCTGATACAAGTGGTCGGGTAATAAATCAAATGATTGATGATTATGTTACAAAAAATAGGCATAAATCTATTTGTTTTGTGTCTATGGGGCAGCTTAGATATTTATCAGCAATGCAGTATGTTGATGCTGTAGTTGGCAATTCTTCCAGCGGTATTGTAGAAGCACCTTCATTTAATACTCCAACAGTAAATATTGGCGATAGACAAAAAGGTCGAATAATGGGAGTAAGTATCTTTAGCTGTCAACCTAGAAGTTGTGATATAAATTTAGCTATACACAAGGCTTTGAAGTTTGATAAAAGTATTAAATATAAATCTCCTTATGGTGATGGAAAAACTTCTCAAAAAATATTGGATGTTTTAAAAAAGATAGAAAATATTAGTATAAAAAAAATATTTTTCGATATTAAAAAGATCAAAATATGATAACAAAATTAGAAAACATTATTATTAATAGAAAAGCAACAGTACATAAAGCTCTTCAACAGCTCGACAAAACTGCAGAGAAAATTCTTTTTGTTGTAAATGAAAGAAATCAGCTAATTGGATCGTTAACTGATGGTGATATCAGAAGGTGGGTTTTAAAATCTGGAGCTTTGCAGAGTAGTGTTGAGATAGAGAAAGTTTGCTTTAAAGGAACATATTTTGTAGAATTAGGTTATGATATTGATGAAGTTAAAAAGCAGATTCTATCCAAAAAAATTTATTATGTTCCAGTCGTAAATAAGAAGAAGGAAATAATTGAATTTCTTATTTGGGATAATTTGTTTGATAGTAAAATAGTTAGAAAAACAGAAAAAAAATTGGATGTAGATGTTGTTATAATGGCGGGAGGTAAAGGGAGTAGACTAGAACCTTTCACTAAAATACTACCAAAACCCTTGATCCCGATTGGTGAAAAAACTGTTCTTGAAATTATTATGGAAAAATTCATTGAATTTAATGTTGAGCATTTTTATCTTTCTGTAAATCATAAAGCAAAAATAATAAAGTCATATTTTGATGAAATAAATCCTAATTATAAAATATCCTATATTATGGAACACAAACCTCTAGGAACAATAGGGGCTTTACATCAGTTAAATGACAAGTTGAAGAATAATTTTATATTGACTAACTGTGATATTATAATTGAAGCAGATTATCTTGATCTTCTTGAACATCATAAAATAAATAATAATGATCTTACAATAGTTACATCAATGAAACACTATAATATACCGTATGGTGTATGTAAAATAGCAAATGGGGGAAAATTAATAGATATAGTAGAAAAACCTGTATATGATTTACTTGTTAACACTGGTATGTATGTAATTAATTCTAGTTTATTAAAGTATATCCCTCAAAATGAATTTTTTCATGCTACACACTTCATAGATAGAATAAAAAATAGTTATAAAGTTGGAGTTTATCCAATAAGTGAAAATTCATGGATTGATATAGGTGAATGGGCGGAATACAAAAAAGCTGTCGAAAGATTTAGAATATGATTGATGGTAAAACAATATTAGGAATAATTCCGGCAAGAGGTGGAAGTAAAAGGTTACCTAATAAAAATATTTTAGATCTAAATGGTAAACCTTTAGTTGCATGGACTGTTGAAGCAGGTTTGAAAAGTAAATATATTGACAGGCTTATGGTGTCCACTGATAGCATAGAAATTGCAGAAATATCTAAGAAATACGGTGCAGAGATACCATTTATAAGATCTGTTGAGCTAGCTAGTGACACTACAACTACTACTGATGTAGTTATTCATACTATTAATTACTATAAAACAATTTTGAATAAATCATTTGATTTTATAATTCTTTTACAACCAACTTCGCCACTACGAAACAGTTTAGATATAGATTCAGCTATAGAGTTTCTTATAAATAAGGCTGCAGATTCAATTATATCAGTAAGTGTGTGTGAATATTCGCCTTTATGGTCAAATACTCTCTCTGATAATTTATCAATGAAAAATTTTATAAATGAAGATCTTTTAAACAAGAGAAGTCAGGATTTACCACAGTATTATAGATTAAATGGTGCTATTTTTATATGTAATACAGTTAAATTTATTGAAGAAAAAACATTCTTTTTAAAAGATAACTTATTTGCCTATATTCTTGGAATAAATAAATCAATAGATATTGATACAAAAGATGATTTTGATTTTGCAAAATATCTTCTAAGTAAAAAATAATTTTAATGAAATGGTTGTAGATCCTTGGTAATGTTGAATTCACGAGAGAAAATAGATAAATTTGTTTATTCATTGGAGGAAAGGTTTTCTGTAAACAATTGGCTTTATAATGGAATTCATATTTGGCCATATTTGAAGATAGTGATTGGAGTAGATCTAATTAGAGAATTGGAGTCTAAGAGTTGGATCGATAAAACAGAAAATATGAGTAAATTGAAACATTGTAAAATGTATAACTTCTTTAATAAAATTATTCTTTCTATAAAATATTTTATTTGGTTTTATAATATTCCTGTAAAGAAAAAGTATGTGTTTGTTGGTGCAGATCATTATCGTGCTGATTATAATGGTAAAAAGTGGAATAAATTTTTTGACCTTATTATTGATAAATATGACTTAGAAAATCAAACAGTTTGTTTTGAAGTAGGCCCATCGAACTCTATCAAACATCCTTTTCCAAAACTAGATATTCAGTTAGAAAAAGGGCTACGTTACTATTTAGCATTACAAAGAGTGAAAAGTTTGTTTAGGTCATCACAGTCAACGCCTTCATTGTTTTTAAAAGGTTATGATGATTTCTTTAATTATCTGAAAAGTATTCCGGATGCAAAAAATATTGCAGAAAAATATAATATAAAAAATTTAAATCGACAAATACACGAATGGTATTATTTTTATAAATTTTTTAATAAGTTACTAAAACGTATCAATCCAAAAAAAATATTTGTATTGTGTTACTTTGAAAAATTACGTCTAGCATTAGTTGCTGCAGCTAATAAAATGGGTATTCAAACATATGAAATACAGCATGGACCTGTGAGTATACTGGCATATATGCATTGGGATAAATTACCTCTCAAGGGATATGATATGCTTCCAAGGAATTATTGGTGCTGGAACAAATCGAGTGAAATGGTCATCAGGGAATGGGCAGATAATAATGCTTTGTACAAGGTTTTTACAGGAGGCTATCCCTGGCTAGACTATTGGAAGAGGCATAGAAAAGAATTAAGAGAGCGTAAGTTTATACTTTACACCTTGGCTTGTTATACCAATGATATTCACTTTCCTCCTTTAGTTTTGAATGCAATAAAAACTTCTCGCTATCCTTGGTTTATCAGAATTCATCCGGATTGGATAAAAGCAAAAGATGATTTAATCATGTTTATGAAAGAACAGAATCTATATGATAAAGTAAATCTGCATGATGCATTTGAGCAACCATTGCCATTGCTTTTACAGGATGCATTGCTACACATAACTTTTTTTTCAGGCAGCGCAATAGAAGCTGCTCTGCTTGGAACTTACACTGTTTTTATCCATTCACTTGGATCAAAGACATTTCCTGAACTTATAGAAGGTAATATGGCTGAATTTATTGATCCTAATGAAGAAAATTTTGAAAATAAACTTCAAATTGTAATTAAAAAAGTTGACCAACTTTATAATAAAAATTTAATTATTGATCAGAAGAATGAAGATAATATAAAATTGGCTTTAGAACTATAGTTATGACTAATAATTATTAATATTTAAGTTTAGAAAGAGAGTACATGTTTAGTATTGTTATACCTTTATTCAACAAAGAAAAACATATTCAAGATACACTTGATTGTGTATTTAAGCAAACATTTAATCAATATGAAATTATTGTTGTAGATGATGGATCTACTGATAATAGTGTAAAAAAAGTTTTACAATTTAAAAATACAATAATAAGATTAATAAAAAAAGAAAACGGTGGTTCAGCTTCTGCAAGGAATACAGGTATAGAGCATGCAAAATTCCAGTATATTGCCTTTCTTGATGCAGATGATTTTTGGGATCCTGAATATTTAGCAGAACAGAATAAGTTAATCAGAGACTTTCCTGATGCGGCAATGTGGGGGCATTCTTATGGGCGTGTTTTGAATGGAAAGAAAATATTAGTTGAACATGGTTTACCTAATGATTTTAGAGGAATTGTTGAAAATTATTTTGCACTAAAAAGAAAAACAGATTTTTTTCATACGTCTTCTATAGTAATTCCTAAAAGTGTATTTGAAAAAATTGGATATTTTGATACACGTATTAAAGGTACTGAAGATACAGAAATGTGGTTTAGAATAATAAGTATGCTTCCAGTTGCTTTTTGTAACAAAACATATGGTTACCACAATATAGATGCTGATAATCGAATAATGTTAATACGTCCAGCTCTTAAGGAACATATTTCATGCTATATAGGAAAACTAAATAATATAAAAAGTGAAGATGATGCATATTTTAAATTTATTAATGAATATGCTGCAGTAAAATTACTTTATTACTATTTTGATTCTAGAGCAGATAGGATACTTGCTAAAAAAATTATTCACGATTTAGATTTTACTAAAATAAAATATAAATATCTGTTAATGTTTAAATTACCTTATTTTATGGGTTTTTTTATTCATAAGTTGATAAGATTAAAAAAATGGATATTTAGTAGTAATTGCAGAAAACTTAGTAGAATGGATCGAAATATTGAAGGAACTCCGCTTCACTAAACTTATAATTTAATAATATTTTATAAGTATCTTAAATAAAAAATATAGGTTGGTAGAATAATGTCAATAAAGAACAGGTTCCGCAAAATTATCAATTCAGTTCTTGATAATTTTGGTCATGAAATAATAAGAAGTAGTTATTTATATGATTGGCAACGAAATATATCTTCAAAACCTTCTTATAAAAAAATGGGGCTACCTGAAGGTGCTGCAAGTTATTTGAATGAAAGAACTCCACGCTTGCAAGAAATATCAGATAGGTATAATAAATTTGATAATCATGTTACGAAACCATTGGATTGGAATGCAGAATATGTAAAGTCAGATGATATAAAATTTTTCAGAGGAGACAATGCATATGTCTGGCAGGTTAGAGGGGTAAATATGAATATATTAACATATGCTTTAACTACCTATTATTTAAAATCTATTGACAAATATAATCTGCTTAATAAATTAACTGAGGATAAATTATTTGGAATTCATTCATTTGAAATAGATAATAAAATAATAACACGAGACTTACTAGATTCAATTTCTGAAATATATTTTCTTGAGGATAAATTGAATATTTCTAATTTCGATAACTTAAAAATTCTTGATATAGGTTCCGGATATGGGAGGCTTGCGCACAGGGTATACGAGGCACTTCCAAATTTAAGTAATTATTTATGTACTGATGCTGTAGCATATTCATCTTTTATTTCTGAATTTTATATAAAATATAGAAAATTAAGTGATAAAGTTGAAGTGGTCTTATTAGATGAAATTGAAGATAAGCTTACTAATCTAAAACCTGATATTGCAGTTAATATTCACAGTTTTGCTGAGTGTAAGGTTGATGCTATCAAATGGTGGATTAATTTAATTATGAAAAATGAAGTAAAATATCTTATGATAGTTGCTAATGCTTATAAAGAAAATGGAAAAGTAATATTGCCTACAAATGAAAAGAAAGATTTTTTTCAAATTATTCAGGATAATAATTATAAATTGATTAGTTTTGAACCCAAATATAATGATCCAATTTTAAATAAGTATGGTTTGAATCCGACAAATCATTTATTGTTTAAACTTTCATGATCATAATAACTTGTGTGTATATTTAAAATGAGTTTTTAGTGATAGTAAACTATTTGAAATATTATAGCTATTATTAGGTTGTTTTACTTTTTTAAACTTTAAATGATTGTGGTGAGGATGATTAAAGTCTTAACAATATCAGGTACCCGTCCTGAAGCGATAAAAATAGCTCCTGTTATCAGAGAATTGAAACAGCATAGTGATATGATTCAAACAGTAAATTGTTCTACAGGACAGCACAAAGAGTTACTTAAAGGAATATTTGACCTGTTTGATGTTAATGTTGATTACGAGCTCAATGTAATGGTTGCTAATCAAACATTACCCCTACTAACTTCAAAATTATTTAATAATCTCGCAAATATTTTTGAAAAAGTCAAACCTGACTGGGTGTTGGCACAAGGTGATACTACAACTGTAATGGTTGCTTCAGTACTAGCTTACTACAACAAAATTAAATTTGGTCATATTGAAGCAGGCTTAAGAACTGGTAATTTATATGCACCTTTTCCTGAGGAGGGCAACAGACTTATTTCTGATGCTGTTGCTCATAAATTGTGGGCCCCAACGCAAAAAAGTGCAGATAATCTACTTTTATGTGGGTTTGCACAAAGTAAAATAAGTGTTACTGGCAATACTGTTATTGATGCATTGAGAATAGTTTCAGAAATATCTCATACTAAGCCTGGTCCCATTTTAAGTAGGTATACAGGGAAAAAAATTGTTCTAGTCACTGCCCATCGTCGAGAAAGCTTTGGCAAAGAATTAGAGGATATCTTTAACGCAATAAAAGACCTTGCATTAATCTATCAAACATTGACATTTGTTTTTCCAGTTCATTTCAATCCCAACGTCAGAAATATGGCAAAAAAAATACTTGGTGGAGTCGAAAACATAGATTTAATTGAGCCGTTGGATTATTTATCATTTATTAATTTGATAAGAACATCATTTTTGATTTTAACTGATTCAGGAGGGATTCAGGAAGAGGCTCCTTATTTTAATGTTCCTGTTCTAGTGTTACGTAATCTCACAGAACGTCCTGAAGGTATAGAGGCTGGTACTTCTCTTTTGATAGGAACAGAAAGAAACAATATTGTGAAAAGATGTTCAGAAGTTATTGAAAATAAAAATGGACTCTACAGTAATATGGTTGAAGCTAAAAACCCTTATGGAGATGGCTTTGCTGCAGATAGGATAGTAAGATCAATAATACAAGATGAAGGTAATATAAATGAATAGTCCTTTAGTAAGTATAGTCTTACCTGTTTATAATGGAGCAGATCGTCTGAGCAGATCTATAGAAAGTGTATTAAAACAAACGTATCAAAACTGGGAACTAATTATTGTTAATGATTGTTCAAAAGACGACAGCTTAAAAATTGCCAAAGAATTTTCTCTTAAAGATAAACGTATAAATGTTATTAGTCACGAAGTAAATAGAAAACTACCAACTGCACTGAATACTGGTTTTAAAATCTCGAAAGGTTCGTATCTAACTTGGACTTCTCACGATAATGAATTCAAAGAAATTGCTATTGAAAAGTTGTTAACTACCTTATTAGATAATCCAGAAATAGGATTTGTTTATGCGAATGAAGAAATAATCAATGACACAACAAACGAAATGGTTATAACTCATAAGAAACAAATAGATAGTATTGTTACAAATCCGATTATAGGAGCATGTTTTATGTATACAAGACAGGTGCAGAAATTAGTTGGGTGGTATGATACAAGTCTTTTTTTAGCAGAAGATTATGACTATTGGCTTAGAATATGGAAAGTATCAAAATGCATGTTGATTGATAATGTCCTTTATTCCTATTATACCACAGATACATCTCTTACTTCAAAATTCAAACCTGGCATTGTAAATGCAACCTTAAGGGTAATTGATAAAAACCTAATTAGAGACAGAAATGCTATTAGTTCGGATTTGAGAAAATTATTTTTGTTGAAATGGTTCAAATATTGGTATAAATTTTCTCCTAAAAATAATAAAGAAAATAATTTAATAGCCCTCAAAATTATAATTGAACTAATTAGTCGGTATCCTTTTTATTTAATTAAATTTATCTTTATCAAAAGTTTTAATTCTAAATAACAGAAAAATGAAGTATTTAACAATAATTATTCCTGTTTACAATGTAGCCAGTTATCTGAATAAATGTCTTGACAGTGTGTTTCAACAGGATATTCCTTATGAAGATTATGAGGTCATAATAGTTAACGATGGTTCTACAGATAATAGTGCAGAGATTGCAATAGAGTATAAAAGAATATATCCTAATTTAAAACTCATTAATCAAAAAAATATGGGATTAGGAGGGGCTAGAAATACTGGTATGGTAAATGCATCAGGAAAGTACTTGATGTTTGTAGATTCAGACGATTATATCGAGAAAAATTCACTTAAATTTTTAATAGAAAAAGTCGAATTTGAAAAACTTGATATATTGAGATTCAATCATCAGGAAGTTGATGAGACATATCTACCACTCAAAAAATCAAAAAATGCTGTAAAAGCAACTGATTTTGATGATAAAATTGTTGATGGACTTACGTATCTAACAAAAAAAATGGGCTGGGCTTGTTATGTATGTGTCTATCTTTTGAGAACTGATTTTTTAAAACAAACTGCCTGTAATTTTAAAAATAATATTTATTTTGAAGATGTTCACTGGCTTCCAGGAGTATTAGTACAAGCTGAAAAAGTGCAAAGTATAAATATTTTAGTTTATAATTATTTAAGAAGGTCAAATTCAATCACAAAAGGTATTGGAAAAGAAAAACAAGAAAAAATTCTTAGAGATAAATTGTATATGATAAAAAGTCTTCAGGATTTTTCAAAAATAACTTCTGATTTAAGAGTAACGAAGTGGTGCGATGGTTTAATTGCGTTGTCAATAATTGGTATAATGAATTTAGTAAACAGAAAATTATTATATAAAAAATTAGAAACTGTTTCAAGCCTAAAAAAATTAAAAATTTTTCCTCTTATGTTACATCATAAATTTACTATACAACAAAAGATCAAAGTTTTTTATTTAAACTTTAATTGTGTTTTTATTCGTCAATCTATTAGAGGCATCTTATTAAAAATATTTAACTTAAATCTATGATGTAATTATAATGAGTCAATTGACTTTAAAAAGAATAAATTAAGTATATAAGAGGTTTTTACATGAATGAAACAATACGTCAAATAATAAAATTTCAGCTAAAAATATTTGGTGCTCTAATAAGTTATCCATTGAAACTTAAAATAATTTTGAAATTGTATAATCAATTATATGAAAGGTTACCATTTTTCATTATTAAACAGCTTGTAAAATATGTTGATATAAAAATACCATGGGAAAACTTCTTTTGGAAAATTATACTTTTAAATAAAAAACATATTGTAACTAAAATGATAAAGAATGATATTAAAACTTGGGAATTTGCTTTAGCTTATAAAGGACATTCTCCTTCATTAAACTTTACAGAAAAAATTTTAAATGAATATTATTCTAAAGAAGTACCATGGGTTGATGTTGGAGCAAATCTTGGACTTAGATCTCTTTTAGCACTTTCAGAGGGTAGACCAGTCTTTTTTATTGAACCCAATCAAGAAGTAAATCAGATAAATATTGAAAGGTGTAAACTAAACGAGTTTAGTAATTATCATTTGCTAGAATATGGAGCTTCAAATAATAAAGATAAAGTTGAATTTTTCATTGATACTACTTCTTATAAAAGTTCAATTAATGGGAATAATGATAATGATAATACTCACCTTGCAAGAAAAGAAATAATTTATATAGATAGTTTAGATAATTTATTACGTGAATACAGTCAAAACTGGGAAACAGTTTGTATTAAAATTGATACAGAAGGTCATGAGTTAAATGTTATAGATGGGCTTAAAGGCATTATTAATAGTTTTTCTCCTACAATGATAGTTGAAGTAGATACTAAAGATCAAAACTTACAAATATTTTGCAAAAAAATGTGGGATTTAGGATATGAGATATATGAAATAAGAAATTCTTATAGGAAAAAATACTTTAATAAAATAACTAAAGATACTATTTTCTGTAATAAAACTTTTGCTAATGATTTTCTATTAATTAAAGATCAAAGCTTACAATTAATTATTGAATCATATATTTAGAATTTTTCTAAATTATAAAACAATAAACTATAGAATAGACAAGAAAAATATATATGG
>Ga0307988_1000682_pt1 | contig 22325 bp, 18 predicted proteins | sample EllFjometagen183_FD_203166 | JGI IMG/M metagenome (GOLD analysis project Ga0307988, IMG submission 203166) | Marine microbial communities from Ellis Fjord, Antarctic Ocean - #183 | ecosystem: Environmental > Aquatic > Marine > Unclassified | place: Southern Ocean | collected 2014-10-08 | reverse complement strand
GCAAGGTCGCGGGCGGTGGATTTCTGCCCCTTTGCAGTGAGACCGGTGGCAGTTTTACAAACGGTGTTCCCGGCTCCCCAGAGTTTGGCACGAAGAGTCATCATCTTGGCAAAGTCTTTTTCACTACCGGCAATTTTTTCTGCGAGGGCGACACTGGCATCATTTGCTGAAGCAAGCAAAACTGCATTGATCAGATCATTTGCCTTGTATCGTTTTTTCTGATCGAGGTAAACCTTGGAGCGGGGTTGTCTGGCAGCTTTTCGGCTTACGGAGACGTTTTCGGCCATGGTCAATGATTTCAAGGCGATCATCCCAGTGAGTACTTTGATGGTGGATGCCGGTTGTCTCTGATGATCAGGATTTCTGGAGTATAATACTTTTCCACTGACAGCATCAAGAATGATGGCGGCCCGGGATGAAATCTTTCGGTTGAGGCGTTTGGTGGTGGCTGCCGTGACAATGGGGCCAATTCGTTTTTTTACATCGGTAATAGTGTCAGCCTGTCCCAGAATTACGGGAATATTTCGGCTGCTGCTTACAGTGGCATGGGAGGGGTTTTTTTTTGGCTGTGCAGCTTGTTTGGTGGCAGCTCTCCACTTTGCGACATCATTAAAAATAGGGATCTCCGCTCTGGATTCCACGCTGCTTGAAAGGAGCAATGTGAAGAGGGCAAACAGCAAAAAAACAGAAGAAGAACGTGATATGTTCATAAAGTATATATTTGAAATACTAGGTAGAGGGGCTTATCTGCTCAGAAAACAATAGAGCTTACTCCCTTATTTCTTATAAGCTGTTTGTTTGACTGTCAAGAATAATCCTGTATCCATTGGAATAATAGCCGTTTTGATTAGGAAAAGAGCTATCCGTCATTCTTAATTGACCAAAAAAGGACTTTTATGTAATATGCAGCACATTTAATAATATGAAGCCTACAATCAATTTAGTTCATTCATGGAGTGTTTATGTCGGAACCGAGTAATGTACGAATGACATTAAATTATATACTTGATAACAGTGTTGCACGATATGAGGACCTTCCAGCCATTGGGATGGCGGCTGAGGAAGCTCTGACTTATCGTGAATTTTATGATCGGATTCTGGCGCTTGCAGGCCAGCTTGTGAAAGAAGGAGTCAAAAAAGGAGACAGGGTGGCTATCCTGTCGGAAAATTCACCCCATTGGGGAATGGCTTATTTTGCTATTGTTCGCATAGGAGCTATTGCAGTTCCTATCCTTCCCGATCTTCCAGAAGCCGATGTCCATCATATCCTCAATGAGATGGAAGTGCCTATTCTTTTTGTTTCTCATCGTCAGATAGAGAAAGTTTATGAGTTGAATCAGAAATCATTACGGCGGATTATTACACTTGATGATTCTGGTGCTACACAGGATGTGGTGGAGGTGACCTTCTTCTCCAGTTATCTTGAAGAAGCTATGGCGGCAAAAGCAATTGCCGAAGAGAAGGAGGAAAAAATTTCTTTTGCCGAGGTGGCAGAAGATGATCTTGCTTCCATTCTCTATACGTCGGGTACCTCGGGCTATTCAAAAGCGGTCATGCTCAGCCATAAAAATCTGACGGCCAATGCATTCAGTGCTGCTACAATGATACAGGTTGAGAGCGGCAAAGTTTTCCTCTCCGTTCTGCCCATGTCCCATACCTACGAATTTACACTCGGGTTTATCACACCGTTGATCAAGGGGTGTAAAATTGCATACGCCGGAAAAACTCCGACTCCTGCAATTTTGCAGAAACTCTGTCAACACGAACAGCCAACGATTATGTTTGCAGTGCCGCTTATTATGGAGAAGATCTATAAGAAACGGGTGCTGCCGCAGATTGAGAAGAGTTTTCTTCTCTCCAAGCTCTGTAAATTCTCTTTTGGCCGGAAATTTGTATACAAAAAAATAGGTGCTAAACTTATAGCCTTTTTTGGAGGCAAGCTTGAACTTATGGGGATCGGCGGCGCGGCCTTAAACCCAGAAGTTGAGAATTTTTTGCGCGAAGCTGACTTTCCCTATCTGATCGGATATGGTTTGACTGAATCTGCTCCCTTACTTGCGGGTGGCCCGGTGGGTGATTCTACTATTGCACTCGGCTCAACAGGTAAACCCTTTCCCGGGGTGAAGGTCAAGATTGTTGATCCGGATCCCGAAAGTGGTGTGGGGGAGATTTACGGGTGCGGTCCCAATGTCATGCAGGGCTACTATGACGATCCCGACGCTTCGGCCGAAGCTCTTACGGAGGATGGTTGGTTGATTACCGGTGATCTTGGATCGTTTGATGACGCTGGAAATCTCCATATCCGCGGTCGATCGAAGAATGTTATTGTTATGGCCAATGGGGAAAATGTCTATCCCGAACCCATCGAACATAAAATTAACGCCTATTCCTGGGTGGTGGAGTCACTTGTTGTTGAAAACAACGGTAAACTGGATGCCTGGGTCTATCCGGACTATGAGTTTATTGATGAGGTGACCGAGGGACAATCCCGGGTTGAACGGCGTCAATATATCGATAAATTGTGTGAAAAACTCCGAAAAGAGGTGAACACTCAGGTATCCTCTGCATCTCGACTGATGCGGATAGTTGAGAGGCGGGAACCTTTTATCAAAACGGCAACGCATAAGATTAAACGCTATCTGTATAGTGGTGATTGAGAGCTTTTTTGATTTGTGGCGTAGACAGATACCTTTTGACGCTGTTTAATTGTTTTGATAACATGCCAAAGACATGAAATAAAAGATACGCGCCTCGTACATGAAGTTTTTCGAAGTTTGCGCTACCTACTTAGCCATCCCGAGTTGGACCTTTTTACAAGCTTATCAAAGACATAATGTAACATGAAAAAAATGTAAATGATCCGGCAATCCATTTACGGAATGGCCGGAAACACTATTATTTCAAAGGAGAGGGAGAAAATAATGAAAAAGAAAATTTCCATATTGGCTTTGAGTACTGTGCTGATTGCCGGTACTGCCATGGCATCAGGATTTCGTATTCCTGAACAATCCATTGACTCTGTGGCTAAAGCTGGTGCGAACGTTGCCTCTGCTAGTCATGCCGATGCAGCCTATTTTAATCCCGCGAATATGTCCTGGTTAGCAAAGGATAGCTGGGCGCTGGAAGGTGAGCTGACCTGGATTAATCTGCCTTCTATCACTTATACTGATAGTCGTAGTTCTTTTATGAATGGAAGCTCCAAGACAGAAAACTTTCTTGTCCCCACCTTCTTTCTTGTGTCTCCGGATTATAATAATTTCCGCTTTGGTATTTCTTCGGTTGCGCCATATGGTTTGTCAAAACGTTGGGAGCAGCCTTTTCCCAGAAGTACAGCTGAAGAGTACAGCGTCAGTGTAATTGAAGTGAATCCGACTATTTCCTATGCAATCGGTGAAATGTTTTCACTTGGTGGCGGTGTACGTATGCTCTACAGTTCAGCCGAGGTCAGCAATTACGCGGTACAATCTAGTGGCCTGATGGTTACCCGTAGCATGGATGGTGACTCTATCGACTGGGGATATAATCTGGCAGCTTCAGTTCGCCCTACTGATGATATAAATATTTCAGCTACTTATCGCTCAAATGTTGATATGAAGCTTGACGGTGATGTGACTATGGCGACAAATACTCCTGCGCCATATCTTATGAAGACAGGGGGCGCTGTTGACCTTCCTGCTCCTGCTGTATTATCTCTTTCCATGGCGTATACATTTGGTCCAGCTACGGTTGATTTGACCTGGGACAGAACCTTCTGGTCAGAATATGAGAATATTGCCTTTAACTATTCAACACCGATCGTGCATCCGGTACTGAATGCTGTTTTTACCCCATCTATTCCAAAAAATTGGGAAGATTCCAATGGGTACCGTGTAGGTTTTGAGTACGTGCTTAATCCTGAGATTACGCTTATGGCAGGATTTGCCTACGATGAGACTCCTATTCCCGATGCTACTCTTGGCTTTGAGCTTCCCGGCAGCAATGCCTGGCTCTACTCCATAGGTGCTCGCTATCGTGTAAGTGAAGCCATGGAACTCGGATTTGGTTATCTGTATGATTATAAGGAGAAGCGGACAGTTGTTAATGGCAGTCCCACCACCGGAATTAATGGTGAATTCACCGATGCTGCGGCGCATTTGTTTTCTTTTGGACTTAGTTACGATCTTTAGGAGTCCTTCTGGTGCCATGGACACCGTTTTTCGGTGTTAGTTTTGAAGCCCCCCGCAGTGATATGTCTGCGGGGGGCTTTTTTTATAAGAAAATTCCTGATAGTTTGAATGTATGCGTATTGTAAAGCTTACTCTTATCGTTCTGTTTCTAGTTTGTATGGGAATTGTTACGGGAAGTTTTTTCTTTCTTGACCAGAGTGCAGTTTTTCTTCTGCAGAAGATGGGGGCCGAGGATGTATCTGTTAAGGGACTAAGCTGTCATGTGAATCAGATTCATGTGGATGGTCTGACAACGGTCTGGGAAACAGCAGATGGTGGCAGTGTTCGTGCTGAGCTGAGCGATGCCTCTTTTCAATACGATATCAAACAAATTTTGCGCAGTGGAAAGGGCAGGATACTGAGTGTTCAAAACCTTGATGTTACGCTGACCAGGAAAAGTAAATCGAAGAGAAGTAGTGAGCTACGCATACCGAAAGAGCTTCTGTTCCTGAAAAAGAGTGTACGTGCCCGTCTTCCCCTGGAAAAGCTTGAAATTGCACATTTACAGCTCTATGGGGATACGGTGAAGCTGCTTCTTGGCAAGAGTATTCAGATAGATGCCGTGGTCAATAAAACAGCACTAGCTGCAACGCTTAGCACTCATTTGTCTGCGCAAGAAATTCTTGTTGCGGAACTGCACAGTGCTGATTCCAGCCATATTAGAGGAACGTTTCGCTTGCAGAAGGATGAAGGCGAACAATCGGAGCTTATTCTCTCGCTTTCTCCAGGCCGTTTGTCGGGTGAGGCAAATCTGGATATAGAAACAGTTCAGAATGTGCTTGCCGGACAGGAAAGTGGGAGGAACTCTTCTGTTATCGGAGGCCGTCTGTCCACTGTGTTTGATATCCTATCTGCTAGTGATACGCAAACAGTATCAGCAACTGTGAAAGTGGTTGAGTTGGATACTCAAGAGATGCACGGTTCGCTCATTGAAATTCAGCTTAATGGTAGTATAGAAGAGAAGAACCTTGTTCTTGATCCCGATTCCAGGGTTCAGGTTCAACAGCTTTATTTTGGAACCACAGAGATTCAACGGTGTGATCTGGATATTGGTGGAAATTATCGGCTGGCAGAGGATAGGGTGGCAATCTCTTTTATTGATCATCAGACCCTGAATGTTCAAGGGCTCACCACGGAAAAAATGCAGTTTCAGGATTTTACTGTGCAGCCACGTAATCCCCTGTTCGTTACCTTGAATAGCGAAGATAAAAGATGGTCGGTTGTTGATAACACACTAAATATCAGTGGTTTTCATGGTCTGCTTGGAGCAAGCAGTGTCGACGCGACTCCTTTGTATTGTAGTTTCTCCGGTCTCAAAACATCCTTTTCAAAAACTGGCCTGTTGCTCAATGTGCAGACTCCTTCCCTGCAGTTGAGTAATGGCGTACAGACTCTTCCACTAAAGGACTTTAGGGGAAGTGTGAAGCAGACTCGGGATTTAATAGAAGGAAAAATTCTGTTTTCTCCTGAAAATATTGCAGGACGTCTGGCATTGCACTTTGAGTATAAGCTTGATTCTTCTAGTGGTAAATTTTCTCTTGAAACGGAGAAACCTTTTGCGCTAAATCGAGAAGGCTCCTCTCTTGCATCTCTTATTGTTCCCTGGCGCTATCCTTTCAACCTTGATGGCGGCATTGTGTCCTTTGGGGTTCATGGCAGTTGGGGGAGCTCGGATTCACTACAGCTTTCCGCCTCCATTGACCTTATAAGGGCAGGTGGATACTTTCAGCAGTTTTTATTTGAGGGCCTTGATATACATCAGAAATTTAGTCTTTCACCTGATTTCACACCGAAAAGTTCCGGGAGTATAGTTTTGCGGCACCTTATCGGTGGCATTGATGTGTATGATATTGTGGCCGATATCAATCTTGGGGGTTCCCAAAATGGAAAGCTTCCTGTTTTGCAAATGAATAGCCTGCGCGCTTCTCTGTTTGATGGCAGGGTGACTACTTCAAATGTGGAATATGATATAAACAAGCCGGATAGTAGTTTTGTTGTAAAGATTGACAACATGGATTTGACTGCTCTGGTGGATCTGATAAAAATGGAGAAGCTGAAGGTGACTGGGAAAATAAGCGGTACAATCCCAGTGGTTATCAAGGACAAGCAGGTTGTTGTCGTAGATGCGCTGCTAGAAAGCAGAGAACCCGGGGGAGAAATTCACTATCTTCCAGGAGAGCTCAATCAGTCAGGTATTGCCGGGTATGCCCTAAAGGCTGTCGAAAATCTGCAATACCAGAAGCTATTAGTAAAGGCGGGATATCTCCCTTCCGGACAGCTTGATCTTGATATCAGTCTACAGGGACACAGTCCGGAACTGCAGACTAGCAGACCTGTACAGTTGAATATTCATGCGGAACAGAACCTGCCGGCTCTGATGCAAAGCCTACGCTTTAGTAAGGGATTAACCGAGAAACTGGACAAACGGGTAAAACAGAATTACAACTGAAAGTGGAAGCAGTAGCGTGCCATTGTTAATGAAGCGTAAGAAGATGGAGAAAAATATGGAAGTGAAAATCGTGTCGCTGATACTTGCTGGAGCTGTGCTTTGCAGCTTTGGATGCAGCCCCACCGTGAAGGTAGCTGCACCGGATAAGCCAATTGTCATTAATCTGAATGTCAAAATACAGCATGAAATTTTGGTGAAAGTGGATAAGGAACTCGACAATGTACTGAGTGAAGAGAGTGGCTTGTTTTAAGAGCAACCTCATAAGAAAAAAAACGTATTCTCGTCTAAGGAGAACAGGTATGAAGCAAATAGTGAGTCTTGTATTTTTATCCCTGATGCTGGTTTGTAATCCGGCTATGGCACTGGATTTACAAGGTGCAAAAGCTCAGGGATTGGTTGGAGAAACCGCAACGGGTTACCTTGCTCCTGTGAAAACAGGTGCCGATACACAGCAGTTGGTGAAAACGATTAATGCAAAACGGAAGGCGCATTATCAACAAATTTCCAAGCGCAATAATACGTCACTTGCTGCAGTGGAGAAACTGGCAGGGGAAAAGGCGATGAAGAAAACGCCTGGTGGTCAATATATTCTGGTAGGTGGAGCTTGGCAGAAGAAATAACTGTCACAGATTGAACGATGGAAATTAAAAAAGCCCGCACTGACATTGTTCAGTGCGGGCTTTTCGTGTTTTTGTCGTTTGCCTACAATAGGATATTTCTGGCAAAGCCAATAACTGGCAAAATCATCTTTGACAGTATTCCTGAAAATGCCAGAATCATTATGATAATAAACCCGTAACGTTCAATACCTGCATAGGACCTTGCCATATCCGGGGGGAGAAGGCCCATAAGGATTTTGCTTCCGTCCAGTGGGGGAATGGGAAGGAAATTAAAGATACAGAGGACCAGATTAATCCAGACGGAAGCCATTAGTACCTCATTTAGCGGTACGAGGATAGCCTCTGCAACGGAAGAATAGGGAATGCTTGCAGCAATAAACCAGACAATTTTAGTACATATTGCACTGATAATAGCCAGAACCAGGTTTACTGCAGGTCCTGCTAGGGCGACCCATAGCATATCCTTACGTGGATTTTTAAAATAATTGGGATTTACAGGAACTGGTTTTGCCCACCCTATTTTAATAATAAAAAATGCCAGTGTTCCAAGAGGATCAAGATGCTTCAGAGGATTGAGAGTCAGCCGGCCCTCGTTACTGGCCGTGGGATCACCAAACCTGTATGCCACGTATCCATGAGCAAACTCATGTACGGTCAGAGCCAGGAGAATAGGTGGTCCTAGAATAATTATCTGGAGAATAATATCGTTCATAGTTTTTTGTTTTCCAATGGTTATCTGAAAGTACGGCTCTGCAATCGGTAAATGGTAGGTGAGGCCGGCAATAAGTGCCTGAAGGTCACACCTTGTTCGCTATCTGCAGAGTGCGCCCGCTGTCTGCTTTTAATGGCCCCTTGCATGTTCCTGTTCTTTATTACGTCTTTTCAGGCGTAAGGCACTAAACTAATCACTGATTTGGAATGATGCAAGGTACTCGCTCAAGTGCATCACTTGAAGATAAAGAGTATTTCAACATATACAACGGCAAGAAGTGGGGCTAGGACGTGGCGAAATGCTGTGCTATAACAGTCTGTCTCGGGTTTTTCGGTTTCTTTCCAGATGTTGAAACAACTTGCTGAGCAGCAGGCTAGCGATACAGGCCATAAGCAGTCGGCTAATAACAATAACCCAAAAATTGGCTCCGAAAAGAACAAAGAGTAGAGGGTCTTCAATAAGGGAATGGCAGATCATAAGAAAAGTGCCAATGAAAAAAATGTCTTTTCTACTAAGATTGCCAGAGTTTGCTTCCTTAAATAAAATTCCTGCACCATAGGTGATCCCAAGAAGCTGACCTGTAAGGAGTGAAAAGGAAGTTTGTACCCGTTGGCCGTAGTTTTTGATAAATCGGGTCTGTTTGACTGCATCCATTAAGAAGATTATCGCAGTGATCAGGAGAACGATCTTTGTCGCCAGCATTGCGGCATTTATCACCGAATGAAACAACATGTCCGGCAGAGTGGAATAAGAATCAAGCTGGATACTTTTACCGCTCTTTTCCCCTGTGAAAAAGGAGGGAGGGAGTAAAAAAAGAGGAAAAGCGGTGATAAAAGCCATGCTAATTCTCAGACCGGTTGAGTAGAAAAAACCGATACCAAGTTTTTTCATGATACTGTTTTCCACCGGGAGGCTATGACAGATACCGAGAAATACCCCAAGAATTGTCCATTCGTAGGGGCTGAGGCCTAAGGGAGCTGCAAATGCAACTGCCGCATAAAGGTTGAGAAAAACTCCGGCACAAATGGCCATTGCTGTTTCGGCAGGCAGTTGTAAAATATTGGTAACCGGGGAAAAAAGAAAGCTAACAGGTCGTAAAAGATCAAAGTAGAGAATGATGTCTGCAAGAATATAGAACGGTATAACCAGTTTTAGAATGAGGACTCCACTGGTAAGTGATGCTTTCAGGCTTTCGCGAACTTGCTTTGGCATAATAGCTCTGTCTCTGTCCTGACTTTGTGAATAGTTGATACTGCTACAGTCTGTCTTTTTTCTGTTTATATGCTATAAAAACAAATGTATATCTTCCGGATATGTCTGTTTTTGTCACGGAGTCAGATATACGGTATATCGGTTTGAGCTGCAATGATTATTCTCCCTTGACGATATGGTGATCGCCTAATATATTGTGTGATTTCAATGGTATTCTGTGTTAGCGCTTTGCTGGTGAGATGAATGACTAATGATATGAGGTTTTTGTGAACTACAGACATTTACAGATTGTCCTGCTGCTGCTCTTTTTTTTCCCTACCCACTTATTTGGTGAATCCATTGGGAAGCTGGAAGTGTCCGTTTCCATTCCCCCTCAGAAGTGGCTCTGTGAACAGCTTGGCAAGGATCGTCTGATAACGCACCTTTTGATTGACAAGGGGCAGGAACCCCACGCCTTTGAGCCCTCTCCAAGACAGATTCAGGCTCTTTCCAAATCCAGCATATATTTTACCACTGGTATGGAGTTTGAAAAAGAAATCATCAGGCGTCTACAGACCGGTGCACCACAACTGCAGATAGTTGATACCAGTCAGGATATAGTCAGGATTCCCATGGAAGGTCAATCTGCTCATGCCCACGATGGTGGAGCTGTGCCCGATCCCCATGTCTGGCTGTCTCCTCTGAACTTGAAAAGTATGGCTGCGGCAATGGCTGTTGCCTTGATTTCAATTGATTCGGACAATGAAGGTGTGTACCAAAAGAATCTTGAAGAATTGAATGTTCAGCTCGATCATTTGGATACAACTGTTGCAGAGGGACTAGACCCTTTTAAAGGAGCATCGTTTTTTGTTTTTCATCCAGCATTTGGGTATTTTGCCAATCGATATCATTTGCAGCAGATTGCGGTGGAAACGGGGGGGAAGGCCCCCACTCCCCGGCAGCTCTTTAGTCTTATAAAAAGGGCAAAAGCTGAAGAGGTCAGGGTGATTTTTGTGCAACCCCAGTTTGATCCCAGAAGTGCAGAGCGTATTGCAAAAGCCATCGGTGGCAAGGTCGTTTCCCTTGATCCGCTAGCAGAAAACAGCGTTGCGAATATTAAAATAATGGCTGTGAAAATTACTGCTGCTCTCTCTGGGCAGGACAAATAATGGCTTCCGTTGAAACAGAGAAAAGTGCGATTTCCATTCGTGGTCTTTCTTTCTCCTATGAGACGCAGGTGATACTTGCAGATGTTAATCTTGAAATAAAGCCTCTTGATTCCATATGTATTGTCGGCCCGAACGGTGGCGGAAAATCCACCCTTATTAAGCTGATGGTTGGACTCCTGTCCCCTGATAGTGGAACTGTCCACATCTTTGGTGCCCAGCCCGAGGCTGCGCGTTTGCGTGTCGGCTATGTGCCGCAGTACGCAAGGTATGATCCGCAGTTCCCTATTTCTGTGCTCGAAGTGGTCTGTATGGGAAGACTTGGGAGTTCATGGAGTGGTCGCTATAGTAAAAAAGACAAAGAGATGGCACTTGAATCCCTGGAACTTGTGGGGGTCGGGGGGCTTTCCAGCCACTCTTTTTCAGCCATATCTGGTGGGCAACGGCAACGGGTTTTGATCGCCAGGGCTCTGGCATCCGAGGGAGATATACTCATTCTTGATGAACCCACGGCAAATATTGATCATGAGTCGGAACTGCAGTTTTTTGATCTTCTGACCCGGCTGAACAAGCGAATGACCATTCTTATGGTGACCCATGAGGTTGGCTTTGCATCTACTTTTTTCAAGCGAATAGCCTGTGTCAATAAACAGGTTGTGGTGCATCCCACAAGCGAACTCACCGGTGATCTTATTCGAGACCTATACGGTGGTGACTTGCAGATGATTCGTCACGATCACTGCTGTGCGCCGGGAGGACATCAACATGACTGAGTTTTTTGCAGCCCTTGTCGACCCCAACCTGCCCTTTCTTCGCTATGCTCTGCTCACTGGAGTTTTTGCCTCTATACCTTTTGGCATTATAGGTACCTTTGTTGTTGTCCGCCGGATCAGCTATATTGCAGGGGCTATTGCCCACTGCGTTCTTGGCGGTATAGGCCTTGGGCTCTATATGGAGAAAGCTATGGGGGTGACCTGGTTTGGTCCGATGCAGGGGGCAGTTCTTGTGGCATTGCTTGCTGCTGTTATTCTTACCCTAGTGAGTCGCTATGCGGCGGAACGAGAGGACAGTGTTATCGGGGCGCTTTGGGCTGTGGGGATGGCAACAGGACTGCTTTTTATTGCAAAAACACCAGGGTATGTTGATCCCATGAGTTATCTTTTTGGGAATATCCTTTTGGTATCGAAGCAGGACTTTATTTTTGTGCTGCTCCTTGATGGACTGGTACTTGGGCTTGTTGGAATCTTTTATAATAAATTTCTGGCGGTCTGTTTTGATGAAGAATTTGCGAGATTGCGAGGACTGAATACCGGCTGGGTGTACTTGCTGTTGCTCTGTCTTGCGGCCATGACTATTGTGCTTCTGGTACGTGTTGTCGGGATTGTAATGGTTATTGCGCTCCTTACTCTGCCGGCATCGGTTGCCGGGAATATGTCACGCAATGTTGCTCAGATGATGCTGCTTGCGGTCCTGTTTTGTGCGGGGTTCGTGGTGTGTGGGCTGGGGCTGAGTTATAATCTGGATTTACCCAGCGGTCCTGTGATTATAGTAATTGCAGCTACTGTTTATCTCCTGGTGTTGCTGTTTGCGCACTTTAAAAAGAGTTTCTCCTGAACCATTCACTAAGAAGTCTCTTCGGAGCCCAAAATAATCGAATTTGAAGCACGGAGTCTGCGCTTATCTGCTAAGCAGTTACCGTTCAAAGTTAGGGGGAATGCGTTGCCCTCGCTGAATAATTACCCCAAAAGTACCATTACCTTGGATTGTTGAGTCGTACTGAACCACCAAGGCGTGTAAGGAATGCTTTTGCCTGCGCGGACAGGTGAACAAACTCCATACCATATTTACCCTTGTTTATCGACCGGACAATAACTATCTCTGAGAGGTTGAATGCTGTCCCAATGGCAAATTCAACGTGCATTTTGTCACCGAGTTTATGGAATACAGTGGAGAGCATAAGGACGCCACCCTCACTGATATTAAGTATCACCCCGTTACTCTTCTTTTTGGTTTTAATGTTTTCGCAATAGACAAAAATTTCTTCATCAATAATATGATTTTGTGGTATTCGTTTGTGGCGTCTTCTCTCCGTGGGTTTTTTGGTGGTGTTACTTCCTTTTTGATGAATAAAATGATCGTAAAAGTCAGTGTCAATTACCGTGTCATTGTTTGTTGATTCCGATGGCTTTTGGGGTGAGTTAGAGGGGACGGGAGCAATTAGTACTGAAAAGATAGCGAAGGCATCATCTCGATTTCTGGCTATGGTAAATACTTTATCCAAATGGGTGATCTTAAGAAGGCTTTTAACCTGAGCTGTGACCCCACATATAACCAGTTGCCCATCGTTGTAGATCTCCTTGAGTGCCCTGATCATGGAACCGAGTCCGGTGCTGTCCATGAAAACAATATTGCTCATATCGAGCAATATAAAAACATTTCCCTTTTTGACAAATCCCTGCATGGCAGAAAGAAAACCCTCCGCCTGTGGAGCATCCAGTCGCTCACCTTCAAAAGTGACGATAAATACGCCGTGAATAAGTTCTGTCTTGAGTCTCATTTTTCCGTTTGTGTGATGGTGAAATTGTAAGTTAGATTTGATTTTGTATTATGAAAAGTATATCAATTTGGCTAATAATTACAAGCGACTTTTGGACATATGTGCGTTATTCCGGTATGCTGAGCACTTTGTATGATAGGGCTAATGTTGGTTAAAAAACTAAAACTGCTGGAATTGCAGAAGAGTGATTCAGGTGGGGAAGTATTTAGAAAGATATTTTTTCTCATCTTCTTTATTGTCCACTATTGCATCAAGGCGTGCATCTCTTAAAGCAGAAAACATTTCCCTGAATTTCTTTCCCGGCGGATATCCAAGTTCTTTCAGGTCATCACCCTTTAGGAGTGGTTGAATATCTCTAAGAGATGTTACATAGAGTGAGACCGCCTGCTTGATCTCCTTTCTTCTTGCAATAGCAATAAGATACAAAAGGCCATCGTTGGAAAGAGGGGCAAGCATTCTCCTGATGGTACTATTTTTACCGGGGATATTTCTGTATAATTTGTTGGCTAATTCGTCGGCTGTCACTTTCTGAAAAATCAGTTCCCGGCATATCTTTTCATTGATCTGAAAGCGCAGGCAAAATGTCTCCAGTTGTCTGGGCCTGGACCTGGCCATGATGGAGAGAAGGTAAATGCGCCAGGGGTCTATTGTTTCATCGAGATAGAGCAAGAGAAACCAGGATATCGCTTGCTGAGCCTGTCTCAGGATATGGAGAAAGCGCCGGTCTGTTTTGAGGTTTGGGCGCAGATCCGGCCAAAGAAACTGGAAGAGTTCGAAATCCGCCAGTCGTTGAATGGCAAGTATTGGGTTCTCCTCTGCAAATATCTGTTGCAGCTCTGAAAAGAGGCGAGGGTTGTTTGGCTGGCTGAAGAGGCCCATCTTAACAGCTCCGCGAATTAAGCGCTCAGCGTGTTTGGAAATTTTGAAGTCCATTCGCTTTTCAAATCGAATCGCTCGTAGAATACGACTGGGGTCCTCCACAAAACTTAAGTTGTGCAGAACTTTTATCAGCTTTTCTTTAAGATCATTCTGGCAGCTGAAAAAATCGATAAGTGTGCCGAAGTGTGCAGAGTTGAGCTGCAGTGCCATGGCGTTGATTGTGAAATCTCGCCTATATAAGTCAAGTTTGATGGATGATAGCTCAACCGTTGGCAGGGCAGCCGGGTACTCGTAGTATTCGAGTCGTGCGGTGGCAATATCAATCTTGAACCCGTCGGGAAGGGTGACATTGGCCGTAATAAAGTGCTCGTGGGTTTGCATGCGACCGCCGATTTTTTCAATGAGGTGTCTGGCAAAGACAATGCCGTCACCTTCCACTACTATATCAAGGTCGAAATTTTTTTGTTTCAAAAGCAGATCACGGACAAAACCACCAACTGCGTATGCCTTGAACCCGGAATTGTCGGCAACTTCTCCGATGGTTCTCAGCAGAATAATATGGTCGCGTCCCAATGTTTCGCTCATGAGTTGAAGGACATTTCTCTGCCGTTCAGGTGTGGGATTATTATCTTCGCTATCGAATTCTTTTGGAAGGTGGCCGGGATCATCGATTAGCATATTGAGGAGATCGGTTCTGGTGATCACTCCTTTAAGTTGTTGCCCATGGATAATAGGGATTAGCCGCTGCCTGCGCTCGATGATAAGCTCTTCAATATCGGCAAGCGTGGCACTGAGCGGAAGTACCCTGATATCCGTTTTCATATAATCACTCACCGGAAAAGAACCGAGATTATGGTGGATAGCTTTCTCGACAATTCTGCGAGAGATGGTTCCGGCGATTCCTGCAGGAGGCTGTGATGTAGGAGCTGTTTTCTGTGAGGAATCTATTAGTACAGGCAGGACGGTTATGTTGTAACGGGTTAAAATGGTATTAGCCTCACCGATTGTCGTGCTTGCTGGAATGGTAATAACCGGTTGTGAGAGCATTTCTCTTGCAATGGCCTGTGGCTTGATATGTCGGTGAAAGCTGCGGATAAGCGTTTCCTGGGCTTCAATTAATGACATGTCGCGCAGGGTCGCAGATGCAGCGGAGGCGTGACCTCCTCCATTAAAATCCCTGGCAATGTTCCCCGCATTTACTTCGGCGATTCTGGATCTTGCAATCAGGTAGATACGGCCTTCCATGCAGATCAGGGCAAAGAGGCAATTCAGGTTTTCCATCGCCATAAACCGACGCACGATAAGTGAAAAGTCGTCCTCGTATTTCTCAAGGGTGAGGCTGCCAACAACCACTTCAATACCGGATATAATGTATTTTTTTGCGGTTTTCGTGAGCGCGTGGATCAGGTTCACCTGTCTGGCTGTCAGGTCGTAGGAAAGAAATTGTGAAATAATGTCAAGTTGGGCACCTTCTTGCAGAAGCCAAGCAGCGGTGATAAGGTCATCGGGGGTGGTGGTCAGGTGGGTGAGTGAACCCGTGTCTTCGTAAATACCAAGTGCAAAGATGGTTGCCTCTCCCTGGTCGATCGGGATGGCTTTATCCTGGAGTTTTTTGCAGATAATGGTGACTGTTGCCCCGGTGTGCGCGACCGATTCAAAGGTCCCTTTCATGTCCTGTTCGTGGTCGGGATGGTGATCGTACAGATGAAGCTGTAAACCTGGGTTCTGGAGGCATTTCGAAAAATCACCGATGCGCGATTCCTGTCTGGTGTCGACCACAATAAGGGTGCTCACTAGGGTCAGGTCAATGTTTTTTAGTTTTTCGAAGGTATATTGATTGGGGATTGTTTCGCTGATGAAATGCCTGACGTTCTTCTCCTGCGAGCCCGGAAATGCCATCACTGCATCCGGGTGGAGTTTTTGTACCGCTATCATGGAGGCGAGGCCGTCAAAATCAGCGTTAAGGTGGGTTGTGATGACTTGCATGCTTTACTATCCACTATCCGTTATCAGCTGTCAACTGGTGCCTGTTCACTATCGGTTTTTTCTATTTTACACAGCCCCTTAGAGAAATAAGAACTTATTTTTGAGTGCTGCTAAAAATAGCTTTATTGGAGAGGATTTCATTGAATCTGCTTGTTTTAGGTATTTTCCACCAAACGTCCTCGCTCATCCTTCACTTGCGGATTGTTTGTCGCAAAAGCCCAAAAACGCTAGCTACTATTTGTTGATAGCAATTACCTGTCAGCCTCTGGGGTGAAATTTCTGATGGACAGATTTGAGTTTGTCTTCGTCAACATGGGTGTAGATTTGGGTGGTGGTGATGTCGGAGTGACCCAGCATCATCTGTACGGACCGAAGGTCTGCACCGTGGGAGAGCAGGTGGGTGGCAAAGGAGTGGCGGAGGCTGTGAGGTGACACGTCCTCATGTATTCCGGCAGCTCGGGCAGCTTCTTTGATGATTTGCCAGAATCGCAGACGTGTCATTCCCCTGCCTCGATTGGTAACAAAGAGAATGTTGGATCGTTTGCCCTTTAGAATCATGGGACGTGCTGAATCGAGATAGGCTTCAATGGCATCTTTTGCAGGAGTTCCAAAGGGAATAAGACGTTCTTTTTCCCCCTTTCCCACAACCCGTATAAAGCAAGAAGAGAGATTACAGCTTGTAACGGGGAGGGTGACCAATTCTGTGACACGCAAACCTGTCGAGTAGAGAAGTTGCAGCATGGCATAGTTGCGCTGCAGTAAGGGGGTGGATATCGGTGGCGGACAAAGCAGGCGGTTTATCTGTTCAATTGACAAGCCTTTCGGGAGACTGGAGCCACTTTTCGGCGCACTTATATTGCTAAATGGGTTACTTGAAATCAAGTTTCTGTTGTACAGAAAGGTGAAAAAGTTTTTTAAGGCCGAGACTCTTCTTGCATTACTGCGGTGGGAAATATTTCTACTGCGGCATTTTTCCAGAAAAGCATGGATGGTTTTACTGCTGATTTGCTGCAGAGATTTCTTTTTTGTCGCCAGAAAGAGAAGGAAAAAGTGAATATCGGCGTCGTAGGCCGCTACTGTGTTTTCCGCAAAGCGTTTTTCCGTGATCAGATAGTGGAGAAAGACCTCTTTTGCAGAAGTGAACTCTTGTGAGAGGGGTTTTCTGGCGATGGCAGAATGGAGGGGAGGAAGTGAAAACGCCCGTTACATAATGTGATGCAGCGGGCGTTAGTAAAACAATGCTGGTCAGGGCTCAGCCGCGTCTGACGCGGTTAAACTTACGGAGTTTACGACGAGCTTCAGCTTGTTTGCGACGTTTCTTTACACTTGGCTTTTCGTAGTGCTCACGACGTTTGAGTTCTCTTTTTATTCCATCAATCTGCAGTTTCTTTTTCAGTTGCCTGATGGCATACTCAAGATCTCCACGAACTTCAACTTCTATCATTTGGGGCTCCGTTATCAACAATATTTACGAGAAATCCAGAAACACGATATTCCGAATTTTCATTACAATTATAAAATTCACGACAATAACCTTCCCAATATAGGAAAAAGATTTGTGTATGTCAATGGATTTTTCTTTGAAAGGGGGTGCTATTCTGTAGTTCTTCGGCAGGAAAGATTTTTCCGGGATTCATAATGTTGTTTTTATCGAATAATTGTTTGAGCTGACGCATCACCTTGATGCTGGTTGTGTCTAATTCCTGAGAAATATAGTTGGATTTTGTGATTCCCACGCCATGTTCTCCGGAAAGGGTGCCTCCCATGCTGAGAACTTTTGTGAATAGTGCAGCTTTGACGGTGATGGACTTTGTGTTTTCTTCTGGGGAATTATCTGCTGCCAAAATATTGACGTGGATGTTTCCGTCCCCTGCATGGCCAAAGGTGAGGATGGTGATCCGAATCTCTTTTGCCAGGTTTTCGCAAAAGCTTACCAGTTCGGGGATGCGGCTTCGTGGTACAACGACATCTTCACTGGTTTTATATGGGCTGAGTTTCTGTGTTGCCGGTGAGATGGATCGTCTAGCCTTCCAGATTTCACGGATTTCAGTTTTTGTTGTCGCCCGTTTTAACGTGCACTGTTTTTCTGTGGTTACTAGGCTTTGCAATTGCTCGGATTGGGCCAGGACTTCTTTCTTGCTGCCATCGATCTCGATGATAAGCATAGCCTGGATAGAGGGCAGCAATGGGGTTGGTAAAATATCAGAAACGACCTGGAGTGCAGTTCTGTCCATATACTCGAGGGTACATGGCAGGATTTGCTTCTGCAGGAGTATGGCCACAAATTCCGTTGCTCGTTGCAGGGACGTGAAGCTGAGGAGAAAGGTTTCTTTGTACTCGGGGAGAGGGAGAAGTCTGGTGATTATTTTAGTAATAATACCAAGAGTTCCCTCGGAACCAATAAAGAGACGGGTGAGGTCATATCCAACCACACCCTTTTCGGTACGACAGCCCGTTGTCAGGATCTCACCATTGGCGAGTACCACCTCAAGGCCGAGAATGGAATCTTTGGTTACACCATATTTAATGGCGGAGGGTCCTCCGGCACACTCTGCCACATTGCCGCCAATGGTACAAAATTTAAGGCTTGCAGGGTCTGGAGCATACATGAGTTTATGCTTTTTTAAGCTTTCCTGGAAGTCTCCAGTGATCACTCCTGGTTCAACTATGGCAATCTGGTTGTCGGTGTCAACTTCAAGTATCCTGTTCAGGCGCATACAACTTAGCACGATACCTCCCTGAACGGGAAGGGCACCGCCCGTTGTGCCGCTGCCGGCACCCCGTGCAACAATTGGGATCAGGTTGCTGTTGGCAAGACTTGCCAGGGCTGAGACCTGTTTAACGCTATCCGGGTGTACTACGATGTCCGGCAGAAATGTCTGTTTACTATTGTCGTAGGAGTAGCAGTGTAGCTCTTCAATTGCATCACTGCAGTGTGCGGAGCCGACAATGTCGATGATTTTTTGAATAAGATCCCTGTTCATTTTTGTATGTTACTCTCTGGCGTGGAAAAAAACAGTAGGGAATTATTGCCGGTTATGGAAGTTCAATCGTTCTTGGAGTAGAATAGCTCAATTAAAGGTGAATAATGATCCATTACAAATAAAGGAGATCAGGGTGACAAAAAAAATCTGTGTAGCACTTCTTGCGGGTGGAGCATCGGGTGAACGTGAGGTGTCTCTTGCAGGTGCAGCTGGTTTTGTGGAAGCAATTGATCAAGATAAGTATGAATTGCGCCGATACGATCCGAAAACTGATCTTTGCAAACTTGCAAAGGATGCAGCACGTATCGATGTAGCCTTTATCTTGCTCCATGGTGTTCATGGCGAAGATGGTACAGTACAAGGGTTTTTAGATCTTCTTGGTATCCCTTATCAGGGGTCAGGGGTGCTCGGCAGTGCTCTTGCGATGGATAAGAATATGGCAAAAATCCTGTATCGGTTCAATGCTCTTCCCGTTGCAGATTGGGAAATGGCTCTGCCCGAAGATATTGTAAATTCTGAGCGATTGCTTAAAACGCTGAACTTTCCACTGGTTGTGAAGCCGATTCGTGAGGGCTCAAGCCTTGGGATGAGTGTTGCTAAAACCGTCAAAGAGTTGCAACAGGGAATCAGGCTCGCCTACGAGCATGATTCTGAAGTGATGGTGGAGCAGTTTGTGACCGGGAGAGAGATTACGGTGGGAGTAATAGGAAATAAAGAGCTAACCCCGCTTCCTTTGATAGAAATTATTCCAGGGGAGGAGTATCTGTTTTTTGATTACACTGCAAAGTATAAAGAGGGGGCAACGAGTGAAATCTGTCCGGCAGAGGTGGGTGAAAGTGTGGCGACACTCGCACAGGAATACGCAGTGACTGCTCACAGGGTGCTTCAATTACAAGGCTACTCAAGAACCGATATGATGCTCACTCCAGACGGTTCGCTTTACCTGCTTGAAACAAATACTATTCCCGGCATGACCCCCACAAGCCTTTTACCCCAGGCTGCGGCAGAAGCGGGGCTGAGTTTTACACAGCTTATTGATAAGCTGCTGCAGCTTGCCCTTGAGGAAAACTGATTCTTTAGAGAGGGGTCCTTTAGTGACTCTCCAAGAAGCAGCGCATATGGTCACTTCGTGTAGGATGTCTTAAGCGTTTGAGTGCTTCCTGTTCAATTTGGCGAATTCGCTCACGAGAGACGTTGAACTGTTTTCCTACTTCATCAAGGGTGCATTCGCACCTTCCCCCAAGTCCAAAGCGTAGGCGCAGGACCTGAGCTTCTCTTCTGCTTAAGGTCTCAAGGATATTTTCTATCTGCTTATGGAGATCAGTGGTGATTGCAATGTCATCTGGCAGGGTGGCTGTGTCATTTGCTATAAGGCCCATCAGGTTTTGATTGTTGACACCCACCGGTTCCTCAAGTGAAACAGGTTCCAGGCTGGTCTCGATGATAGAGAGCATTTTGTCATGGTCCATATAGGTGTTTTTGGATAGTTCTGTCATCGTTGGTTTGCGACCAAGTTGTTTGCGTAATCCACTGAATGTTTTGTTAAAGTGATTGCGTGAAACCAGAAAGTGGGCAGGGAGTTTGATGGTTCTGGTTTTTTCAGGTATTGCTCTAGTGATTGCCTGACGGATCCACCAAGACGCGTACGTTGAAAAGCGTCTCCCGGTGTTGTGGTCAAAGCGAAAGACTGCGCGCATCAGGCCGATGCATCCCTCCTGAACAAGATCGGCAAGACTCAGGCCTCTGTCAGTGTATCGTTTGGCTATGGAACAGACGAGTCTTAGATTGGCCGTGATAACGATATTCTTGGCCTCTTCAATTTCATGTGCAAGTGCTTTGAATTGTTCGCAGAGATAATGGGTGCCATTGTCATGGGGATGGGTGTCGCAGACAGATTCCAGGGTGTTTAGTATGAGGTCGAGTCGACGTTTTCCCGGTTTGATGGGGTTGTCTTTTTTTTCCCAGTTGAGGACGGTTTCCTGTAGTTGTTGAATCGTAATCGATGAAGATTCGATCTCTTTAACACTCTGGACTATGATGCAAAAATTTTCCCGGATTGTTTTTGCGTGTTTGATCTCATCCTTGTGGCTGAGGAGTGTCGCAGACTGGAGTTGCTGGCTCACCAGAGAGGGCGGCTGTTTGTCAGGTTCAATCTGCAAGGGGGGCTGTACTGTGTCTTGGGAGCTATTGTCAGATGTGTGTGCCATTATGCATTCCTTTGTAGTGATGAGCAGTCAGTGAGAAATCCTATCATGTTCAAGCAATAATCATACCTAAAAGTAGTTGTTTCTTTGTTGTTTATTTAAGGGGCTGAGTTGTCGGCCTTTTAATTCTGAGAGTTTTGGAAGGGGGCAAAGAAGGTGTCAGGGAACTGACAACATTGTTTCCTCCGAGTTTGTGTTCGGAATTTCAGGTGACGCTTTTTTGAATGTTTGTTGCAGGGGCTCTAATGAAAAGATAAAAATGAAGAGTGGAGCAATAGATAATCTTGTTTGCGGAAGTTCTAAAAAGATGTAAAGGTAGTAATCAGTCGTAAATAAAGTTTTCGTTTGTTGGGTAATGGTGAGAATTTAAAATGGAAATGGTTAAAGCACTTTCGTCTCTGCAGCAGCGTCTCACGCATGTGAGTGGCAGTTGGTCCGTTGCGGAATATAACTCTTTAGTATCATTTTATATCCGGTTCCTTCCAAAAATGATGGATGTGGAACGTTGCACCATCTTTTTAAAAGAACCCGGTGCAGAGTCCTTGTTTTCGATGCATGGAACAGGTCTTGAAAGTAATGTTATTGAGGCCCCATTGGATGGAAGTATTGTCGGGCGGGTAATGGCCAGTGGTCAGAGCGTTATCGAAAATGATCTCCTGGCAAAAAATGGATATCACCATGAGGCGGATGAACAGACAGGCTTTCGCAGCAGGAATACCCTTTGTACGCCCATACATAATGTTTCCAGCAATGAGGTGCTGGGTGTTATACAGATTCTGAATAGGTTGGGACTTGACTCTTTTGATGAGGAAAAACAGAAGGAGCTCGAAGAAATAGCCGGGTATCTGTCAATTTCCATTGAGTCCATTCTGCTGAAGAAGAAGATTGCTAAGATTGCAGCGGAGTTTGATGATGAGGTAGCCCGCCTTGAATTTGATGCCGTTCGGGAGGGGCGTTTTATTGCAGAAAGTCCTGCAATGCGTGAAGTTCTGAATCTTGTCCTGGTTCTTCGGGATACTCCTGTAAATGTCTTAATTCAGGGGGAAAATGGAACCGGCAAGGAACTTGTGGCAAAGATGATCCATGAAAATGCTGGAAAAGCGGGCTGTCCCTTTGTCCCTGTCAACTGTGCATGCCTTCCAGAAGCGCTGATTGAGAGTGAGTTTTTCGGTCATGAAAAAGGTGCATTTACCGGAGCCGACAGAAGCCGAAAGGGTCGTTTTGAAGAGGCGAAGGGAGGAATTTTGTTTCTGGATGAAATCGGTGAAATGCCGATTATGGTACAGCCTAAATTCTTACGGGCAATTCAGGAACAGGAAGGATCCAGGCTTGGAAGCAGTGAACTTATTCCCTATGATGTAAGACTTATTTC
>Ga0307988_1000681_pt1 | contig 22353 bp, 16 predicted proteins | sample EllFjometagen183_FD_203166 | JGI IMG/M metagenome (GOLD analysis project Ga0307988, IMG submission 203166) | Marine microbial communities from Ellis Fjord, Antarctic Ocean - #183 | ecosystem: Environmental > Aquatic > Marine > Unclassified | place: Southern Ocean | collected 2014-10-08 | reverse complement strand
TTTGGCAATATCAAGTTCCCCATTATCTTCAAGATAGCCTTCCAGTATTTTCTGGATGGCGTCAAATGACTTGATGGTCTCGTCAAAAATAAACGGGTGAAAGGATACGTCCGACGCGATCAAACGCTGGACCAGATGCTCGGCCAGGGAGGTTTTGCCCACGCCGCCCTGACCTTTGAGCATGATCGGTTTTCCGGCAGACAGATGCGGCAATATGGCGGCTTTTTCTTTGCGTCGGCCAATAAAGAGGTAGTCTTTGTCATGTTTTAATACCAACCGGTTCTGTTCCGTAATAAATGGGTGGGATGAAAATTTCAGACCCTTTTCGGCGTTTTCCCAGTCCACAAGGCGCGCCATCCACTGGGTCCGGTAAAGATTGGGAATCATCCACTGCAACGGGATCGGGCGGGTGATCCCGGCGTCGGCTTGCCGGTCAAACTCAAACTTTTTCAGACTCTCCACGGCGCGATGAAACGCCACGGGAATGGCGAGTTTTTTTGTCAGTTCTTCATAAAATTTCGCGCTGAAATGGGCCGCGTATTCGTCGCCAACGGACATCCCCATGGAGATGACGGCGGGAACCCCAGTTTTCAGCAGGTGGTTGGTCACCCCTTGCAACCCGGCTTCGTGGTCTCCTTTGGCGGTCTGGCAGGAGGCGAGAACCACCAGAGGGGGTTTATGATCGGGATGGACGTTTAAGGCGTCGGCAAAATCGTCGGCCCCGATTTTTTCCATGGATAAATCCAGATCGTTTTCAAGGATCAGGAACCCCCGCCCCCCGTTTCCCTCTTTTCCCTCCTTGAACTCCCCGTGGCCGGAATAATGGAGGATGTGGTAGGCGTTGTTCATGAGTTTCCGCTTCAAGGCATCCAGGGAGCCGTTTTCCGTGTAATCAACCTGGACCCGCCCGGTTTCCATCAGGGGTTGGAACGCCTTTAATATCAGCAGATCCTCCTCTTCAAAGGAGAGGCGGTTTTCATGTCCGCCATCTTCCGGGGAGGAGATCATGATTAAAATTTTCAGGGGAGGGGCCAGGGCGGGCGTCGGGGCCTGATCTTGGTCTTGGTCTTGGTCTTGGTCTTGGTCTTGGTCTTGGTCTTGGTCTTGGTCTTTGTCTTGGGCTTGGGCTTGGTCGGGCCTGAAATAGCCCGGCAGGCATTGGCTCATGGACAGTTGTTGAATCTGGCCCAGGGGTTTTCCTGAAACGGGATCATTGGCCAGTGCCCAGGGAAGATTTAATATTTCGTTGTCGTTATGCAAAAAAAGGAGATCGTGGTAATCGGGGGAGCCGTTTATTTTTTCAAGGAGTTCTTTGAATTCCGGCGTCTTTTTGACGATGGCGGACAGCTCGGCTTTGAGCTCATCTAAAACAGAGACGCGCAGAGAGAACTTTTCTTCGAGATGCTTGAAAAGGCTGCGGTTGAGGGATTTTAATCGTTGGGTCTGGTCGTCGGTCACGGAAAGGGCAAGGGTCGTTTGAAGGCTGTTTTTTGCGGTCGTCGGGTCACTCATGGTTTGGCCGGACCTTTTTGAATGGTTGAAATTTTAATGGTTGAAAATAAAATTTGGTTTTAATGGCTGAATCTAAAATCCAGGGTTTGAACATTGGGCTTTAAAAACAAAGTGTTAAAATCGGTGTTCAAAATTCGGGCGAGCGGAGCGATTCTTTTTTTTTTGCTATCTGGAATTGGAAAGATGCTCGAATCTTCTTAACATGTCGACGTCCGGGGGGACTTTGCCCTGGATTTCGATGCCCACCTCGGCATCGCAGTATGGGCAATAGGCCAGGACTTCGTTTGTTTTGGAATCTTCGCTGCCCTCCTCGATATCATAGACTTTATCGAAAATATGCTCGGGATTCTTGACGCATCGGACGGTGTATTTGGTTTTCTTTTTTCTCATTTTTTTATTTCCACTCCCTTTGAAAAGGTTGGGCTTGCCGTTTGCCTTGCCGGTTTCCTTTTTTTCAGTATCATACGCGCGCGAGGGTTTCAATGGATTTAATGGATGGCTGGGGGAATGGGTGGCGGGGCGTCGCGGCAAAATACCCAAGAGGAAACAACTTGACAGGTATATTTTCGTCATATACCATATTTTCATTATGGATATTGTCTCACTGTCAGAATTTCAAGGATTTGATTGGGATCAGGGCAACTTTGAGAAGAACTGGATCGCTCATCAGGTGACTTCACAGGAGGCGGAACAAGTTTTCTTTAATACTCCTTTGATCGTGGCCGATGATGAGAAACATTCTCGAACGGAGAAGCGATATTTTGTGTTGGGTCAAACAGATAGAGACAGGCCCTTGTTCATCGCATTTACAGTGAGGAAGGGCCGCATTCGCGTTATTTCCGCTCGAGATATGAACAAAAAAGAGAGAAAGGTATATTTGTCATGAAAGCCATTCCAAAATTCAAAACAGAAGAAGCGGAACGTGAGTTTTGGTCAAAGCATGATTCGACTGAATATGTGGATTGGTCAAAAGCTTCGCGGGCTGTATTTCCAAACCTCAAACCATCGACGAAGACCATCTCGTTGCGCCTTCCAGAGTCGATGTTGGAAGAGCTTAAACTTCTTGCAAACAAGCGAGACGTCCCTTACCAATCGCTGTTGAAAGTCTTTCTTTCCGAGCGGATTGATTTGGAACTGACACAGCATCGCCCAAAGACGGCAAAGATTCAACCGTGAGGTTTGATGGCATACTGTCTGAACGAGGGGGGATCACGCATTTTGATCAGACGATCCCAACCGAGAAAATTGATCTCGTGTCGTCAAACCAAAGGCGGCATCTATTTCAGGCGGTGGTTTGGGCGTAGAGACGCACGGCGCGCGTCTTGTTTTGCCTCTCCGGGATTTTTTGACGGGTCTGAATCTTTTCCCGATTCATGTGCCAACTATCTTGACAAATAGCGATCCTGACACAGGGGGAAAGCTTCGGAGATATACTGGAATTAGCGTTTTCCAAACGTGAAATGTTACTTTTTTGAGTATTCAGCGCCTTTGCAATTTCTTCTTATATAAAACCGGCTTCTTTGCGTAAAGCGATCAGTTTTTTACGAAGTTCATAGGCAAACTCCAGTTTTTCGTAGTCAGCCTTTACGTTTGGGTCTTTCATGGCTTTTTCTTTAAAATCAGAAAATGTGGGTCTTGTCATTTTTTCACCTCGTTAGGGATAAAAATTTTGCCGGGGAGGGGATGTCGATGTGTTCCGTTGGCGTGAACGCGACCCGGAAAAGCAAAAAAAAAAGGGTGAATATTGTAAAATATTCACCCCTTTTTTTTATATATGGTAGCGGGGGCTGGATTTGAACCAACGACCTTCGGGTTATGAGCCCGACGAGCTACCAGACTGCTCCACCCCGCATCATGTCTTTTGAAAAACGGTCTAATTAAATAAGGTCTAAACCAAAACGGTTAAATAAGGTCTAAACCAAAACGGTTAAATAAGGTCTAAACCAAAACAGTTAAATAAGTTCTAAACCAAAATGGTTAAATAAGGTCTAAACTGAAACGGTTAAAATAGTTTAAATCAAAATTAGCTCCGCAATCGAAAAAAGTATTTATACCCAAAAAAAAGAAACGTGTCAACACTTTTTTTTAAAAAGGCTGATTTTTTAAAAGAGCTGGTTTTTTAAATTCCGTTTTTCCAGCCTGTTTTTTTTAGTCCCTTTTTTTAACATCCCGCTCTTTGCGCAAACCCTCTTTTTTCAAATGCCCCCGCCAATCAGTCGCAAGCCCTCAAGGGTGAGATCCGGTTCCACCGATTCAATGGTCTCGGAGACTTTTTCCATGAGTGGGGCCAGGCCGCCGGTGGCGATGACCACCGGGTCGCCCCCCAGCTCTTTTTTCATCCGGGTCACAATGCCGTCCACCAAGCCCGCATAGCCGTAAATGATCCCGGACTGAATGCTTTCGGAGGTCTGTTTGCCGATGACCGGACCAGGCGGCTGGAAAATTTCGACCCTGGGGAGTTTCGACGCCTTGTTGAACAGAGCCTCTGACGAGATGCCGATGCCCGGACTGATGGCGCCGCCCAGATATTCCCCTTTGCGGGAGATGGCGTCAAAGGTGGTGGCGGTTCCAAAGTCGATAATGACCATCTCTTTTTTGTATTTGTGGAAGGCGGCCACGGAGTTCACGATTCGATCCGCGCCCACCTCCGAGGGATTTTTGTAAAGAATCGGCATCCGCTGGGAGACCGATTCGGCGCTCACCCAATGGGGCTCGTGCGTCATGTACTTGAGGCAAAACGAATTCAGTATCATGGCCATGGTGGGGACCACGCTGGAAATAATGGTTTTTTTGATGTTGTAAAGCTTGATCCGCTCGCCTGAAAAAAGACCTTTCAAGAGCAGATTGAACTCGTCTTCGGTGGTCTGTTTTTCGGTGCGTATGCGCCACCCGCACGCCAGTTCGTTTCCCTTGTAAACCCCCATGACGGTGTTCGTGTTTCCAATGTCGATGACCAGAAGCATGCCGCGTCCTTTATTCATTATCAATCGGTTATCCATTACTCGGGGAAAAACAGCCGGAATTCAACCCTTCAACTTTTGGGAATTCAACTTTTCATGATGGCGTCGATCAACGTCACCGTGGCCGCGGCGCCGGCCGCGTCGTGAACCCTCAGTATGTTGGCGCCGTTCAGGATGGCGGCGGCCCCCGCGGCCAGGGTTCCGATTTCCACCAGGGGACTTTCCGGGTCCATTTTCTGGTCGGGGGTCTTTTTTAATATGTTTTGTATAAACGATTTTCTGGAATGCCCCATGAGGATCGGCGCCCCCAGAATTTTAAATTCGTTCAAACGCTTGATGATTTCAAGATTGTGAGAAAGGGTCTTTCCAAAACCGATGCCCGGATCAATGATGATCATTGATTTTGGGATTCCATTTTTGATGGCCCGGTCCATGGCGTTTTGCAGAAAATGGGTGATTTCAGCGATGATGTTTTCATAAGACGGGGAGAGCTGCATGGTTTTGGGCGAGCGTTTCATGTGCATCAGGATCACCGGAACTCTGGCGGCGGCGGCCAAAGGGGCCATCTCGTCGTCCATGTGCATGGCGCTGACGTCATTGATCATGGAGGCCCCGGCGTCTATAGCGCGCCTGGCCACCCCGGATTTTGTGGTGTCGATGGATATGGGCCGGTCGATGCGCCGGGCCAGCGCCTCGATCACCGGCGCCACCCGTCTGATCTCCTCCTCTTGGGAGACCGGGTCTGAAAACGGGCGGGTGGACTCGCCCCCGATGTCGATGATATCGGCGCCGTCATCAATCAGCCTCAAGCCCTGGTCAATGGCGCGGTCCCGCGTGTAAAAATGGCCCCCGTCGGAAAACGAGTCGGGCGTCACGTTGACAATGCCCATGATTTGGGCGCGGGCGTCAAAATCGAGGGAATGGGCTCCCCATGTGAGTCTGTTGGCGGTCATGGTCAAAACCTGTCATCCCCAGCGCCTCTCCCAAGGGGGAGAGACGAATCGCGTCGCGGCGCTTTATTTTTTAGGAAATTCAAATCCGGGCCTCAGCTCCAGAATTAATTCGTCCATTCTGGCGCCGGATACCGTCTCTTCTTCCAGAAGAAGCTCGGCCAGCCGGTTTAAAATATCCATGTTCTCTTTTAAAACATCTTTGGCTTTTTTATAGTTTCGCGTGATCAGGGCGCTGATCTCTTCATCAATTTTCCGGGCGGTCTCTTCGGAATAATCCCGATGCTGGGATATTTCCCGGCCTAAAAAGATCTGTTCCTCATCCTTGGCGTATGAAAGCGGGCCGAGCGCGTCGCTCATTCCCCATGCCCGAACCATTTTCTGGGCCATCTCGGTGGCCTGCTTGATGTCATTGGAGGCCCCGGTGCTGATCCGGCCAAACACCAGCTCTTCGGCCACCCGCCCTCCATAGGCCACAGACAGATGACTTTCCAGCTGATCTTTGTATCTGAAATCCCGTTCATCGGGCAGAAACCATGTCACGCCGGCGGCCCGGCCCCTGGGAATGATGGTGATCTTGTTGACCACGTCGGTGTTGGGAAGAAACCGCGCCACCAGGGCGTGCCCCCCCTCGTGGTAGGCCGTGGTTTTTCGATCCTCTTCGCTGATGACTTTGGATTTTCGCTCAAGCCCCATGTAAACCTTGTCTTTGGCCTCTTCAAAATCGGCCATTTCGACCTTTTCCTTCTCTAAGGTCGCGGCGCGAAGGGCCGCTTCATTGACCAGGTTTTCAAGATCGGCCCCGGAAAAACCAGGGGTTCCCTTGGCCAGGATCAACGGGTCCACGTCGTCGGATATGGGGGTTTTTTTCATGTGAACGTTGAGTATCCCCTCCCGTCCTTTGATGTCGGGAAGAGGAACCACCACCTGGCGGTCAAATCGTCCGGGCCGCAAAAGAGCCGGGTCCAGAACATCGGGTCGGTTTGTGGCCGATATCAGGATGACGCCTTCGTTGGACTCAAATCCATCCATTTCCACAAGCAACTGGTTCAATGTCTGCTCCCGCTCGTCATGCCCGCCCCCGAGGCCCGCGCCTCTTTGGCGGCCCACGGCGTCTATTTCATCAATGAAGATAATGCAGGGGGCGTTTTTTTTGCCCTGTTCAAACAGATCCCGGACCCTGGAGGCGCCCACGCCCACAAACATCTCCACGAAATCCGAGCCGCTGATGGTGAAAAAAGGAACATCCGCCTCCCCGGCGATGGCTCGGGCCAAAAGGGTTTTTCCTGTGCCTGGGGAGCCCATCAACAGAACGCCTTTGGGTATCCGGCCCCCCAGCCGGGTGAATTTTTTGGGTTCCTTTAAAAAATCGACGATTTCTCCCAGCTCGTCTTTGGCCTCGTCGATTCCCGCCACATCGTCAAATGTGACCTTTTCCTGCTTGTCGGAAAGGAGTCTGGCCCTGCTTTTTCCAAATGAGAGGGCCTTGCCTCCGCCGGATTGCATCTGGCGCATGAAAAATATCCATATCCCAAACAGCAGAAGCATGGGAAGCCATGTGATGAGAATGGTCACATACCAGGGCGATTCATCCGGGGGCTTGGCGGTGATGGATATCCCTTTGTCCCGTAAGATTTTAATCAGCTCCACATCGGCGGGCGCATACACTTTAAATCGCTCGCTGTTTGCGGCGGTCACAAACAGCTCATTGCCCTGAATGATGACCTCTCTGACGCCGTCTTCCCCGGCCATTTTCAAAAATGTGGTGTAGCTGACTGTATTGTCATCGACAGTTTGTTGCTGAAACAGATTGTAAAACATGAGCATTAAAAGGATGATGACGAACCATAACGCGAGATTTCTGTAAGATTGATTCAAAAGAGACTCCCTCCCGAAATAAAAAAAAAATTAAAAAGCGTTAAGGATAAATTTAATCATTGTTGCGGATTAATCAAGAAAAAGTTTGGCGGCGGGCAAGAAAAAAAACGACCCATTTTGGTTTTCGTCGCTCTGGCCGCGCCTTTTTTGCCCACGGTCTGTTTTTCACGGAGGCCCGATTCCCCGAAGGGGCCTTTTTTCAGCGATAAATGTCAGGATGTCCCCTTTTTTAACCGCTCTGATGCGGCCGGGAAGATGAATCTGCCTGGTTTTTTTGTCTGTTTCAAGAAGTTTGATAATGGACTCCACATGGGCAAAGGTGATTCGTCTTAAATCCCCCTTTGTTTTTTTTAATGCCTTTCGGATGATCCGCCGTTTTGCGGCCGTGTGAAGTCTCTGGATTCCAGAGGCGTTCATGGACAGGGACGTCGGGTCGGATGACAGGATCAATTCGTCAAAAAGAGGCGCGACGACCTCCTCCATCCACGACTCTTCTTCCCGCAAGATCATGGAGAGCCGGTTTAAGGTGTCGATAATCCGGGGGTTGTATGACGACTCCAGCTCGGGGATCAGCTCTTCCCGGATTCTGTTTCGCAAATAGTTTAAATTTTTGTTGGATGAATCCGTGACATAGTCCAGGCCTCGGGCGGCGATGTAATCGGAGATGTCGGATTTGGACTGGCGGATCAAGGGGCGGACAAAGAGATCTTCCCTGGCCGGCGGGATGCCTGAAATCCCGAGTCCGCCGCTTCCCCGTAAGAGATACATCAAAACCAGCTCCGCGTTGTCTCCCCCATGATGGCCCAGCGCGACTTTGTCGTACCCGCGCTCGCGGGCGGTCCGACGGTAAAACCGGTAGCGCGCGAGCCGGGCGGCCTCCTGCGTGGACAGGCCGGTTTCCCGTCGCAAGGCGCCCACGTCCTCCACCGCCAGATGAAACGGGAGATTTAGCTTTTTGGCCAACTTGGCCACAAAGGCCGCGTCATGGTCTGACTCTTCCATGCGCAGGCTGTGGTTGATGTGGGCGATGCCCAGGGAGATGGGGAATCGGTGGGCGCATTCCAAAAGGGCGTGGATCAGAGCCACGGAATCCGGCCCTCCAGAGACCCCCGCCAGGACGGAGTCATGGGGGCTGAACATGTGGTGGTCCAAAATAAAGCGGGCCATTCTCTCCACAAAATCTCGCCCCGGATGTCGGGCGCCGGGCGTTTGCGCGGCGCCGCTGGAATCGGTTGGTTTCATTTTTTTTTCTTTGTCCATCCTGTCTGTGACCGTGGCGAAAGACACTATATATATATACGAGCCAAAAAAAGGGCCGTGATTTCTCTGATTTGTGGAAAATCGTGGGTCCGTCTCTTTTTCCGCGAGGCCGTTTAATATGACCGGTTTAATATGGTCGGGTCAAAAACGCCGGGTGAAAATGATCGGGTCTGAATGGCGGAGCCAGCCCAAATTATATTTTTTGCCAGGGGATGTATTTTTTCCTTGATAAAATGTATATTAAACAGTATATGATTCAGCTTGCGCTAGGCGGGGAGTTAGCGGTTCCCTTTTCCCGAAATCCGCTTATGCGGGGCTGAATTCCCCCTCTCGGGCCGTTTGCCTGGACCAATGAGTCATTTTGGCCGGCCTCCATGCGACAGACTCTCATGAACCTCGTCAGATCCGGAAGGAAGCAGCGATAAGTGAGCCGGTTTGTGCCGTGGAGTTCCTGGCCATCTATGTGACGCATGATCCTTGGAAATGGTTCAAAAGGGGGTGCGCTATTTTAATTTAAACAAGTTTAATTTAATTTTAATTTAAACGAACGCTCGTTTTGCTGTTACATGTTCGCTTTGAAATTTTTAATGGTTTGATGGTAATCGTCGGTTCCGAATACGGCCGATCCCGCCACAAACACATCCGCGCCCGCCTCTGAAACCCGTTTGACATTGGTCTCCTTGATTCCGCCATCGACTTCGATGAGGGTCGAAAGTCCCCTTTGGGAGATCATGGTTTTCAGCGCCGCTATTTTATCTATGGAATTCTCAATAAAGGACTGCCCCCCAAAACCCGGATTGACGCTCATGATCACCACCATATCCAGATCGTCAAGGACCCATTCCAGGGACTGAATCGGCGTGGACGGGTTCAGCGCCACCCCGGCTTTGGCCCCCATCTCTTTGATCGCCGCGATGGATCGGTTTAAATGGCGGCAGGCCTCCTGATGAACCACCAGGACGTCGGCCCCGGCCTTGATAAAATCGGCCAGAAACATATCCGGTTTTTCCACCATCAGGTGAACATCCAGGGGGCGTTGGGCGGCCCGTTTGGCGGCTTCGACCACCACCGGGCCGATGGTGATGTTGGGAACAAACCGTCCGTCCATGACATCGACGTGTATCCAGTCGGCTCCGGCCTCTTCCACGGCCGCAATCTCGTTTCCAAGGTTTGAAAAATCCGCGGACAATATTGAAGGAGCGATGAGTTTCATAATAAATCCTTTGTTTGTGTGATAATTACAGGGTCAAAATAAAATGTTTTTTTGGCATGCGTCCGGCGCGCGAGTCTCCCCAGGCCCGATTCTATTTAACCCAAGCCCGATTCTATTTAAATAGCGCCTGAGTTTACCCGAGTTTAAATACCGCCCGAGTTTAAATACCGCCCGCATCTAATACCGCCCGCATCTAATACCGCCATAGCCCGCCGCCGTGTGTCAGTGAAGAGGTTTTTCCCCGGCCCTTTTCAATCGCATGATGCGATGGCGCACATGGTCTCCAAGCGCTTCCACCGACATCTTATTGAACGACTCATGGGGGATCGGGTCGCCGAAGCGGACCGTTATTTCTCCAGGGGTCAACATCCAGCTGTGTTTGTTTTTGTATTGGTAAGCGCCAGACATGGCAAAGGGCAAAATATCCGCCTTTGCGGTCAGGGCCAGATGGAAGGGGCCTTTTTTAAATTCCCCGACCTCACCCGTCAATGTTCGGTGACCTTCCGGAAGAATAATCAGCGACGCGCCGGAATCTAAAATCTCTTTGGCTTTTTTCAGGGCGGAAAAAGCCTGGGTTTTTTTATAGCGGGGGATGGGAATATTCCCCCATTTTTTTATTAAATATCCCCAGATGGGCCATGAAAAATGGGAGGCCGCCTCCACTCCCACAAAAAAAAATGGGACCGTCGCGGGAATAATGAACACATCGAACAGGCTTTCATGATTCCCCATAAGGAACCAGGATTTGTCGGGGTCGATTTTTTTTTGGCCCTCAACCTTTAAACGGACGCCCATGACCGCCAATTGTGTTTTCGCCAACCATTGGAGCAGGGGATACGCTTTTTTTGGGGGAAATATCGCCAGCGCCGTTATGGCGACGACAAAGGCCAACACCCCATGGATGAGGCCCGCGGCCCACAGCAGAGCGGAAATAATGATTTTCATGAAAAGTACCTGACCAGGCCGGGCATGATATCGACCTGAGATGGGGTGGAGCCGAAAATCTCTCCGTCCGGCAGCAACGGTTTCACCGGGTCTGTGGAGATTTTCAATGATTTCCCCCGGTAAAAGGAGACGGCCGGATTCTCTCCGTGGGTCCCCGTAAAGATTTTGGGCAGGGTGTTTAGAAGGCTTCGTCTGGAAAGGGGAGACAGGACCACCACATCGAAAAAACCGTCGTCTATTTTTGCCAAAGGCGCCATCATCATATCCCCGCCGGTTCGCGTGGAGTTGCAGATTTCCACAAAGCAGTTTTCTCCCCGTATGATTTTTCCGTCCAATTCAAGCTCCATCCAGTGAAATGAAAGCGTCATGGCCCGATGAATCACCCCGGCCACATAGCTGGCGTCCCCGGCCCATGGCAGGCGGGCGGCTGTTTTCGCCACATCGGTCACGAACCCCAGCCCCATGAGGTTGATAAAATAGCGTTTTTCTTCACCCTGGGTGAAGCGGCAGACATCCACGGCGCGAGGGCGCCGCCGGGCCAGCGCCGACCACCCGTCCTCCATGGTTTCAATGCCCAGATCCTTGGCAAAGGAGTTTCCCCGTCCCGCCGGCAGGATGGCCAGCGGAGGCAGGGCCGACGGATCGTTGGAGATCAACAACCCATTTAATATCTGGAAGTTGGTTCCATCCCCTCCGAAAGAGGCGATGGCGTCATAGTTTTCAGCGGGCAGTCCCATGGCGATTTCCATGGCGTGATTATGATGCGTCGTGATATGAAGGTCATAATCGATGCGATTGTTTTTTAGTCGCTGTTTTGTTTCAGCGAGTCGGTTTTTCTTTTTTTTTCCGCCCCGCCCATTGGCTATGATCGCTATTCTCATGGGGCTCCTTATGTGTGATGCCGCGGTAAAAAAAATGCGTCATCCGTGTTTTTTGTCTGTTTTTTTATCCATCTGTTTTTATTGACGGCTCTTTATGGCGGGTCCGGCTCCCGGATGAGCAACGCCGGATGGCCCCTTCCAGGCGGGCGCGTCATGGCCGGAAAACAGCGATGTTTACGCCTTGCGGAATTTTGGAGCATATGTTAAGGTGCCGAAAAATAATCGCTATTATTGAAAAAATAACCAAAAAATGCAAGACTAATTTGTCTTTGCGAATCATTTGCCCGGTTTTTTGCGGGCCTTTTATTTTCATGGACTCTTTATTTTCATGGACTGTTTATTGGAACGGAGCAGAACGTTTATTGGAACAGATGGCGGCGCAGTATTCAAAACTTGGCCGCATGATCAAAGGGGGGAGTTTTGCTGGCAAGGGTTTTAAGCAGCGCCGTTTTGGGGATTGACGCGTATCTGGTGGATGTCGAAGTGGACATATCCCCCGGTCTTCCCATGTATTCCACCGTGGGTCTTCCAGAGGCCTCAGTGAGGGAGAGCAAGGAGAGGGTCAAGGCGGCCATCAATAATTCCGGGTATCATTTTCCGGATGATCGCATCACCGTTAATTTGGCTCCCGCCGACGTCAAAAAAGAGGGAACCGGCTTTGATTTGCCCATCGCGGTGGGGATGCTTTCCGCCACCCGTGTGATTCCGGCGTCCGCCATGACCGATGTGCTGATCATGGGAGAGCTCTCTTTGGATGGCCGGACAAAACCGGTCAAAGGCTCCCTTTCCATGGCCATCGCCGCCAGAGAAGCGGGTCTGAAAGGGATCATCGTCCCGGCTGAAAACGCCTCTGAAGCCGCCGTGGTGAATGACATTGACGTCTATCCCGCCCGGACTCTGCATGAGGTGGTGGATTTTTTAAGGGGATTGACCGTCATCAAACCGGAAACCGTGGATGTGCGGGCCATATTTGAGGGCCGCGACGAGGACAAGGCGAATTTTTCCGAGGTCAAGGGGCAGGAACATGTCAAACGGGCGCTTGAAGTGGCGGCGGCGGGAGGCCACAACGTCATCATGATCGGCCCTCCAGGATCTGGAAAGACCATGCTGGCCAAACGGCTCCCCGGAATCCTTCCCCCCCTCTCTTTTCAGGAGGCGCTGGAGACCACAAAGATTTTTTCCATCATCGGCATGCTTGAAAAAGGCCAGGCGTTGATCACCAAACGACCCTTCCGGTCTCCCCACCACACCATATCCGACGCCGGGTTGATCGGGGGAGGGCATATTCCCCGTCCGGGGGAGGTCAGCCTCGCCAACCACGGAGTCCTTTTTTTGGATGAGCTTTCCGAATTTAAAAAACATGTGCTTGAGGTTCTCCGTCAGCCCCTTGAAGATTCCAAAGTGACCATCGCCCGGGCCTCGTCCACCCTGACCTACCCGTCCGGGTTTATGCTCGTGGCGGCCATGAATCCATGCCCCTGCGGTTTTTTTTCAGATCCAAAGCATGAATGCCGCTGCTCTTTTCCTCAAATTCAACGATACCGGTCCAAAATTTCCGGCCCCCTGCTGGACCGAATAGACATCCACCTGGAAGTGCCCGCCGTCCCATACAAAGATTTGGCCGGGGAAGCGCTGGAAGAGACGTCCGGGGAGATAAAAAAACGGGTGAGCGCGGCGCGGCGAATTCAGTCGAAGCGGTTTTTTGAAAACGAGGGCATCTATTGCAACTCCCAGATGGCCAATCGCCACATCAAGAAGAATTGCAAAATCAACGGCCCGTCCCTGGCGCTTCTCGAAGCCGCCATAGACAAGCTGGGCCTTTCGGCCAGGGCCTACAATCGCATCCTGAAAATCGCCAGAACCATCGCCGATCTGGAGGGCCAAAAGAACATTGAAGCCCATCACATTGCCGAGGCCGTTCAATATCGAAGTCTGGACCGGGGACGTCGCCAGCCCTGAAAGACGCCCGCCTTCATTTGAGTCAGATGTTAAATTCCTATATTTTATGAAGCCATTTCAGTAAATATGATTGACTTAACGCTGATATAAAATTATATAACTGGATGATTCGAAAAACAAAGTCGCGATCTATTTTTTTTGCCATCATCCTTTTTTCATGGGTGACGATATGTGGCGATGATTTAAACTGTTTAAGGGTTTGAAGGGAATGACCATGAATTCCAGAACATGGGCGGGCATACTGGCGTTGTCGCTTATTTTGATGTTCCCGGTTTTAGCGGCCGCCTCTGTGGAGTATGCGCCGAAACGCGTCGGCGTTTTATCGGATGATCCCGGCCATCGGAGCGGGCTGGACCAGGCTCGCGCCGATGATGGGGGCGTTGAAACCGAATTGAACGGCCATGGCCACGCCGGACCGAATCTGGGGGAGATCCTTCCCTTGTGGGCCTGCCTCCCCTTTGCGTTTATGCTGTTGTCCATCGCGTTTCTTCCCCTTGTGGCCTCTGAATTCTGGCACCATCATTTTGGCAAGATATCCGCTTTCTGGGCCGCCTGTCTTGGGATTCCTTTTCTGATCGTATTCAAAGGAGCGGCCCTGTATGAGATCCTTCATATTATTCTGGCCGACTATATTCCGTTTATTCTTCTTTTGTGGGGCCTGTACACGGTTTCCGGGGGGATTCTTCTTCGGGGCAGACTGAGGGGGACTCCCCTGGTCAACTCGTTGATTCTGATCACAGGCGCGGCGCTGGCCTCCTGGATGGGAACCACAGGGGCCGCCATGCTTCTGATACGGCCGTTTATGCGGGCCAACGATTACCGTAAAAACAAAACGTTCATGATTGTTTTTTTCATATTTCTGGTGGCCAACATCGGGGGTTCCTTAACCCCGTTGGGCGATCCCCCGCTTTTTCTGGGATTTCTTCACGGCGTCGATTTTTTCTGGACCTTTAATTTGGCGCCCCACATGCTCTTGGCCGGGGGAATGCTGATCGTCATCTATTTTATTTTGGATTCCCACTATTATCGGAAGGAAGGGGCGTCGCCCCCAAAAGAGGAGTCCGGCGAGTCGCTGAGACTGGAGGGGGCGCACAATTTTATTTTTTTGGGGGGCATTATCGGGGCGGTTCTGGCCAGCGGGATTTTCGACTGGGGAACCGTTAATACATTTGGGGTTCACCGGGGGGCGCAGGATTGGGCCCGGGACTTTTTTTTGATTTTAATGGGGGGGCTCTCCCTGATCACGACCCCCATGAAAATTCACGAAGACAACAATTTCACATGGTTTCCCATGGTGGAAGTGGCCTGTCTTTTCATCGGCATTTTCATCACCATGATTCCGTGCCTTCTGATCTTGAAGGCGGGGCCCGGAGGGGGGATGGCTTTTTTGATCGCCAGCGTCAAAGAGCCGGTTCATTACTTTTGGGTGACCGGCGCGCTGTCGAGTTTTCTGGATAACGCCCCGACCTATCTGACCTTTTTTAACACGGCGTTGGGAACGTTTTATCCGGGCATGCCTGAAAGCGGCGCCGTGGCCCTTTTTATCAAAGAGCATGAAATCTATTTGAAGGCGATTTCCAGCGCCGCGGTCTTTTTTGGCGCGTGCAGCTATATTGGAAACGCCCCCAATTTTATGGTCCGTTCCATCGCCGAGGAGGCGGGGATCAACATGCCCAGTTTTTTTGGGTACATCGTAAAATACTCATTGGTGTTCCTACTTCCCGTCTTTATGATTGTCACCCTTGTTTTCTTTTGGGAATAATGCCGGGAGTCGTTTCGGGTCGATGGCGTCGCCATGAATTTCACGTTCAGGGCGCGGAAAATCCGTGAAAAAAAATGTGGGGGAGTGAAAAAAAATGAAAGAAATGTTGGACAAATTGACCGGCGCGACCATCGCTTTCATCGGAGGAGGCTCCTTTTGCAAGGGCATTCTCAAGGTCATCACCCACAGCCAATTTAAAAACAAAGACTTTAAAATTCTGGGAGTGGCCGATTTGAAAAGCGATGCGCCGGGTCTGCGGTACGCCCAGGAGTTAAATCTTTTCACCACCCGGGATTACGCCGATATTTTAAAGCTGGACGGACTTGATTTTATCATGGAGACCACGGCGGATGACGACCTTCCCCGTTTGATCAGGGAAAAAAAATCTCCGGGAGCCACGTTGATCGATCATTTTAGCGCGGCGTTTGTTTTCGACTGTCTTAAAATCGAAAGAGAGCAAATCGGAGCTATGGAGAGGCTGGAAGCCGACGGATCCGGGGAGGACGCCAAAAAGAATTTCGATCAATTCGCCGACGCGTTTTATAAAATCATTCGGAACAGAAACCGGTATTCCCGACAGATCGAACATGAACTCATCACAAGCAAACGGCAATTGTCCCAGATACTGGACGGAAGCTCGGCGCCCACGTTTGTCATAGACAAAGACCACACGGTGACCCATTGGAACAAGGCCCTTGAAAAACTGTCCGGGGTCGCGGCTGAGAAGATCGTGAACACAAAAAAACATTCCGAGCCGTTTAGGGGGAAAAAGAGGATGACCATGGCGGATGTCATCCTGGATCAAACGGATGAGAAAACCATCGGGACGTTGTATGAAAATACCTGGAGACGATCCAAATGGATTGAGGGGGCGTATGAGGCCGAAGAGTTTTTGCCTGTGTTGCCTCCCCATGGCAAATGGTGTTTTTTTTCGGCGGCGCCCATCAAGGACCCGGACGGAACCATCACAGGCGCCGTGGAGACGTTGTGGGATCGGACCGATTACAAGGAGGCCGAGGAGGAGAATGAACAGAATTACACGGATATCGCCACCCTTTATTCCTTTTACACCGCGCTTGACACATCGCTGGATTTGGAGTCAAGAATAAACGCCGCCATCCGGCATATCATGAACCTGCTCCCGGCCGAAGGGGTCAGCGTCTTTTTGACGGAGTCTATGGGACGCGTGTCCAATAGATACATCTATGGCGAATGCTCGGCATTGTCCGACGAACGGTCGTGCATGGCCGGAGAGATTCCCGACCAGGAGATCATCGAAAAGACGGCGCAAAAGGGAAAAGTGATGATTTGTCCGGATCTGGCGGAACATATTGAAACGCATCCGGGGGACGCCGATTCCCAAGCTCTTTTGCCATTTTTCAATGAGGGCATCCGCTCCATGGTATGGATACCGGTGACGGCCAAAGACAATAAAAAGCTTGGGATGATCCGAATTTTAAGCAAAACCCCGGGTTTTTTTTCCGATAAAAGAGAGAACATGCTTGATTTGATCGGCAACCGATTGGGCGTGGCCATTGAAAATTCCAGAATTTACGAAAAATACATCAAATCCGAAAAAAAATATCGGTCTCTTTTTAACAATGATCCCAGCAACATCTTCATCATATCCATCGGTTCCTTCACCATTATGGATGTCAACCAACGGGCGGAAGAATTTTACGGGTATTCCAAAGACGAATTGGTGGGAATGTCATTTTTGGATTTCAGCGACAAACATGGCGCCGGGTTGCATGACGAGGAAATCCAGGCCGGCCTTGAAAAGGCGAGTCCGAACATGCCTGTTTTTTTCAGCAAAAAGAGGCATTACAAAAAAAACGAGGCGTCGGTTTTTGTCAACATCAATGTCTCGTTCTTGAAATACCACGACAACGACGCGCTCATCGTCACCACCACCGATGTGACTGAAATCGTCAGGCATGAAAATGAGCTGATTCAAACGGGCAAAATGTCCACGTTGGGAACCATGGCCGCGGGCCTGGCGCATGAGTTGAATCAACCCCTTAATGTCATCCAAATTTGTTCGGATCTTTTTTTCAAGCTTCTCAGGAAAGAGGGGGAGCTTGATATGGAGGAGTTTAAATTGGTGGCCAGGCAGATTGGCGACAATGTTCAACGGGCCGCCGAAATCATCAACCATGTTCGGGATTTTTCCAGGCAGTCCAAGGGGATACGGGTCAAAACAGACATCAATCGACCGATCCGGGATGTGTTCAAATTGATGGGCCACAAGTTGAAATCGAACCGGATTGATCTGAAATTGACTCTTCAGGAGGACCTTCCGCACATCATGGCCGAACACAATGGCTTGGAGCAGGTCTTTTTGAATCTTGTGAAAAATGCCGTGGACGCCATGAATGAAAAAGAGAAGATTTCAGGAAACCCCGACGTTGAAAAAAGATTGTCCATCAATACGTTTTCAGTGAAAGAAAAGGTCATCGTGGAGGTGTCGGACACCGGCGTCGGAATATCTGAAAAAAATATAAACCGGGTGTACGATCCTTTTTTCACCACAAAGGACCCCGGCCAGGGAACCGGACTGGGCCTTGGGATAAGCGACCGAATTATAAGGGACTATGAGGGACGAATGATCGTTGACAGCAGGCAGGGGGAAGGGACGACGTTTATTTTGACATTTCCCGCCGCCTCTTGAGAGGAACACCATGGGGAAGATATTGATCATAGACGATGAGCCGGCCATCACAATGGCGCTGAGCATGTCGCTGTCTGCGGATGGCCATGACGTGGTCAGCGCGTCCGACGGACTCAAGGGTCTGGACATTCTTAAAAAAGAGAAGCCGGATATTATCCTGGCGGATCTGAAAATGCCGGGAATCGACGGCCTTGAGGTTTTAAAGAGGGCCAAACAGATGGATGACGACGTCGAGGTGATCATCATCACCGGACATGGGGACATCGACGCCGCCATTGAAGCCCTCAAATTTGGAGCCTCTGATTTTTTAAACAAGCCGGTCCAGGACGCGGCGCTTGAGGTGGCCATCAAACGGGCCAATGAGAAACTGACCATTAAAAGAAAACTGGCGGAGCACACCAGCGATCTGGAAAATATGGTCAGCGTCGCCACCGAGGAGATTAAACGGAAATCGATTTTCGAATCTGAGTTGATTGAAAATTCCCACGAGGGAATCGTCGCCACCGATATTGATGGAACCATTATCACGTTCAACCCCAGCGCGGAAAAGATATTCGGCTATGCCAGAAGGGACGTCATTGCCTCCATCAGCCCCGAAGACATTTATCCCCCGGCCCTTAAAAACGCGTTTTATGAAAAAAAAGAGCTGGACTGGATTGAATCGGTGATCACGGCCAAAGACGGCATGGACATACCGGTCAAAGTGTCTGGAAAAATTTTGCGCGTCAACCAGAATATCATCGGGACGGTGGCTTTTTTTCAGGATATCCGGGAAATAAAAAAACTTGAGGGGGAGGTTTTAAGGTCTGAAAAATTGGCGGCGGTGGGTCAGACTGTGGCGGGAATGGCGCATTGCGTGAAAAATATCCTTCATGGCTTCAATGGCGGAAGTTATCTGATGGACATCGGTCTTGACAAAAATGACATGGATAAGATACGTTACGGCTGGAAAACAGTCACGCGCAATATTGATCGAATGTCTGATTTGGTGATGGATCTGCTGTCTTATGCCAAGGATCGCAGGCCCGACTACGAATGCTGCTCCCCCAATGGCATCATGGAAGATGTCTTTGACACCATGTCATATAAGGCCATTGAAAACGGCGTCGAAATCGTCAAGGAGTTTGATCCTTTCATTGGCGAGGTCTGGTTGGATCGCCTCTCCATTCGGCGGGCCATGATGAATCTTTTTTCAAACGCCATAGACGCGTGCATTTTTGATGAGGCGGACGATAAAAAATGGCGGGTGGAGCTTAAGACGGCTTCCGGCAAAGGGGACCGGATTCTTTTTATTATCAAAGACAACGGCTCCGGGATGGACGATGACGTGAAAAAACAACTGTTCACATCATTTTTCAGCACCAAGGGGGCTCAGGGAACCGGGCTGGGTCTTCTGGTGACCCGAAAGCTGGTGGAAGAACATCATGGAAGCATAGATGTGGAATCGGCGCTCGGAAAAGGTTCCACAGTGACGGTGGCCATTCCATGCAAAAAAGGGGCCATGTGAAAAGGGCGGGGCGACGCATTATTTTTTGCGACGTCTTCAAAATGACACGTTATTTTTCAGCGAGTCCTTAGAACGCGCAAACAGAGCAGAATGTAAACTGGAGGATGTAAGATGGGTAAGCATGTCCTTATTGTGGACGATGACCAGGATGTCCGAATGTTCAACATAGAAGTGGCCAAGCAAAACGGTTATGACCCGCTGGTGGCGAAAAATGGAGAGGAAGGCATGAACATCATCAAAGAGACGCCGCCTGATCTGGTCATTCTTGATGTTCTCATGCCCAAACAGAGCGGAATAAAGATGTACCGGGAGTTGAAAACCGACGAGTCCTTGAAAAATATTCCAGTGATTATTCTTTCCGGGATCGCCCGCAGAACGTTTATCCGTTCACAGGAAGCATTGACTGAATTTGGAGACGAGAACGTTCCCGAGCCTGATCTTTACCTTGAAAAGCCGGTTGAAGCGTCTGAACTGGCCGATTCCATAAAAAAACTGCTGGGTTGACGCAGGACATATCCTGTGTAAACTTAAGCCTCCTCCGTTGCCCTGGAGACGAGTGTGGAAACCAAAAAATTACTTTTTGTCACCGATTTTGAAAAATTATGGTTTGACGCCTTGCGTTCATTGAACGACCTTCGAGACGCGGCGTTTGGTCATGTGGTCTTTTTAAACGTTATTGAAAGAAGCCGGGTCTCCATGTACAGAGGCGCGGGCTACAAGAAAAGCGAAGAGATCCGCTTACGGGAAATGGCCAATATCCGTTTCATTGAGTGGGCGGAATACCTTTTTGAAGAGGGCCTGGAAGTCGGCGTCTATATCGCTGTGGGAAGCCTGGTCCAACAGGTCGTCTCCGCCGTTGAAAAAGAGGGCGTCGATCTCATTGTCATGGGTCATTTTAAAAAAAATCGGCTGGAGCAGTTTTATTCCGGATCAGAGGTCACCGAGATCATCCGGAGAACGTCCACTCCACTGCTGGTGTTTAAATACAAAAGCGAAAAAGGGGAGACCTACGGAAAGCCCTTTAAAAAGCCGCTTCTGGCCATCGACTGGGAACTCTCCCCCCTTGAGAATATCGCAGACTGCTTGATGGAGTTTAAGGATGTGATACAAGAGATCAACATTGTGCACGTGGCCAAAGAAAACGAGATCAAGGGAGATTCCATTGGCGAGGCGCAAAAAATTCGCAAGGACTTCAGGGGAAAATTGGAGGGCATGTGCGATCTGTTTGAAGAAAACGGGATCAAAGCCATTCCTCATCTTTTTGTCGGGGATGCGATGACGGAAATTGAAAAGGCGGCCAGGGAATGCCGGGCCACAATGATTATCACAGGGTCGTCCGGGAAAGGGGAATGGAAGGAAAAATGGGTGGGCAGTCTGTCGGGGAAACTGGCCGCGGAATCTGTTTTGCCCACCCTGATTATTCCCGCATGACTTGCATCCATCAAATGGCGCGGCGTTTATTTTTATTATTATGGATAGATCTGTTTTTAAAGAGCAAATAAAACAATGAAAATAACCAGACTGATTTACACCTCCGATCTGCAAGGCGAGAGCTTCAAATCCTTTGACATGGTCAAAAAAATGTCGTGTCTGAAAGAATTTGGGCTTGAAGAGGCGTTATTCCCACAAAAAGAGCCTTATGAATTATGGAAGGACGGGTTGGCTCTGGCCGGAATAAAACCGCGAAAGATTCCAGATCAAAAGCGGGCCGGCGTTGATATCATGAAATCGGCGCGCGATTACGACGCCTCTTTGATTGTCGTGAACCATGAAGGCCGTCGCAAGGGGGCGCCCAGCGCCTCTTTGATCAAAGAATTAATCAATTCGCCTCAACACATTCCGGTTCTTTTTGTTAAAAATAATGTCGACGCGTCTCGGAAAATAGCGGAGGGGCTTTTTTCCCATGTGGTTTTTGCCACCGACTGGGGGTCCTCCTCAAAAAAAGCGTTCGACGCTCTGATGGAACTTAAAAAGATGATGAAACAGCTCGACATCATCAATGTCATTGACCGAAAACTCACCATCAAAGACATACGGGACATCAAGAACAGGCTGGCGGAGACCCGTCGGAAATGCCTGGGGGAGCGGATAGACGCGGAAGCCCATATCTACGCCGGAAAATTTTATGAGGAGATACTGGCCGCCGCCGATGACTACAAGGGAACGATTATTCTCATGGGGGGGCGGACCCGAAAAACCCCTTTTCAGGACATATTTGTGAAAAATGATCTGCAAAAAGTCGTTGAAGATTCCACCCTTCCCGTGTTTATCATATGATTTTTAAATCATAGAAACCGGCGATTTTGGATGCGCGCTATTTTTTTTTAAAAACTTAGTTTTTTTTAAAATAAAGGATACGATTTTTGGAAATAACGCTTTTAATAGAGGCCATGGACACCTCTTTCAGGATTATGGAGAGCGCGAACAAAAAGGCGGTGGCTCTTCTGGACACCGCCGTCAATCTGACCTCTGAAACCATATCCGTGGAAGAAAAGAACATTAAAGCTATTTTTGACGGGGGCCGAAAACCAAAATCGGTCATTCAAAATTTTTTGGCCACGTTCTTGCTTGTTTACGCCTTCTGGCTCATTCTTTCTGGCAAGGGCGATTTTTTTCATCTTGCTTTGGGGGCGCTATGCTCCGCGCTGGTGGCCTACCTGTCCCATGACCTTCTTTTCGCCAACCTCCGCGCCGGGGATATGAGAGTTATTTTCAAACGATTTTTTTTATATATTCCCTGGCTGATGTATCAGATTGTGCTGTCCAATATTCATGTGGCCAAGGTGGTTTTGTTGAAAAAAGAACAGATATCCCCCCGAATCGTTCGATTTAAGACCAAGCTTCAAAGCGATATA
>Ga0307988_1000680_pt1 | contig 22373 bp, 14 predicted proteins | sample EllFjometagen183_FD_203166 | JGI IMG/M metagenome (GOLD analysis project Ga0307988, IMG submission 203166) | Marine microbial communities from Ellis Fjord, Antarctic Ocean - #183 | ecosystem: Environmental > Aquatic > Marine > Unclassified | place: Southern Ocean | collected 2014-10-08 | reverse complement strand
ACACTGGCTTACGAAAACAAATGGCAGTTTCGTGTCGTTATCGTGCCGAAAAACTATTTAATTATGATGAACTAGTTCAAGAGTTGGTTAACTGGATGAAAGGCTTCTTATAATTAGTGTTTGCAAGAAAACGCAAATCTCTTCGTTTTTTTGCCTTGAAATGCAGTCATTTACTAATGTAAACTCCTGAATTTCAAGCCTGCAAAAACATCGACCTTGACGTTTTTTGCTAAACACTAGAGTTTTCTGGCAGAGACTAATTAGTGCTTGCCAGAAAACGCCAATTTCTTCACTGAACTTGACGCTTTTTATACCCCACGGCAAAAATATGTAGTTTTCTTAGATATACTAATTAATCAAATTATGACTAAAAAATGTTAAAAGTAATTTCATTTAAATCGTTAAGTTTTCTAAATAAATACATGGGTATTATAATACTAATTGTATTGCTAGTTTCATCTAACAACTATACTTTTGCGCAGAGTTACTCTCTAACATCCAGCAATAAAAAAGCATTAAAGTATTATGATAATGCAGTATCTAATTATCAATACACCGATTATGATAAAGCCATTGAGATGCTGCATAAAAGTATTAAATATGACAATGAATTTATTGAAGCTTGGTTACTTCTGGGTGATGCATATACTGAAACGGACTCTAAGCTAGAGGCTATATCTGCTTATGAATCAGCCATATTAATTGACTCCTTGTTTTTTCCTGGAGCTTATTACTTCTTGGGAAACTTAAATTTTGATATTGGCAAATACCAAGAAGCTGTTGATAATTTCGCATTCTTATCCAGCTTACCTAATGTATCTGATGAGTTACTTTTATTAGCATATAATCGGCTATTATTTGCTGAGTCAGCAGTTAAACTTGTTGATAATCCTACAAATGTTGTTTTACAACATATTGCTACTCCAGTAAACACGCCTAATGATGAGTACATAAATTATGTAAATACTGATAAGGATTACATGATGCTAACCCGGCGAACTGTACTGGAAAGGTCTTATGAGGCAAAGCCTGTTTACACAGAAGAACTATTATATTCTGAGCACAACGACTCATTGTGGAATACACCCATTGCTGTAAATTTACCTTGGAAACAAAACTTGGACATGGGTAGCTTAAACCTTAGTGCTGATGGTAGAAGCATGTACTTTACAGGATGCTACTGGCCAATCGGACTTGGGGGATGTGATTTATACGTTTCGCAAATTTTGGGAGAGAAGTGGCTTGAACCAAAAAACTTAGGAGGAAGTATAAACACAAGCAATTGGGAATCGCAGCCAATTATTTCATCCGATGGTAAAAAGCTGTACTTTGCCTCAAAACGAAAGGGCGGAAAAGGAGGCTCAGACATATGGATGTCAATAAAGCTTAAAAATAACTCATGGAGTCCTCCAATTAATTTGGGTGATAGTATCAATACTTCCAAGGATGAAATGACACCATTTTTGCATGCTGACGGTAGAACATTATTTTTTGCTTCTACTGGTCATCCCGGACTTGGAGGTTATGATTTATTTATTTCGAGACAGGATGAATTAGGACGATGGTCCCTTGCTAAAAATATAGGTTTTCCAACAAACTCACGATTTAATGATATAAATATTTTTATGAGTATTGATGGTGAACAAAGTTGGATTTCAAGCGATCGCGCTGAAGGCGAGGGTAATATGGATATTTACACATTTAGTAATTATAAAGAATTACTTCCTCAAAAAATCATGTATGTTGAAGGTACAGTAGTTGATAGTTTATCAATGAAACCCCTAAAAGCAAAAATACAGATAACAAATATTAGTACTTATGATGTGGTAAACACTACATTTTCCGATTCAATTACAGGTGACTTCCTAATTGTAGTTTATCCTGGAGTTAATTACGCATTCAATATTTCAAAAAAAGGTTATTTGTTCTTTTCGGAAAGTATTAATATAGAAGATTCGGTAGGATTAAGTATTATAAAGCATCAGTTTAAATTATCTCCCTTTGCAAAAGGTAATAAATTAGTAATGAATAATGTTTTCTTTAAATTTAATGAATCTGAGCTATTACATGCTTCAACCATCGAATTAGAAAAGCTTGTTGTTGTATTAAAACAGAATCCTGATTCGCAAATTGAAATTGTAGGTCATACCGACAACATTGGAAATAAAACTTACAACATAGAGTTATCGCTAAAACGTGCAAGATCGGTTGGAGAATATTTAATTAGTAAAGGAATTAAAGCCGAACGCCTTTTTTATGTGGGTTTAGGAGCAACTGCACCCATTGCATCAAATAATTCAGATATTGGTAGAGCAAAAAATCGAAGAACCGAGATTATTGTTAAATAATAAACTGGAGACAAATAAGCAAAAAGTATTTTATTTGCCAATGCAAAATTTACCAAATATGTTACCAAGTACCTCATCTGTAGATATTTGTCCTGTAATAGTACCTAACTCATGAAGTGCTTGACGGATATCAATGGCAATTAAATCTGTTGGAACTTGGTTGTTAAATCCAATTTCAACTTGCTCTATCGCATTATTAGCATTAACCAAGGCTTGATAATGGCGAGAATTACTAACAATAACATCGTTGGTTATATTGAATTTTTTAACAATATTAATAAGGCTGTCAGCTAATAGATGGATGTTTTCTTTGCGTTTTGCGGATACAAAAACTGTATCAAGTTCGAGTATCTCTTTTATGTGTGAGGGAAGTTCTGAAAGCTCATCAATTTTATTAGCTACAAAAATAAAGTGTTTTGACTCATCTTGAATATATTGCTTAAATTCCTCTAGTACATTTTCAACAGTTTGGTTAGTAATGCTACTAATATCGCACACATACAGAATAATTGTTGCCTGTTTAATTTTATCATAAGTGCGCCCAATACCAATATTTTCAATAATATCATCCGACTGCCTTAATCCTGCAGTATCAATAAATCTAAATTTGTATCCCCCGATAATAAAAGTATCTTCAATGGCATCACGCGTTGTGCCGGGGATATGACTAACTATCGCTTTTTCTTCATTTAAAATAGCATTTAGCAGAGTAGATTTCCCAACATTTGCTTTGCCAATTATGGCTACAGGTATTCCTTGCTTAATTACATTTCCCATCATAAATGAGCTTATTAAAATATTAAGCTCACTTTTAAGCTCTCCAATCAATTTATTAAACTGTTCTCTATCAGCAAATTCTACATCTTCCTCACTAAAATCAAGTTCAAGCTCAATTAAAGAAGCAAAATCGATAAGTTTTTTCCTAAGATCATTAATTTTATCAGAAATACCACCACGCATTTGATTTAAAGCTATACCATGAGAGCTTGCTGACTGTGAAGCAATTAGGTCGGCAACGCCTTCTGCCTGACTAAGATCCATACGTCCGGCTAAAAATGCACGAAGAGTAAATTCACCAGGTTCGGCAGTGCGTGCACCAGCATTAATTAAGACTTCCATTATTTTTTGCTGTATGTATTCCGAGCCATGGCACGAAATCTCAATAACATCTTCAGTGGTGTATGATGCCGGACTTTTAAAATAACTAACCAACACCTCATCAATCACCTTATTCTCGTCAAAAAAATTTCCAAGATAGAGTTTATGGCTCTCAATATTTTCAATTGAAATCTTTTTATTTACCGGATTAAAATGGCGCATACACAGTAATAAACTATCAATACCTGATAATCTAATCACAGAAATAGCTCCCGAACCCGGAGGAGTGGCAATTGCAACAATTGTGTCGTGATTGTAAGTCGCTGATTTTGTGCTCATAGCTTTACAATTTAAAATCTTCAATAAATAACAAAAATAGTATTTTATTTTTCTAATATGTTTAAAAACATGCTACCTTTGACCTTTTATTTTTTCAGTAGGTAATAGTTAACTTATTCTATTATGAATCTGAAACAGAAAAAGCATTTTGAAAATATTAAAATTATTATATTATGAGTGTATTAGTAAATAAAGATTCAAAGGTTGTAGTTCAAGGATTTACCGGAGGTGAAGGAACATTTCACGCTACGCAAATGATAGCATATGGAACAAATGTTGTAGGAGGTGTTACTCCCGGTAAAGGTGGCCAAACTCACCTTGACAAACCTGTTTTTAATACTGTTAAAGATGCCGTTGATATGGCTGGAGCTAATGTTTCAGTAATATTTGTACCACCTGCTTTTGCAGCGGATGCAATTATGGAAGCTGCCGAAGCTGGTATTAAAATTATTATTTGTATAACCGAAGGTATCCCTACCAATGATATGGTTGTCGTAAAAGAATACCTTAAAGGAAGAGATTCAAGGCTGGTTGGGCCTAACTGTCCTGGCGTTATTACTCCTGGAGAAGCTAAAGTTGGTATCATGCCCGGATTTATTCATGAAAAAGGAATTGTAGGTATTGTTTCACGTTCTGGGACACTTACATACGAAGCTGTAGATCAGTTGACTAAAGTAGGCTTAGGACAAACTACTGCTTTAGGCATTGGTGGTGATCCAATTATTGGAACAACAACTAAAGAAGCCGTTGAACTTTTTATGAATGATCCCGAAACCAAAGGTATTGTTATGATTGGTGAAATTGGCGGTAACATGGAAGCCGATGCTGCATATTGGATTAAAGAACATGGAACTAAACCTGTTGTGAGTTTTATTGCTGGTGCAACTGCTCCAAAAGGTAGAACAATGGGACATGCTGGTGCTATTATTGGAGGAAAATCTGACACAGCCGAAGCTAAAAAAGAAATTCTTCGCGATTGTGGAATTCACGTTGTAGATTCCCCAGCAGATATAGGAAAAAAAATGGCAGAGCTATTAAAATAAAAAGTTGGACAAACTTTGTGATTAGATTTTAAACCCTGAAGGAAATTCCTTTGGGGTTTTTTGTTGGATGGCTGTTGAAATTGAGGATGAGGTTGAGAGAGGTTGAGATTGAGATTAAGTGAGGTTGAGATTGAGGTTGAGATTGAATTTAATTTCCAACATTTATGCCTTATATGCCTTATATGGTTCAAAGCATTTAAAACATTATAACATATCTGGTCGGCGTTCCTTAGTACGTTTTACCGACTGTTCATATTTCCATTCTTCAATATTTCTTTCATTTCCAGATAGAAGAATTTCCGGAACTTCCCAACCTCTAAAGTCGCGTGGACGAGTATAAACCGGTGGCGCAATCAAATTATTCTGAAACGAATCGCTTAGCGCAGATACTTCGTTACCAAGCACACCAGGTAATATACGAACAACGCTATCAGCAATAATGGCAGCCGCTAATTCGCCACCAGAAAGTACAAAGTTGCCAACCGAAATTTCTTTTGTGATGAAATGCTCTCTTATTCTTTCATCGATACCTTTGTAGTGCCCACATAGAATAATAATATTTTTATAAAGCGACACACTATTTGCTGTAGGTTGGTCAAATAGTTCACCATCAGGGCTTGTGTATATTACCTCATCATATTTTCGTTCTTTTTGTAAAGATTCAATGCATGCCACAATAGGTTCAATCATCATTACCATCCCTGCCCCACCCGAAAAGGCATAGTCGTCTACTTTACGATGCTTATTATTGGTATAATCACGTAATTGATGTAAATGAATATCAACCAATCCTTTATCCTTGGCACGCTTTATTATTGAATGGCTGAATGGACCATCAAACATTTCGGGGAAGATTGTGATTATATCTATGCGCATACTATTAAATTTTCAAATAACAAATCTCAAGAACCAAATAAATTTCAATTACCAAACATTTATTAAAGATTTAATTATTGTTTTTTAGTGCTTAAAAAAAATGGATTTAACAGACCTATAAGCGGGATCCTGTTTCCTCTGCATAAAGCAAAGAATTTTCATCATTTATCTACATTACATGTCACCATGCAACTTTAGCAATCTACCCTCCGACATCAGACGAGCCGCCCTTATCCCGATAAATCGAGAATGCCGGTATATTTGATCTTGCAGCCCCTAAGGTTTACCCCTCTGCGATGTCACCACCACACAGCGTGAGCTCTTACCTCACATTTTCACCCTTATCCACAAAAGCGGACGGTTATTTTCTGCGGCACTTGCTATATCTGCCAAAGGCAGATCCTTCCTGTTAGGAAGTAGGGTACCCTGTGCTGTCCCGACTTTCCTCTACACCTATGGTATAGCGATGAAACAGTCTGTTAAATCCTCGGCAAATTTACAAATAATAATCAAACTTCAAGAAAACCAAATACATATTGCAAACGAAACACATTTCTAAACAAATATTAAGTTTTATAGTATTGATTATTGTAATTTTGGTTTTAATTGCGCCCACTATAAAAAACATAGAGCCTTAATTATTTGTAATTTTGAATCTATAATTAGCATCTGCATTTTGTATCTAAACACACACTCATATTACAGTCTTCGCTACGGCACTTATTCAATAAACAGCTTGGTAAAAGAAGCTGCTAAAAAAAATATTACATCTCTTGCTCTCACTGATATAAATAATTCCTCAGGAATAATTGATTTTACAAAATCATGTAAAACACATGGTATAAAACCAATTGCAGGTATAGAGTTTAAGAATGGTGATGAGTTGCTTTTTATCGGAATCGCAAAAAACAATGTCGGATTTCGTGAAATAAACGAATACATGAGTGCCATTAATCTTAAAGAAATAGAATACACATGCAATGCACCTGAATTTAAAAATGTTTATGTAATATATCCTTTTGGGATAAGTTCTCATAAAAATTTAAAAGCCAACGAATTCATCGGAGTAAAACCAACGCAAGTAAATAAACTTATTAGTTTAGACAGTAGTATACTTTCTAAAATGGTAATTCTAAAACCGGTAACTTTTGCAGATAAAGCAACATGGTATCTCCATAAAAACCTAAGAGCAATAGATCACAATATTTTGTTTAGTCGGCTAAAACCAAGTATGATTGCACAGCAGGATGAAGTATTTGTTAATGAAAACGATATAACTGAAGTATTTAACCAGTTTCCTGAAATTATTGAGAATACGAAAGCAATTTTTGCAGATTGTAAAATTAATTTCGACAAAAGAGGAAGCAAAAACAAAAAAATATTTTCAAAAAGCCTTGAAGGTGATAAGAAGTTACTGAAAGAGTTAACTCTAAAAGGAATGGAATATCGTTATGGCAGCCAAAATAAACAAGCTTTAAAAAGAATTACCGATGAGCTTACTATTATTGACGAACTTGGTTTCTCGGCATATTTTTTAATAACCTGGGATATAATCAATTACTCATTATCGCGTGGTTTTTATCATGTTGGACGAGGCAGTGGTGCAAATAGTGTTGTGGCATACTGCTTAAAAATTACAGATGTTGATCCAATAGAGTTAAATTTATATTTCGAACGCTTTATCAACCCCAAGCGTACCTCTCCTCCAGATTTTGACATAGATTATTCGTGGAAAGACAGACGAGAGGTACAAGAATATATCTTTAAGAAATATGGAAAAAAACATACTGCATTTTTAGGAACAAGTGTTACTTTTAAAGGTAAATCTATTTATCGTGAATTAGGAAAAGTTCATGGCTTACCCAAATCAGAAATTGATGCGTTAACTAGAAACCCCGAAAGGGAAAAGAATAGAAATCAAATAACAAAACATATCTATCAACTTGCCACAATGATGGTTGGCTTTCCAAATCAGCGTAGCATTCATGCAGGAGGAATAATAATTTCTGAAGAACCAATTAACTGTTACACGGCACTCGACCTACCGCCCAAAGGTTTCCCAACTACCCAATGGGATATGTATGTTGCCGAAGATATTGGCTTCGAAAAACTTGATATTCTTAGCCAACGTGGAATTGGTCACATTAATGATGCAGTGGAATTAATTAAAAAAAATCGCAAAATTAATATTGATGTACATCAGGTTGAAAAATTTAAAAACGATCCTAAAATAAAATCACAACTACGTAAAGCCGAAACAAATGGTTGTTTTTATATTGAAAGTCCTGCAACAAGAGGTTTACTAAAAAAATTAAAATGTGACAATTACCTTACTCTTGTTGCCGCAAGTTCCATTATCCGACCCGGGGTTGCTAAATCCGGTATGATGCGCGAATATATTTACAGATTTCATAATCCTGACAAGTTTAGCCATATTCACCCTGTAATGAAGGAGCAATTGGGAGAAACCTACGGAGTTATGGTTTATCAGGAAGATGTGTTAAAGGTTTGTCATCATTTTGCAGGACTTGATTTGGCTGATGCAGATGTATTACGCCGAGCAATGAGTGGCAAACACCGTGGTAAAGACGAGTTTAAGCGTATTGTAGAAAAGTTTTTTAACAATTGTAAACAACGTGGTTACCCAGATGAAATAACTAAAGAAGTGTGGCGACAAATTGAAAGTTTTGCCGGCTACTCATTTTCAAAAGCACACTCAGCATCCTATGCGGTTGAAAGTTTTCAAAGTCTTTACCTAAAGGCATATTATCCTCTTGAATTTCAGGTAGCTGTAATAAATAACTTTGGTGGATTTTATCATTCGTGGGTGTATTTTAATGAAGCAAAAAGGCAAGGCGGCAATATCAAACTGCCTTGCGTAAACAACAGTGATATTGTTACTAATATAAGTGATAAAGATATTTACATAGGATTAATACATATTTCAAAGCTGGAAAGTAAAACTCAAAATGCCATTATTGAAGAACGCCAAATATCTGGAAAATATAGTAATCTTGATAATTTTATTCAGCGTATTGCACCAGGAATTGAGCAATTATTGCTTCTAATAAAAATAGGTGCCTTTAGCTTTACAAATAAACCAAAATCTCAATTGCTTTGGGAAGCTCATCTACTTCAGAAAACAAATAAGCAAATTCCAAAATCTTTTAAATTATTTGAAAGTCAAGGCAAACAATTCAGCCTTCCCAAGCTTATGTACAACCCCATAGAAGATGCCTATGACGAAATTGAGTTATTGGGGTTTCCTGTTACAATGAGCTATTTTGATATGCTAAAAACTGGTTTTAGGGGAGAAATAATGGCTTGTGATTTGGACAACATGATTGGCAAAAAAGTAAGAATGTTAGGCTTACTTGTTACCATAAAATATGTAAAAACAGTAAAAAACGAACTAATGCATTTCGGTACGTTTCTCGACCATCAAGGTGAGTTTTTCGACACAACACATTTTCCTGATTCACTCAAAAAATATCCATTTAGAGGCCACGGTGTTTATCTAATACTTGGGAAAGTTGTAAGCGAATTCGGTTACTCAAGTATTGAGGTTGAGAAACTTGCTAAACTTTCAATTAAAGCTGACCCTAGAGAAACTGAGGTTTAATATTTGTTGTATCTCTTCCAAAAATATTAATTTACGTTTATCTCGAACTGTCAATTTCCAAAAGCCACTTCCAAACTGGTTGAATTTTTATTTTTACACTACCATCTACAAAAGTATCTTCCTCATCATAAGTTAATAATAGATTTTTTGTATTTGGCAACTCACTAGCTGCATCAACCATAGCTTTGATTTCCCTTTGACGAGTTCTCATGTCCCCCAGCCCATATGAAACCTGTATTAAATGAAACTGTTTATTGTCATAATACAGAAAATCAATTTCCAGATTCCTTTTTGTTTTATAAAAATAGAAATCTTTTTCTCGTCTTTTTAATTCAATAAATACTAAATTCTCTAAAAACCTGCCCTTATCCGAACTAAACATCAATGCCACTTTATTTCTTATCCCATTGTCGATAATAAAAACTTTTTTATTCGAAACAAATTGCTTCTTTAATGAGAAATCATATTTATATAGTTCGAAAATCAAATAACTTTCCTCTAGAAATGAAATATATTCCTGAACAGTAGTGGCACTCTTAATATTAAGTAAAGTTTTTAATGAATTATAACTGATGCTACTCGTGAAATTTGTAAATAAATACTGTGACAGATTTTTAAATTGTTTAATGTTTTTTATCTTGTATCTTACTATCAAACCTTTGTAAAGAACATCCTCATAAACTCTCATCAAAAATTCATCATCATTATATTTTATCATTTCCGGAAACCCTCCTTCAATGAGATAATAATCGAATAATACAATTATTTCTGATCTGATTGAAGATGAAAGTTTATTATAGTTTACATTATGATAAGATAAAAGCTCACTAAATGAAAATGGAAATAACTCTATTTTTATATATCGCCCTGTGAGATGTGTTGCTAGTTCTGAGGAAAGAAGTTTTGCATTACTTCCTGTAATGAATATTTTATAACCCTCATCGAATATCCTCCTTATAAAACGCTCCCAACCTTCTACATTTTGTATTTCATCAAAAAAAACAACTTCCGATTTTGTGAATTTGGAAAAAATTGATAATAATGTCTGAAAGTCGGAAACGCTAAAGTTCAATAAGCGTTCATCATCAAAATTCATATAAGAAAACTCATCAAACTCTTCCATTAATTGTAGCAGTAGAGTTGATTTTCCACATCTTCGAATTCCAGAAATAACTGTGATTTGCTTTGTGAAAATTAATTTGTGAAAATCAACATCACGTGCTAATCCTTTCTCTTTTCTTTCAATCCCCTGTCTTTGGTCTAAAACAAGTGTTTCAATCAATTCTCTTTTCATAATAATCCGATTTTTCACCATTAAGTATATGCAAATATACATATTTATTCACGTTACCAACGGTGATTTATAAAATTTATTAATATTTCCAATGATTAAAAAATAATATATTCAGCATTTTTGTGTTGTATTAGAAACAAGTAAAATTACATTTCCTTAAATATAGAATCATTCTAAATTATGACACATTGATATTTAATAGATTTAGCTGTTAATTAATTAACTACATTAGCTTTTTTAATAATACATAAAGGTATCATTTAATAAACTTTAGTAAAATGACAGAATACGCACTCAAAATATTAAGCTATATGGCTATTGATGAAACAAAGATATATAGTGCCGAGGAAATATTTAAAGATAAGTGCGTATTTCACAATAGATGGGCTAATGTTCGTAAAGAAATAAATAAGGTTTTGTCAACAACAACTCTTGCCGAAATGAAAAAAGAAGGACCGTATGGTCATGTAAATAGTAATTTATTATTAACTAAAATCAAATAATTATGGTTGACACACAACTTGTCCTTTGGGGACAAACAATTGCCTACAGTTCGTATGCAATTGTGATTATACTATTAATGAGCTGGTTTGGCTACAATGTTAGTAAACCAGGCAAAGCAGGCTTAGTAAAGCCAGCAATCTTCTACACGTTTGTAGGGTTTCTAACTGTATTAGGTGTTTCGCTGCATATTGTAACCTACAATACAATTCCTTGGACAGCTATTGATCTTAATCGTGATGATATTCAGGCTGATAAGACATTTTACATCACTGTTGAAAATCATGAGTTTAAACTTCCTTCTGAGAAACTAAGAATTAAAGTTGGCGAAAAAGTAGTTTTTGATGTTACCTCAAACGATTTAACATATGGGTTTGGCTTATTTAGAAAAGACAATTCTATGCTAATGCAGATGCAAGTTGTGCCCGGTCATAGAAACGACATTATGTGGGAATTTGTGCAACCTGGCACATATACAATTAGGTCGACAGAGTATTCGGGACCTAAGGGTACAAGGATGATTTTGCCTGATGTAGTAGAAGTTACTAACTAATCAGCTTTTTAGATTATATAAATTAAAATATTCAAGATATGAATTTTAAAGATACATTTTTAGTTGGAGAACAGGGATTGTTTAAGCCGGAGAGTTTAACACCCATGCAAAAGCTTCTCCTTAAGTTTGTTGTAGTGGGATTGATATATTACGGATTCGCCGTTATAGAAGGTATGATTATGCGAATATATCAAATTGAACCCATAGCAGCTTTAGGCGAACATCAGTATTTTGCAATACTAACTGCCCATCCTTTGGTGGGAATTTTTGGATCAACATACTCCATAGTTTTTGGAGCATTTCTTTTTGTTGTTCCATTTATGATGAAAAAACCATTGTGGAGTTATAAACTAGGATGCTGGACATTTTGGTTAATAACCATCGGCACATTAACTTTCTGGCTATCAGGATTTATTTCACATTATGCTCCTCTATATACATTATACTGGCCTCTTCCTGTCGACTTTACCCAATTTAACCCAATGGGAGGGATTTTCTTCATCCTTGGGATAGCACTTGTTATGCTAGGAGCCGTATTTTTTGTTATCAATATTTTTATGACAATCGGTTATACTCCTGAGGGATGGGAAAAACAACCTTCCGGAGCTTTAATGGCTTCTGCACTTGGGTATAGCGGTCTTAGAAATCTTTTTAAGAAGAAAAAAAAGCAAAAAGAACATCTTGTGCCATTACCTGTTGCAGCTGTAGCTCGCGGTACTGTTGATGTTGCACTAAATGCTGGAATTATATTATTTACAGGTGTATTGATACTTGTTTATATGATTGCACATGTGATGGGCTTCAGTTTTAAAGATACTGCAATAGATGCCTTACTTTATAAAAATTGGTTTTGGTGGGGTTTAGACCTTATTGCCGATGGACTTGTACTCATTTTTGTTGCAGGTACCTGGTATCTCATTACAATGATGATAACAGGCAAAAAAATCTTTATGGGAAACATTGCCAGAGCGGCGTTGCTTGTAGAGCTAATTGTTTCGTGGACAGTTTGGTCGCACCATTTATTGTCAGACCAGGCACAACCTGCAGTACTCAAAATTGTTTCGGGTGAGATGGTTACAGCTTTCGAGTTGATTACTCAGGGGTTAGCATTCTTTGTCGTACTTGTAACACTATGGAGCGCACGTCCGTTAAAAATGACCAACGAACTAAAATTTTTACTCGGAGGACTTCTTGGTTTTGCCCTCGCAGTACCTGCCGGTATAATGCAAGCTGATATTGGTTTAAACCGAATACTACATAATACCCAATGGATTATTGGGCCACATGTTCATGTTGCCATACTTATTGGGCTAACAATGACCTTGTATTCAGCTATTTACCTATTATTTCCTATTGTCACAAATGGAGCAAAACTGTATAGTCAAAAGCTCGCTAACTTCCACTTTTGGGCACACCTAATTGGTGGAATAGGAATGGGTGCTTTTATGGGAATGGCTGGTTTAGAAGGGATGCTCCGACGCACAATTTACTTCAATGGTGAGTTTGACCTTTATATGATATTGGCTGGGTTAAGCGGATCACTATTATTATTTGCATTCCTTGCATTCTTTTTCAACATTGTGATGAGTCTGGGACTGTTTGGTGTTATTGGAATTTTTACTCCATCCAAGCTTGATAGTAAACTATTAGTTCCTGAAGAAAAATAAAAAACTAATACAATTACAAATTGTAAAGAGGTTAGCTCAATTATGGGTTAGCCTCTCTTTTTATTGACAAAATGCAATATTAAGCCATATTTTGCAATATTATTTGCAATATTTGGCTTAAATTTGTATATTTGCAAGCAATATTAAGCATAATTTGTATAAATATGTATCTACGAAAAGCAGCAAAACAAATAAACAACTGGCTAAATAAGTCTGAAATAATTATTATTTATGGAGCGAGACAAGTAGGCAAAACTACATTAGTAAAAATGATACTAAAGACACATTCTGACAGTGTGTTATTAAACTGTGAAAATCCAAATGTGTTAAGTACTCTTGAAAGTAGAGACCTTTCGGCAATCAATGCTTTGTTTTCAGGAAAGAAAATAATTGCACTTGATGAGGCGCAAACAATCCCAGACATAGGAAGCATATTAAAACTAATTTATGACGAGATGCCTCAATATAAACTTATTGCTACGGGCTCTAGTAGTTTTGATTTGTTAAATCAACTAGGAGAACCACTTACAGGCAGGAATGTAAAATTTAGAATTTTTCCTTTATCAATTAGCGAGTTAAGTGATAAAAATGGATGGCTCTGGACACTAGATAATTTGAATATGCTATTGGTATTTGGAAATTATCCTGGCGTAGTTGACCTTGCTGTAAATCAAAAAGTGCAAAAACTTACGGAGCTAAGTACTGATTACTTATTTAAAGATGTTTTCGCTTACGAGAAAATTAAAAATCCTACAATAATACGTAAACTGATAAAAGCACTTGCAATGCAAGTTGGGTCTCAGGTATCAACGAATGAATTATCAAATTTACTTGGAATTTCACGTCAATTAGTTGACATATATATTGATTTGCTTGAAAAAAGTTTTATTATTTTTTCATTAGAGTCATTTAGTTCAAATATGAGAAATGAAATCAAAAAGAGTAGAAAATATTTCTTCTACGACAATGGTATTCTAAATTCTGTAATTGGAAATTTTAATCTAATATTAAATAGAAATGATACGGGGACATTATGGGAAAACTTTTGTATTGCCGAAAGATTAAAATTTAACCACAATAACAACAGATTTGCCAACCTATATTTCTGGCGAACGTATGATGGTGCCGAAATAGATTTAATTGAAGAGGTAAATGGAGAACTAAAAGCTTTTGAGTTTAAGATGGGAATTAAAAGAAAAATAAGTATCCCTAGTAGCTTTTCTTTAAAATACGGAGTTGATAAACTAACTGTTATAACGCCAAACAATCTACAACTACTTATTAACTAACTGGCATTGTTTCTGTAAGAATTATTTGTTACTGTGGCTGATGCTAATAAATAAGCTTCTATCGCAACTGTGGCTTCTTTCGTAACTATTACGGATGACGCAACAGAAGCAATAGCAACAACAGTAACCACAGCAGCAACATCAAACAACACAAATCTTTTCATATCTTTGGCTCAAATTAAACCAAATTGAATAATCATGTCAGAATATATAAATAATACCGAACAACGAATAAACGAGCTTTACGACTTCACTAAACAGATTATTAATAAAGGTAAAGGAATTGATCTTGTAAAGAAATATGAAGAAGTTATTGATAATGTACAGCCGTTTGATGTAATTGTTATTGTGGACAGATTATTTAAGGAGCAATTTGAGCTGAATGATTTGAAGACAGGAATAAATAAAACACTAAATATGTTTTACCGGGGCTTAATAAATCAACAAATCCCTGATTATACTAAGATACCATTTTTAGCATCATTGTGGCACGAAAATAATGCTTTAAACACAAAACTTATAGAGCTACGTCCCTTAGTTAAAAAACTGAATAGTAAAGATAACTCAGAAGAAGAATTTCAGAGTATATTAAAAGAAATTGGTAAAAAAGTTACAGATCTTAATGATTTTGAAGTTCACTATATCAAAAAAGAGAATATTCTTTTTCCTTATGTTGAAAAGCAACTATCTGAATATCAATGTCAATCGGTTATGTGGTCATATCATGACGACATTAGGCTAAATATAAAAGATATAAACAAACTAACTAAGGAGCAATCACCTAACATGAAGCTTCTTAATCGTAAAATTGGAGATCTATTTTTTGCTATGTACACCATCAGGTTTAGGGAAGAATACATACTATTCCCGGTTATTTCAAATATGTTTAACTATGATGAATGGCATTCAATGCTCAGCCAAAGTTATGAAGTGGGATTTGCATTCATTTCACCTCCTAAAAAACCACTGAATAAGGAGTCGACAATTGAAAGTACAATCGAAGCTAATAAGATAATAAGCCGTTCTAATTTCACTGATAGTTTAATAGATTTAAATACTGGTCAGCTAACAATTGATCAGATTATATTAATGATCAACAACTTACCTGTTGATGTAACTTATGTTGATGAGAATGATGAGGTGCGCTATTTTTCAACACCAAGTCATAGAATTTTCCCACGATCAAAGGCAATTATTGGGCGTTTGGTTGAAAATTGTCATCCACCATCCAGCGTTCACATTGTTAAAGACCTCATTGATGCTTTTAAGTCTGGAGAAAAAGACCAGGAAAGTTTTTGGATAGAAATGGGTAACAAATTTATACTTATCAGATATTACGCGCTACGTGATGAAGAGGGTAGTTACAAAGGTACCTTAGAAGTAAGTGAGGAAGTATCTTCCATTAGAAAATTAACTGGAGAAAAAAGGCTGATGGAATAAAAAAAGCTAAAGGCCAATGGAATTAGCACATTTTCATTGGACTCTTATTTTTTCGTTAAGATTGTTTATCTCAATAACAAGCATTTCTCTTTGCTAATTAAAACACGGTAGATTCAACTAGCAAATGCAACTATAGCATTTAAAAATAAATAGTAAAATATGGCAAATTAGCATTAATTTTGCCAATGCTTTTTCAGTTGGAATAATTATTGATAAGATAACACTACAATATATAAGAATAATTATGTTAGGTATATTTAAAAAGATTTTTGGTGATAAATCTAAAAAAGATTTAAAAGAAATAAATCCATTTGTTGATAAGATTAAGAATGTTTACGAAGATATTAAAGGTCTTACTAACGATGAGTTACGTGCTAAAACTGCATATTTTAAAGAGCGCGTTGCAGAGCATATAAGCGAGGAAGAAACCGAAATAACACGGCTAAAAAAACTGATGTCATCTACTCTTGATATGGATGTTGATGAGAAAGAGAAAAATTACATAACCATTGACAAACTTGAGAAAAAAAGTTATGATAAATCACAGGAAATACTAAATGAAATTCTTCCTGAAGCTTTTTCGGTAATGAAAGAAACTGCTCGTAGATTTACTGAAAATGATGCTGTTGAAGTAACTGCTAATGATTTTGATGGTGATTTGAGCACAGCATATGATAGCATAAATATTGTAGGCGACAAGGCCAATTTTGATAGCACTTGGCTTGCTGGAGGTAATACAATTACGTGGGATATGATTCATTATGATGTACAGCTAATTGGCGGAACTGTATTGCACCAAGGTAAAATTGCTGAGATGGCAACAGGTGAGGGTAAGACTCTTGTAGCAACGCTACCAGTATACCTTAATGCTCTAACAGGCAAGGGAGTGCATATAGTTACTGTTAATGATTACTTGGCAAAACGAGATTCACAATGGATGGGAATGTTGTATATGTTTCATGGTATGAGTGTTGACTGTATTGATAATCACCAGCCAAATACCGCCGAGCGCAGAAAAGCATATCTTGCTGATGTTACTTTTGGTACGAATAATGAGTTTGGTTTCGATTACTTGCGTGACAATATGACAGGTAACCCAGAGGAGCTTGTACAGCGTCCACATAATTATGTTATTGTGGATGAGGTTGACTCAGTATTGATTGATGATGCTAGAACTCCTTTAATTATTTCGGGACCAACTCCAAAAGGTGATATTCATGAATTTGATAACCTTAAAGCTGATGTGCAAAAATTATTTAATGCTCAAAAAAGCCTTGTTTCAAAAATATTGGTAGAGGGTAAAAATCTGTTAAAAGACAGAAGCAATAATGATAATGTTAAAAAAGGCGGTGATGCTCTTTTAAGGTCATATCATGGTTTACCAAAGAATAAAGCTCTTATTAAATTGTTGAGTGAAGAAGGTAATAAGCAGTTGATGCAGAAAACAGAAAGTTTTTATTTGCAAGAACAGGCAAAGCACATGCATATTATTGATGATGAGCTGTTTTTTGTAAATGATGAAAAACATAATTCTGTTGATCTAACAGAAAAAGGTATTGATTTGCTTACCAAATCGTATGATGATGATGGCTTTTTTATTATGCCTGATATTGGTGCTCGTGTGGCCGAACTGGAAACGGAGAGCCTATCTGAAAAAGATATGGCAGAACAAAAAAGCAAAATGATTCAGGATTATTCCATTAAATCAGAACGTATTCATACTGTTACTCAGCTACTTAAGGCGTATACGCTTTTTGAAATTGATGTGGAATATGTTATAATGGACAACAAAGTTAAAATTGTTGATGAGCAAACTGGTCGTGTTATGGAGGGTCGTCGTTATTCTGACGGATTACATCAGGCCATAGAAGCCAAGGAAAATTTAAAGGTTGAAGCAGCCACACAAACCTATGCAACAATTACTTTGCAGAATTATTTCCGCATGTATAAAAAGCTTGCTGGTATGACCGGTACTGCTGAGACTGAAGCGGGAGAATTGTGGGACATTTATAAACTTGACGTAATTGTTATTCCTACAAACAAACCTATTATTCGTGACGATAGGCAGGACTTTGTTTATAAAACAAAGCGTGAAAAATACAATGCTGTTATTGACGAAATAGAAAAGCTTGTTGCCGAAAACCGACCAGTTTTGGTTGGTACAACTTCTGTTGAAATTTCAGAGTTACTAAGTAGAATGCTTAACAGAAAGCAAATAACTCACAACGTGTTAAATGCTAAATTGCACCAGCGTGAAGCTCAGGTTGTAAAGGAAGCTGGACAGCCAGGTATGGTTACTATTGCTACAAACATGGCTGGTCGTGGTACTGATATTAAACTTGGTGATGGTGTTATTCGTTCGGGCGGACTTGCAATTATTGGTACCGAAAGGCATGATTCAAGACGTGTTGACCGTCAGCTTAGAGGCCGTGCTGGTCGTCAGGGTGATCCAGGAAGTTCACAATTTTTTGTTTCCTTGGAAGATGATTTGATGAGAATGTTTGGCTCGGGTCGTATTGCAGGAATTATGGATAAACTTGGGCTTGAAGAAGGCGAAGTAATTCAGCATTCGATGATTACCAAATCAATAGAGCGGGCACAAAAAAAGGTTGAAGAAAATAACTTTGGTGTTAGGAAGCGTTTGTTAGAGTACGATGATGTGATGAACTCACAACGTGAGGTTATTTACAAACGCCGCCGTCATGCTTTGTTTGGTGAAAGACTTTCTGTAGATATCTCGAATATGATTTATGATTTGTGCGAGCAAATTGTTACTGATTACCAGAGTGATAGTGATTACGAAGGTTTTAAAATGGAAGTGCTACGAACACTTGCTGCTGAACCTCCTGTTAACGAAGAAGATTTTGTTGGTATTGACTCAAACGAACTAGTTGACAAATTGGTTGAAGTAGTTTATTCTCAATATGTTGAAAAAAGAAACAAACTTGCTATTAATACGCTTCCGGTAATTAAGGATGTGTACGAAAATCAAAGTCAGTACGAAAATATTGCAATTCCTTTTTCTGATGGAATGCGTCAGGTACAGGTTATTGCAAATCTTAAAAAATCTGTTGAATCTGATGGTGCTGAGGTGCCAATTGCTTTTGAAAAAAGCATTACACTTTCAACAATTGATGATCTTTGGAAAGAGCAGCTACGTGAAATGGACGACCTTAAACAGTCGGTACAAAATGCTTCATACGAACAAAAAGATCCATTACTTATTTATAAGTTTGAATCCTTTGAGTTATTCAAGAAAATGATTCAAAAAATCAATAAAGATGTTGGCTCTTACTTGATTAAAGGTGATGTTTTTATGAAAAATGATGCTACTCTTAAGGAAGTTAAAATGCCACGTGGATTAGATCGTTCGCAGATGAAAGAAGAAAGAGGTGATTTACTCTCACAATCCAATAGCGATACTCAAGAGAAGCAAAAGCCACAGCCTGTAAAAGTTGAAAAAAGAGTGGGTAGAAATGACCCATGTCCTTGTGGTAGTGGCAAAAAATTTAAACATTGTCACGGAAAATAGCCGTAAAAAATGCTACCAATTAACACATTAGATAATTTTTTTTTACAGAAATATGAATCTAGTTGTTGACAATAATTATACCTTTACATTATTAAATTAAACACTAATACCATGAAAAGTAAAATTTTATATTCAGCAATAGTTTTGTTGATCTCTATTTCTTTATTGTATAGTGGCTGTAACCCTAAAAATCCGGTTGATCCACAATTTCCAACATATAGTTATATAGATCCAATTATTAATCCCCCTTCTGAATTTGAAATATTGTATAACATGAGTCTAAATGGCATCCAGCCTGCATACGTTACTTTTGAAAATGATGCCGTATGGGTTATTAGTAAACTTGGCGAAAGTAGAGTGAGTTTTGCAATAGCAAATGATACTTCAACTTACATTATAGAAAGTGTTGATACTGTTGGTTTAAAAGGAGGTTACGTGTATAGGTTTATTGCAAATAACAATAACTACCCCGATTTGTATAATTTTTTCACTCACTTTAGTAAGGTATCAGTTGATTATAATAATTTTGAACCAAAGTTTTAGTTTTTTTTAACTAAAAACATAAGCAATAATAATCTTAAACTATATTTCTTATATTTGTAATTATTAATTCGTAAATATTTAATTATGATTAAAAATTACCATGTAATTTACTTTTTTATTACTGTTTTATTTTTCCAAAGCTCTGTACTATTTTCTGCAAATGCAAAAACACCTATTAAAAAAGAACGACCAAAAGTAGGTTTAGTATTAAGTGGTGGTGGAGCAAAAGGGTTTGCTTACATCGGCTTACTAAGAGTTATGGAAGAGGTTGGTCTTCAGGTTGATTATGTTGGAGGCACAAGTATAGGAAGTATTGTGGCCGGTTTGTATGCGTTAGGTTATAGCCCTGATGAAATTGAGAAACAGGTTAGAAAGCAAGATTGGGCTAATTTATTAATAGATAAAATACCACGAAAATATATAGCATACGAAGAAAAAGAGTTTCTTGAGAATTCATTAATTTCGTTGCCCATTAATAAGCGAAAAATAGGATTAAAGCAGGCTATGTATCAGGGGCAACAGGTTAATCTACTGTTAAATAGGTTTTTTTCTCCAGCATGGCTTACTACCGACTTTAGTGAATTTCAAACCCCATTTCTATGCGTTGCTACAAACTTGTTTAATGGAGATGCTATAGTGCTAAAGGAAGGTTATTTACCAAAGGCAATTCGTGCGAGTATGTCAATACCGGGATATTTCTCACCTACACACTATAATGGATACTATCTTGTTGATGGTGGTATTGTTGATAATTATCCTGCAGATAAGTTAATAGAAGAAGGGGCGCAATTACTTGTTGGTGGAGATGTGCAATCTGGTCTTGCTGATAGCATATCAAAGCTTAGTTCTCTGACTCAGATAATTACCCAAATAGTTTTTTTTCATGGAGAAGCTGCCAATAATGAAGCTGCAAAGCTTATTGAATTGAATATTCGCTTTGATGTTGATGCCGGGATGATGGATTTTACTGATTATGAGAATATTATTGCTTATGGAGAAAAAGTTGCAAGGGAGCATTATGACGAACTTAAACATCTGTCGGATTCTTTAAATGCTATTGAGTATGTGCCATTAAAGGAGTATACAACTAAACCACTTGATACTTATAATATAGCCAAGGTAATATATAGAGGTAATAAAAAAATGTCTACAATTTATTTGGATAATTATTTTGAACGCTTTGAGAATAGTGTGATTTCAATTGATGAACTTGAGCATGTGATAACCAGAGTTTATGGGACAAAATTTTTTAAGCATGTATTTTATGAGTTAGAACCTGTAGGCGATGGTAAGGCAAATTTAATAATAGATGTTGAGGAAAGTGATCCAGGTTATGTATCAGCTTCTGTTCATTATGACACTGACTATGGTGGAAACATCCGTTTAAATGGTATATTTAGAAATGTATTGGGGCACAGAAGTAAGTTATTTACAGAGTTAATATTGGGTAGTAATCCTCGTTTCAGAGCTTTATACTTAATATCTAATGGTGCTAAGCCTGGATTTGGTACTGAAGTAGATATGTATGAATTTAAGTTTGACTATTATAAAGATGATGTGTTCAATAATAGTTTTGCTTTCATTAATTATAAATCATCACTTTTTGTGACTTCGATATACAATAATTTATATAGCCTTAAAGCTGGGTTTGAATATGAATACTTTAAGTTTGTTTCTACCACTCCTGATACAGAATATAAGGAATATGAGAATTTCAATAGTTATGGAAACTTTTTTGTTAAATTTAGAGCAGATACGCGTAATAAAGCATATTTTTCAACAAGTGGTTTTAAGGCAGAGTTTACAGCCTTTTATATAATGACTTTATCTAAAGGTTGGGCTGATTCGTTATTTACAAACTCATTTGTTATGTATGCTAAATATGATCTTAATATTAACCTTATACCTAAGTTAACTCTTAAACCTGGATTTTTTGTTGGTGGTACATTAAAGCAAAATGCAACACCTGTGAATCATTTATTTGGGGTTGGTGGTCTAAATGACATAAATTATGTAGACACTTTTGTGCCGTTTACAGGAGTTCATTTTGTTCAACGGTTTGGTTATTACGCAGCAATTGTACGTTTAAAATTACAGTATAATGTTTACAAAAAGTTATATCTAACGTTTCGGTCTGATGTTGGAGCCACAACTAATATTATTGAGGATATAATTGATCCTAGTTATACAATGTTTGGTTATGGATTAACTGCATCATATGATAGTTT
>Ga0307988_1000679_pt1 | contig 22412 bp, 20 predicted proteins | sample EllFjometagen183_FD_203166 | JGI IMG/M metagenome (GOLD analysis project Ga0307988, IMG submission 203166) | Marine microbial communities from Ellis Fjord, Antarctic Ocean - #183 | ecosystem: Environmental > Aquatic > Marine > Unclassified | place: Southern Ocean | collected 2014-10-08 | reverse complement strand
AAATTTTAACACACTAGTTATTTTTGGAGAAACCAATGCAAACAGAAATAAAATTTGCAGGATTTGGAGGCCAGGGAATCTTATTGAGCGCCAAACTTCTGGCCTATGCGGCAATGAAACAAGGATCGTTTGTTGCCTGGGTACCCTCATATGGGCCTGAAATGCGTGGTGGGACAGCCTATTGCACCGTTGTCATCAGCGACAAGCTCATAGGATCTCCCATTATTAAAAATCCCACCCACCTTGTGGCAATGAACCGCCCCTCCCTGGAAAAATTTGTCGATGACGTCAAACCAGGGGGCATTGTATTCATTAATAAATCCCTGATTCCCGCTGGAAGCGATCGAAAAGATATTACACAACTTGTGGTGCCCATCAATGAGATTGCCATAAAAGCCGGCAGTGTCAGGGCTGCCAATATTGTAGCCCTGGCCTCGTTTGTCGCAAAAAGCAAACTGGTTGATCTGGACCTGTTAAAAGAATGCATTAAGGGAGAATTTGCCGCCAAGGCTAAAATTATTCCTTTAAATATGAAAGCATTTGATGAAGGTGTGGATTTCGCAAATAATAATTAAGATGGAACATGAACAAACCTGCGCAAATGGTGTGTTCATTATTCAAATCTCATTATTTTATAAATATTTAAGGGGGCAGCATGATCAGAATAGAAATATCTCTTTTTCTTAAAAATGCACCTGGAGAGCTTGGAAAATTAACTGAACTTTTAGCCGGGGCCAATATTAATATTGACGCCATAACCATCCAGGACGCGTCTGCCTATGTCCAGAACCTTTTTGAGGCCAGGGGCAAATCCTTAAAAAGGCTGGCATCCTATGCAAGTTACAGCTCCATGAAAAGGGACTCTGCAGAATTTGCCCTGATACGGCTCATTGTTGATAAGCCGGAAGAAGCAATCGTTCTTTTAAAGGAGAATGATTATCTGTTTGATTCAAAAGAAGTCGTAACCATTGATATTACAAACAAACCCGGTGAATTTACAAAAATTACCAAAAGATTTGGAGAAGAAAAAATTAATATCAATTATGTTTACGGATCTGTATCTGATTCCAATGGCAAATGTCTATTTGTATTTTGCCCGGAGGATGTAAAATCCGCTGCAGATATTTTTAAGGACGGTTATTAAGTCTTTAAAGTTTTATAATTAAACTACAAAGAGCAGCCATTTTGATTTTTATTCAAATGGCTGCTCTTTTATTTTGGGTATCATCATCCCCACTAATCAGAGTTCACCCATCTGTCTGAAATTGTCAGCAGGGATTTTTCTTGTTTTATCCACAAACGACCCGTCAACCTGCCATTTTCCCCTGATAATTTAAAATAACGGCTGCATACAACAAATTGCCGGCAGTTAATAGGTCAAAATTATTTTACAGAAATTGGAAACATTGATCTTAAAGTATCCAATCTCAGCCAGGGATTTCAGATATCGATCATTCTAAAAAAAGTCGGTCAAAAATAAAGATGAAATTAAAGATTTTGATTTTTTTAACCGATAATAAAAGTAATCTTTATGTTTTTGGCCATTTCACCACTTAACTATTAGAAGGCGCAATGAATCCTCTAAGCGTGGTAAACGGCATTGGAAGCGAACCCTTATTTATGTTCAGAATATTAGTCTGATAAATGGCAACTATGAAAAAAATTGCACTCTTTTACATCTGCCTTACTTTGGCAAGTGTCGTTACCTTGGGTGGTATAGTCCATTTCTTCACTGGCACCTGGCTTTGGGTTTTTCTGGTTGCCCTGCTATACTGTTTTATCGGAGCAGGGTTCTATTTTCAGATCCGGGATTTCGGGCATATCGATCGAGATATGTTTTTAAAAGGACTCGCGTTTTGCCTGAATGACAATTTGACTGATGCCGGTATTTTATTAACTCCTGACTTTGCCGAACAGGTCAGATATTGTATACGATCCAATCATACGGTTAAAAATATTACGTCAACCCGACCAATCCAGAACCATTCTCTGGATCAAAGTCAGATTCAGTCACTTATCAACGATTTGGAAAACCTGGTCGGTTCGATCATGGGATGCTCCAGATCCTCAGCCAAAGCTAACCAGATTGCCTTTGCCACAAGAGATATAGCTGCAGAAAATCAGGATGTAATAAAAGAGGTTGTTGAATCCATGGAGGCAATTAACAATAGCTCGGAAAAAGTGGATGAGGTTGTAAAATCTATCAACAATATCGCATTTCAAACAAATCTGCTGGCTTTGAATGCATCTATTGAAGCCGCCCGAGTGGGTACAGCTGGTGCTGGCTTTGGAGTGGTTGCCAAAGAAGTTCGAAATCTTGCCCTAAAAGCGGCAGCAGCAGCTCAGTCCACGGAAGAATCCATCTCGGAAATTATCAAACGAGTGAGATCAGCGCAATCCCAGGTCAGCCAGACAACCTCGGCATTCATCGATCTCGTTGGTAAGGCAGATAACATTGGGCGAATCGTCGAGCGTATTCAAAATGATACCGCCAGCCAGGGTCATGAAGTTGACAGGCTTCATATCACCATGCTGCAGCTTGCTTCAAAACTTAAAAAAGACAGGGCCGTCGTTAAAGAGAGCTCAGACGATAAACAGGCCCACGGTCCGTATATACTGCTGCCGAAAACCTATAAAATACAAACACACTGGTTACCACAGGCACAGTTCGCAGGATATTACATGGCACTGGAGAAGGGACTATTCAAACAAACCGGTGTTCGGGTTGAACTGCTGGACGGGGGACCCGACTATAATCCATTGTTTGAACTGATTAAAGATGAGATCCAATTTGGAACCGCCTGGCTGACCTCTGCATTGACAACTGTCGCCCGCGGGGCGGAACTAAAGTTGATCGCTCAGATTTTTGATGTCAGCGGACTGATGTTGGTCTGTCTGAAAGAGTCTGGTATAAAATCCATCGATGACCTCAAACACCGAACCGTCAGCTCGTGGGGCGGTATGCTGTCCTACCCGATCCTGGCGCTTGATATGGATCGAAAATTGGAAATACATCACCTTGAAGACGGGGTGAATATTGAAAAAATGGTTGAAAGGGCAATTGATGCGGTAGCCGTGATGAGCTACAATGAAATTTTTTCTTTCTATGAAAAAGGATTTAAAGCCAGAGACCTGACGGTCTTTAGACTGTCCGATTTGGGATATAATTTCCCTGAGGATGGATTGTACACCAGTCGATCAATGGCTGAAACGCATCCGGAAATTTGTCAGATGATCTCACAGGCAGCCATTGAAGGATGGCAACAGGTAAAGCTGAACCAGGATGAAGCGCTAGACATTGTCATGCATCATCACAAAAGAAGCTCGATGCCCACGGACCGGTTGCATCAGCAACGAATGCTGAGTGAAGTGGTTAAATTGATGGGATCGGCCCGTCAGATCAATGGAATCTTAAATCAGGAAGACTATGACCGCACAGTCACTGCGCTTGTCAAAATCGGCTTAATCCCTCATAAAATAGACTTTCATGGCTTTTTTGCCAATAGTTAAGATCACAATTATTATTTTTACTCAATTTGGGATAATAATTATTGACAGGGTCTTGTTTTTTGGATAAATAATGATGCAAACGATGCAAAAGGGTTTATTAAGGCAAAAGAGTCTATTAAGATTTTTAATAATTGCGAGGTCCCTATGAAAAATTATTTTACGATTCCACAAGCTGCGAAATTATGTTCTGTAAATAGAACTACGATGCTTAGATGGAGTAAATCTGGAAAAATAAAATCATATAACACTATAGGAGGCCATAAGCGCATTATAAAAGAAGATTTAGAAAAATGGCTTGAAGATAACCAGTTACCTTTTAACATAGATGTTGTTGATAACAATATAACCAAAATTCTGATCGTTGACGATGATAGTGACGTACGAGAATATTTAAAGACGGTTCTAAGTGGAATTTTGATTGATATTGATGTTGCTGCAGATGGTTTTGAAGCGGGTAAAAAATTGATACAATTTAAACCTGATCTCATTATTTTAGACTTGTTCATGCCCAATATGAATGGGTTTGAAGTGTGCAGAAAAATAAAAGCGGATCCGTTAACAAAAAATATAAAAATCATAATTTTATCGGGTCATTTAACCGATGCAAATCGTGCAAAAGTTCTATCATTAGGAGCTGATGCAATATTGGGAAAACCGTCTTCAAAAAAAACAATATTGGATTGTGTTGAAGACCTTCTAAGAAAGGATCTTAAATAAAAATGGTCAATAACAAAAAAAGACAATTTGGAATTTCCACAAAAACATCTATTATTTCAGGCATTATTGTTCTTATCCTTCTTGGAATAAGTAGTATTATTTCAATTAATCTTCAATCCGGTTTATCTAAACTTATGATTGACGGTTTTATTCAATCCCAAAGTCAAGATTTAGAGGAATACACTTCCACACAAAACCGGTTAATCCGAGATAACATAAAAATTAATTTGGAAATATGCAGTAATATAGCTGAATCTTTTATCTATGATTTTGATCCGGATAGCCTTAAAGTATTATTGGCAAGTTTTGTAAAAATAGATGGGATAGTTGCAATTAAAGTCCTTGATGCTGATGGTGAACCCTTTGCAGCAGCCTGGGAAGATTCTCAGATTAAAACCGGTGAAAGCATGCCTTCTGAGATAAAGCTGAAAGAGGGCTTTTCTTATTCTCAGGATTCCATGCATGAAGGAGAAAAAGTTGGGATAGTTCAAATTTATTTTACTGATCAGCTTGTGCAAAAGGAAATTATAAATAAAAAGAAAAAAACGGAAAAAAGAATTGACGGCTTTAGCATGATCGCAGAAAAAAGTATTAGCAAATCTGTTAAAACTCAAATCATTGTAGCCTTGTTCATTATTATTGCCTTAATTGTATCCATTGTTTTATGCCTCAAGTTTATTGTTACAAAACCTATTGATGTGATTACTCAAGGTATGAGTGATGGTGCCAATCAAGTTGCAACAGCATCCAGCCAGGTATCTTCTTCCAGTCAATCGCTTGCACAAAGTTCATCTGAACAGGCAACGTCCATAGAGGAGACGTCTTCATCAATGGAAGAGATGGCCTCCATGACCAAGAAAAATGCCGAGAATGCCGGGCAGGCTGATAAGCTTATGAAGGAAGCCAATCAGGTTGTCAATGCGGCTAATGATTCAATGGGTCAGCTTATTCAATCCATGGATGATATTGCCAAAGCAAGTGAAGAAACATCCAAAATTATAAAAACCATTGATGAAATCGCTTTTCAGACCAATCTTCTAGCTTTGAATGCTGCAGTTGAAGCTGCAAGAGCCGGTGAAGCCGGCGCTGGCTTTGCCGTTGTGGCCGATGAGGTCAGAAATCTTGCCATGAGAGCTGCAGATTCTGCAAAAGATACAGCGGTTTTGATTGCAGGCACAGTTAAAAAAGTTAACCTGGGAAATGATATTGTTTCAACAACGAATGATGCATTCCGGAAAGTTGCAGGCAGCACGATTAAGGTTGGTGATCTGGTTTTTGAAATATCTGAGGCATCAAAAGAGCAGTCCGATGGTATAGAACAGGTAAACAGTGCTATAGCTCAAATGGATAAGATTGTTCAGGAAAATGCAGCCACTGCGGAAGAATCTGCCGCAGCATCAGAAGAAATGAGTGCCCAGGCCCAACAGTTAAAAGCTTATATCAATGAGCTTCTCCTCCTTATCAAAGGATCAAAAAGAGATCAAACACCCAGATCATCTGGTAAAAAAGTTAGAACCATAGTTTCACAATCAAAAGCTGACCCAGTTCCTAAAAAGATCATATCAGCAGCCAAATCAAAAGAAGTGAGACCTGACCAAGTAATATCCTTTGATGATGAATTTAAAGATTTTTAAATCAAAAATAATACCGATGAAAAGAGATAAATTGTTAAGGATATAGCAAACCATTTTTTTAAAAAAGTATGACCTAATAATAACTTTTATTTACAGGAGATTATCATGAAACGACATTTTCTATTATCATTATTTAGTATTCTTGTTCTATGCTCGCAAGCTGTTTATGCCGAAACTACAATTTACGGTATTGACATTCCGGGCCTGCATGAAAAAAACAAATCGGGTGTATATGACAAAATCATTGATGACATATTGCTAAAACCAGGTTTGGCAAACTTAAAAATACTTCCTCCGGCAAAAGCGGAAGACAGTTTTTCAAAATGTAAAGATTGCTGTTTTAGCCCTGCCAATACGAATAAAGAATTTTATGATTTTGGTAACGATGTTGTCAAAACCAAGCCCATGGGTATTGCCAAAATTTATATATTCACCGGCAAAGGTCAAAAGACTATTAATAATCTGTCAGATTTAAAAGGAAAAAAAGTTGGGGTAAGGTTTGGTATGCCTTATGGAAAAACATTTGATGATGCAAAATTAAATGTCGAAATAGTGAAAACGATTGGAAGCAATATTAAAAAATTAGATAAAGGAAGAATAGATGCTTTTATCGCTTACGTACCCGATGCTTATGATGCATTTGAGAAATTAGGGATTCAGCCATATCCCCATGATATAGATAATCCCATAGCCGTTCATGAGGATTGTTTGGTCTGTCGGGATGTTCCGGCAGAAGTTATCAATACATTTAATAACGGTTTACAATAAATATCTGATAATAGTTAGTTATAAAATCGACATGACATAAAAATTATAGATAGTTTTCTATGAGTGAAATATGGTAATTTAGAAAATTGAATCAATATTGGGGAAGGATCAAATGATCCTTCCCCTCAAAAAAAGTTGATATAAATTACAGACAAATCGAATGGCCAAAATCACGGATCTCTTCTGTGCCAGTTATCGATGCTGGACTCTCCCTGTTAAATTTTTAACCGGGGTATCTCTACTTAACTCAACCAAAAACAGTTTAAAATGCTGAAATTAAATAATATTTCTTTAGAATGGGGTAAATATTCAAGTTAGTCATTCATGATAGTAAAAATTCTGCTTATTTAAGGGATAAAAAGGGATAGAGGGATAGGGATTAAGTAAATGCTTTTTTACCTTTTGTCAGGCAACGAGTCTGTAGAAAAAGTCATATTTCAAAGGTAGTGATTCTATTTTCCGTGTACTTTTTCCAAGATTTTGTTTTTATTTAGTTTTGGGTCGATAAATTTGATATATGTGACCAGATTTTTCCTATATGGGGTTCATTAACCCGAACATCCAGGGGATAGCCCCCTTTCTTTTATGTAACCGCCACTGATCCATACCGATGTATCATTCTTAAATTATGCAAGGTACAAAACAGCAGCCATTGACTATTTACTTTTAATTTTCCCCTGAGGCTGAATCTGTCCAATCTCAGAGTGTGCCTGATATTTCCAAAAACAGGTTCCACCGTTCCCACTCCGATAAAGGCGTTTCCCGGCAGGGCATCTGCAAAATTTAAACTCAGGATCAAAGTAAAAATCTTGTTTTGAGAATAACCTGGTCTTTTTTTGTGTTCTTCTTTATATCTGCCGGAGTTATCAAACCGGGGATCTCGTTTCCTAAAAAGGCCGTCAGCCACATAAGCGTCAATACCCTCTTCGGCAAGCATGTCCATGTTATTTTTCTGCTGGATGTGATGCCCCTTGAGTAAGCGAAAAGGACAATCTTTAAAAAAATCCTTGGATCATAAGCCGGTGCGCCAGTTTCATCATTATTATATCGTTTATCAAAAATAGATAAATCTACTTCGCTATCAATCAAATGATTGAGGGAATACTCAAAAGTGCCCGGCAGAATCTGTTTATCAAAAAAGACTGGAAGAAAAACACCTTGATCGTATGAATAATCTTTGTATTTAGCCATTTGATTTTTGCTCATTTAAAAGTCAGCGGTTTTGCTTTCTTTTTAAAGACAATCATAGCACAAAAAGGCAAAAATATCCAATGTTTTCAGACTTTTCCTACAGCCTCAACAGCTAAAATATTTTTATAACTCTGAAAAATATGCCCCGGCACCAGGAAAGGCACACAACATGTTGCGTGCCTCCTGGTGCCGGGTAAGGAGCTATTTGGAAAGAAAAATAGACGTTGGTTGAGAAGCATAATTTTTGTGTTAGTTTTTTTTGTTCATGCTGCTTTTTATAAAATTAACAATTCATCTCTTTTCACCGGTATTATTTTTGATTTAAAAATCTTTAAATTCATCATCAAAGGATATTACCTGTTGGGGACCAACTTCTTTTGCCCTGTGAGGCACCATCTTTCTTAACGCTGTGCCTCCTTTAGAAATCTGTGGAGCTATCTTTGTCCTCTTTCTGGCAGAAATCCCTTTTTCCAGATTACCTGAAACTAAACCGGCTCCTTCGCCGTTTGCACTCTGGCCAACCATTTTTACCAGCTCGTTTACCATACCTTTCATCTGTTCCGCCTGGGCATTCATCTCCTCGGAGGAGGCGGCTGATTCCTCTGCATTTGCTGCGTTCTTCTGAGTTACTTTATCCATTTCGGTTACGGCCGCATTTACCTGCCCGATACCGTGCGCATGCTCGTTTGAAGCGGCGGCGATCTCATCGACCAGTTCGACAATTTTCATTGAGATGTCGGTATTGGCTTGAAAAGCCTCCTGGGTCTTTTGAGTCAGTTCGTTCCCATTTTTGACCGCTTCAATCGTACTTTCGATAAGCTCCGAAGTGTCTCTGGCCGCATCTGCCGCACGCATCGCCAAATTCCTGACCTCATCGGCCACGACCGCAAAACCTGCTCCCGCCTCTCCGGCACGGGCGGCTTCTACAGCGGCGTTTAGGGCAAGCAAATTGGTCTGAAAGGCGATCTCATCGATCGTTTTGACAATTTTACCTGTTTCTTCGCTCGATTTAGTGATCTTCTCAATCGCGTTAATCATGTTTCCCAGGTTTTCGTTGGCGCTTTTTACGATCCCGCCAGCCTCTGCCATCTTGTTCTGAGCCGCCTTGGCGTTGTCCGCATTCTGCCTGGTCATAGATGCCATCTCTTCAAGGGACGAAGAGGTTTCCTCAAGGGAGGATGCCTGTTCCAAAGCTCCTTCGGAAAGGGAGTGACTGGATGATGATACATGATTGGCACCGGAGGCAACTTGATCGGAGGCTTCGGTAAGCTTTTCAATGACCATTTTTAAGGGTTTTGTAACCCCGCGACCAATTAACCACATGAGTAAGATGCCTAATAAAAGACCCACCCCACTGATGCTTAAAAGAAAAACCAAGGACGTCCGGTATGTGGCAGATGCCGCATCATGTACGTCTTGAGCAATTTTCAGATTAATATTTGTCAAATTATCAAGATAACCCCTCATCTTCTCAAATTTTTCTTTGGCAACTCCCAGGGTGAGGTCAAGAGCCTCTCTGCGGCCCTGCCTGGTGTCGGCTTTTCGGCCTTCAACCACTTTTCTGGAAATCACCTGCCACTCTTCTCTGGCTTTTTCATAATTGGATATGATCTTTTCTTCTTCAGACGTCGCAGGAAAAGCCTTAAATTTCTTCCAACGCTCATCTGACTGTTTCATATTTTCTTCATACTCTTGAACCATCTTTTTAAACACGTCTGATTTTGTATTGGCAAATATCATAGAGCGCTCTGCTACCAGTAATTGCTGCAAATCCCGATCCGTCTCAATTAAATAGTCAATACTCGGCAGCCTTACTGTAGAAATATCATCTAAATAGCTGTTCACTTTTCCTATACTTCTGTAACCTATAAAGCCGATGATGCCCATTATCAGGATCATAATGGAAAACCCAAAAACCAGTTTCGAACCTATTTTAAGATTCCTAAACCATTTCATGATGAATTGATTCCTTATTTATTTTTTTTGATTGTAAAAATGCCGGGAGGTTGTAAAATCATCCTCCCGGGAATCATCTATTAGATTTTATCGACGTCAATTCCAAAAGTAATTGCACCGATTACTTTGTCACCGTCTTTTACCGGTACGGAGACTTGAACGAGATACGCCTGTGTGCTGTCATCAAATTCGACCTCATCGACAAAAACAGCCCCCGCGCCGCCGGCAAAAGATTTTTTAAACTTGGCCTCATCTCCCTGCCAATAGTCCGAGGTTTTGCCTGTCATACAAACATTGCCTCCTTGATTATCCATGACAAAGATTTCCGCATAATAAGGAGCCGAGTTCAGAATGCCTGCAAGGTGCTTACCGCTACCGGAATCCATCATGGCCTGCATGTAGTCAGCAATACCGGCATGGGCACGCCATTTTTTGTCCATATCATTTACCTGGCTAAGTGTTTTCCCTTTCGAATTTTCGGCCTTGACCGCATTTATAATAACCGGGTCTGTACCAATTGCCGCCAATTTGCTATTGGCAAGATCAACAACTTTCTGAGGTGCTTTCTCCCCGGCATATACCGCACCAGCGCCGACTACCAAAAACATACCAATAAACATAAATGTGAATAATTTTCTCATGATTTTACCTTCCTTTTTTTTGATTAGTTATTTTTTCATGCCACTTTTTCTAAAAGACACAATTCATCGCTTGTTAAAACCTTATCGATATCAACCAAAATCTTAACACCTCCTTCCATCTTGGCTATACCAAGGATATATTCCGTATCAAGCTTGGTCCCGAATGACGGTGTTTCCTCTATATCATTGCCACCTACATTTAATACCTCAGACACAGAATCGACTACCGCTCCGATTTGTACCATTCCCGCCTGACTTTCTATTTCCACAACAATAATGCAGGTTCTGTCCGTGTAGCCCATGGGTTCCATTTTTAAGCGGAGTCTTAAATCCATTACCGGAATCACCTTGCCCCTTAGATTGATCACACCTTTTACAAACTCGGGCGTACGAGGCACGGTTGTAACCGGCATCATGCCGATGATCTCGTTTATCTTGAGAATACCAATGCCGTATTCCTCGTTTGCCAGTGAAAAGGTGAGGTATTTACCTTCTTTGTCAGCCATTGCCTTTACCGCCTGATCCATTATTTCTATTTTGTCTCTCATATTTTTGTTCCTCCTGTATGATTTATATCGGTACTATCATTGAAAAACTTTAACAAAATAACGTAGTTGCAATAATTGTACCGCTTTTTCATTGATGATTGCTGATTTGTGGAGATCGATTAAAAAAGGACTTCATAGACATATTTGTCTGTCATATATGCGCTATGAACAAAGGGATAGGGATAAGTAAATGCTTTTTTACCTTAGATGTGTAAATAGCTTTGGCAACACCATCATCGGATTTTTTTGCCGGGACATAAACCATTCTTTCCTAGGGCAGGATGAATCGGCTCTCAAAACATAAAGTTATTTTTGAGTGGGCCCTTAGCATCATCATGGGATTTATTTCATATTTTAAAACTGGCCATGGATAATGTCATTTCTTCTGCGTCGGAGGCTGTCTGGTGGGTTACCTTATCTATTTCATGCATTGCTGTGGTTAACTGGTCTATCCCATTTGACTGCTCTTTTGATGCTGATTCAATTTCGCCTATCAGTTCACTACCTTTACTCACACTGGATGAGACCTCTGTAAATGCGCCATTGGCCCGTTTAACAATGGCTGAACCATCAGTTACTGTTTTTACAGTTCCTTCAATCAACTTGGCGGTATTATTTGCTGCATCAGCCGCTCTCATGGCAAGATTCCTGACTTCATCTGCGACCACGGCAAACCCTGCACCGGCTTCTCCTGCCCTGGCGGCTTCAACGGCGGCATTCAAAGCAAGAAGATTCGTCTGGAAGGCGATTTCATCAATTATTTTGATAATTTTCGAAGTCTCTTCACTTGCTTTTGTGATCTCATCCATGGATCGCATCAGTTCCGTCATTGAAGTGTCGGCTCGATGGATGGTCTGATTTGCCTGGGTCATCATCAAATCGGCCTGGGTGGCCTTATCCAGATTTTGTTTGGTCATTGAAGACAATTCTTCAAGAGAGGAAGAGGTTTCTTCAATGGCAGCAGCCTGTTCTGAAGAACCTTTTGACAATCTTCCAGAGGTTACCATATTAGTGTGGATGGTACGGGAAAGGCTATCTTGCATTTTCTTTAAAGAAAGAATTAACTGCCCGATTTCATCCTTTTGGTTTGTCTCGATCTGATTGGTTAAATCACCTTCGGCAATTTTTTTTGTAAATTCTACTGCTTTTATAAGCGGTTTGGTGATTATTCCGGAAAAAAAATAGCCCAGAAGAATTGCTGCAATGATACCAAAAACCGTTACAAAAATAGTAACATTAATAGCAAGCGCTTTAGTTTTATGAGCCTCTTGCTCAGCTTGATTTATTATTTTTTGTGCAATTTCAACGATCCTGCCCAATTCCATATCCAGTTTATAACCAATTTCGATGGTTTTCTCATCTATGGTATCCAATAAATCATAATCATAGGATTCGGCAGACAATTGTAGGCTCATTTGTTCATGGATAATCTTGAAACTCGGCATGAAGACATTCATATGATAATCTGCGGCGGCCGTTACTATTCCCCGCAACTTTTCATCGGTGGCAGGAAAAACGACTCCTGATTTCAGCTTAGCACCGTTCAGGATAGTTCCTTTTAATTGATCAAATTGTTTGGCGTAAATTTCATGTGTTTTCCAGATCTCTGATAACTCTTCCGTATCCAAAGCCGCCATAAGTTTCATGATAACCATAAGATCTTGGTACACGGATAATTTCATCTGGGTTGCCACATGGATGAGAGGGGCAGATTCAGTAACTACTTTAAACTTGTCTCCTAATTTCCCCATACCGATAAAACCTGAGATACCAACAAGCGCAGTTATCATAGTTATACAAACGAATGCCATCAAGGTTTTTGTACGAAGTGATGAAATTTGGATCATAATTAAGTCCTTTGAATCAAGCTATATTAAAAATATCTATTAATTATAATGCCCTTAAAACTTTCAAATTAATAATTTTATCTTTGATTTCCCTTTTCCTGATTATCAGGAAACCTCTTTTAAATTATCTGTTTTTTGAGCATTGTTTTTTTTAATCTATACTATCTGAGTACAGTATCGTCATTTGGCAGGAAATCTTTAACCCGTATCGGATTGTGTCCTATACTTTAATAAAATTTTGCAGTTTTGCAGAGGTCTTAATTCCGTTTTAATTAGGATTCTTCAGTCATGTTTTGAAGGAGACTATCCTCCACTGGTGTTTTATCTGAAGTAAAGTGTCCGCATCTTACGAGATATCCTGAGAGATACCGCTGAAATGATTGTCTAAAAAGTATCTTCATCAAAGGGAATAACCTGGTCAGCCCGTATTTCGTTTTTTTGACTGGATTCCTTTTGAGACGCTGCCAGGGCATTCTGCTCTGTGACCACCTCCTGGTGTTGGGGGGTGGGCGCTTCTGTATTTTGGCCACGCTTTCCTGTAACCAGCAGAATCAGCAAGTTTACATATTCCCTTAACTTCTCAGCCTGGCTTTTCATCTGCTCTGCAGCCGCGGCAGACTCTTCCGCATTGGCAGCGGTCTGCTGAACCACCTGATCCACATCGGCAATGGCAATATTGATCTGCTCAATTCCATCGGACTGCTCGTTGGACGCTTCTGATATTTCAAAAATCAAGCTCCCCACTTTTCCCGTGCTTGTGGACATCACCTCAAAGGTGTTATTCGTATCAGTCACCAGAGTCGAGCCTTCATTGACTTTTAAGAGGGTCTCCTGAATTAATTTTTCCGTATCTTTTGCAGCATCGGCAGCCCTCATGGCAAGATTCCTTACCTCATCGGCCACCACGGCGAACCCTGCCCCTGCCTCCCCGGCCCTGGCCGCTTCCACCGCAGCGTTCAATGCAAGTAAATTGGTCTGAAAGGCTATTTCATCAATGGTTTTGATAATTCGAGAGGTGTCCTCACTTGCCTTTGAAATATCCGCCATGGATCGGGTCAGCTGGGTCATGGACTCATTGGCACTTTTCACCACTTGATTTGCCTCTTTCATCAGACCATCCGCATGAATCGCATTTTCTGCATTCTTTTTGGTCATGGAGGCCATTTCCTCAACTGATGAGGAGATCTCTTCAATGGATGCCGCCTGCTGGGAGGCCCCTTCAGCCATTGACTGGCTGGATGAAGAAACCTGGTCAGATGCCGCTGCCACCTGCATGGAACCTTCATTCATGCCCCGTGTGATGCGATTCACCGCTCCGGTAATCCCTTTGACAAGGAAAATGACCACAAAAATACCGGCAAGAAAGGCAATTCCCATACCGACAACAATGGTTATCTTTGCCCTTTTTTCAACAGATTCCATTCTGGAAATGGTCAGCTGTTCAAGGCTTTCAAAGGTATCCTTCAGTGTTTTTTCCTGCTCTTTCATTCGATCTAAGATGGCGCTGCCTGTGATATTTTCAGTATGATTTTGCTCAATCAAATCTGTAAAGTTTAAAAATAGAGCATCCAGTTTTCCCGCAATGAGGTTTAGTTCTTCGGAACTTTCCACCTGTGTCGTCCATTTTTTGATGGCTTTATTTTGTTCGGTAGACAATGTATCGACCTTGAGGTAGCTGTCTTCGTGTTTTTTTAGAAAATATTGACTGGTCTCGGCAAACAAAACCTTGGTGTTGCGAATCAAATTCTCTGCCAGAAACAGGTCGGCAGGTAATAGTTTTTCCATTTCTGCCATGGTCTGGTTCAGCAGTGACTCTGTTTGTATTAAAACTGCTTCGGAGTTATTCAACTCCTTATAATTATCAATATATTTTTGAATATTATCACTGTTTTTTGACAAGATTTCTTGAAGTTGGGATTCATCAATCACAACCTGCTGATCATCCATTAATTTTTTACTCTGCAGAAAAAGGGCCTTTGATCGTAAGAAAGCTTCTTTCTGCTGCTGACGCCCCTCGGGAAAGCGGTACATCATATATTGGGCCATTTCCTCCTTTGCAATGGAAAAAAGAATCTGTGTCTTGCTGACGGCCTGATAAAAAGAAGAGCCTTTCTTAACATTTCCCAAGGAATAATACCCTGTTCCCCCAACAATCAAGGTAAACAGAAGCGACAGTGCAAATCCAAATCCAATTTTTTTTCCAAGAGATAATTTCATTATGATTCATCCATTTAATAAAAATAAAGCTATTTTTATATGGACATTACATTTTTTTTGAAATATAATAAGAAAGTCCAGATCAAACTGTTTATGCCTCTGGAAAGCCTTATCACAAAGGGACAACAGACTTTATAATATACTATACAATAGAAAAAATGTAATGCACAAAAATATTTAATATATTGAGATAATAGCCTGATCAATCAATAAAATCAACTTTGAATACTTGTCCATGGGCTCTGCTCATAAATTTATTTCGCACAGGCCCTATATAGGAAACCTTTAATCAATGGATGAGGGGTTTTTGCTTTTTTTGGATTTACACAAATAATATTTGTTTGACTGATGTAAAAGATTTGGATAATAAACTATAAGATGAGAATAAAGCGATGATGACTTCGATTTCTGAAGTCATGGATACGATGTTTTTTTTACCAGTGGAATTTAATGGAGAGACTACACTTTCAGGATGCGGATTAAACAAAGAAAAAACGATTGCCTGTCGACTGGCCTTTAATGGAGATGTTTCAGGTGCCCGGGTGATACTGGCTCCTAAAAATCTGGCTGCTGAAATGGAAATTCTATTGAAAACGGATTGATTGAAAAATCTGGAGAGTGTTTGTATGCACAATGATATAAAAGTTCTGGTTGTTGATGATTCTGCTGTTGTCAGAAAGGTTTTTTCTGAACAATTGTCCAAACAAAGAGGCATCGTTGTTGTCGGGACTGCACCAGACCCATATGTGGCAAGGGAACAAATAGTCAAACTTAAGCCCGATGTGATAACCCTTGATATTGAAATGCCCCGCATGGACGGCATTACTTTTTTAAGAAAACTGATGCAGCACTACCCTCTTCCGGTCATCATCGTCAGCTCTCTTTCAACCAAGGGCAGCAAAATTGCTCTTGAAGCACTCTCCATCGGAGCCCTTGAAGTCATTTCCAAGCCGACTGCTGCTTATTCTGTGGGGGATATGAGCCTGCAGCTGGCAGAAAAAATCAGAGCGGTTTACAAAGCGAAAATGAATGTTGCATCTCCCCAGAACCCAAAGAATAAGCCGATAACATCCATCGGATCAATGGCCCTTGCATCTACTACCAATAAAATTATTGCCATTGGTGCTTCTACCGGTGGGACGAAAGCCATAGAAAACGTACTGACCCGATTGCCGCATAATACGCCTGGAATCGTGGTGGTTCAACACATGCCGGCCCAGTTTACAACCTCATTTGCCCGGAGACTGGACGAGCTCTGCCAGATGACGGTCAAGGAAGCACAGGACGGGGATACCGTTATAAACGGCCAGGTCTTGATCGCGCCGGGCAATTATCATATGATCTTCAAACGAAGCGGTGCCAGATACTATGTGACGGTTAAAACCGGACCCCTTGTCCATTACCAGAGACCGGCAGTGGATGTCTTGTTCAAATCTGTCGCCAGATTTGCCGGATCCAATGCCCTTGGCATCATCCTGACCGGGATGGGCAAAGACGGGGCGGCAGGAATGCTGGATATGAAAAAAGCCGGGGCAATCAATATTGCACAGGATGAACGTTCCAGCGTGGTATTTGGTATGCCAAAGGAAGCAATAAACATCGGTGCGGTGGATTATACCCTGGATATTCACAGGGTTGCCGATAAAGCCATCTTACTATTGGAAACAATGTAAATTATAATCGAATGGAAATTTTATATGGTATCTGAAATAAACTTAAGTCCTGAACAGCATCAAAAACTTTCCGGAATCGTTTATAAAGAATCCGGTGTTGTGCTCAATGAAAAAAAATACAGTCTTCTCGTCGCACGGCTGGCCAAAAGAATGCGAATGATGAAATTATCATCCGTATCTGATTATATTGATTTGATATCGAGTGATCCGGATGAATTCAATCAATTTATTGATGCAACCACGACCAATCATACCTTTTTTTTCAGAGAAAACAAACACTGCGAATATATCCTAAAGACATTGGACAGAGACAAACCTTTAAAGATCTGGAGCGCAGCATCCTCCAGCGGAGAAGAAGCTTTTTCCCTGGCGGTTCAACTCCTGGCCCATTCCTTTTCATTCAATATTTTTGCATCTGATGTCTCTGATTCCATGCTGAACCTTGGTCGTCGGGCCATTTACTCAAATGACAAGGTGAGAAACGTCCCCCTTTCCCTGCTGCATAAATACTTTCAAAAGGGGAAAGACAAGTGGAAGGATCATGTCAAGGTGAAGCCGGCGGTTCAAAAATTGGTTGCATTTGAAAAATTTAATCTGCTGTCAGGAACGCCTACTGATACATTTGATATCATTTTTTGTAGAAACGTCATGATTTATTTTGATACACAGACAAGACAAAAAGTTGTAACCCGCTTGTGCAAATCATTAAAACCAGGGGGCTATTTTTTTGTGGGGTTGTCTGAAAGCCTTAACGGTCTTGAGCACCCCCTGAAAACAATGTTACCAAGCGGCTACCAGAAAAAATGATATACCAACGGTTAGTGATCAGTTTATCAACGGGTCATAAAGGATTATATGGATAAGCAAGACAATTTTGAAGAAAATTCACTATCAACCCATTATTTATTGCAGCCCGGATTCATCTTTGTACCGGAACAGCCAGTAGGCATCTCCACCGTCGTAGGGTCTGCTGTTTCAGTTTGTATTTTTGACAGAAAAAAACGAATCGGGGGAATGAATCATTTTCAGTTTCCCTATATTGCAGTAAAAGGCAAAACCACGGCATTGTTCGGCAATATTGCCACAACTGCCCTGTTGAGGATGATTTTGGACAGGGAATCTTCAATTGAGAATCTTGAAGCGCAACTATATGGTGGTGCATATCATCCTGAAAAAAAAGATAAAGACATTGGCAGTAAAAACATTGAAATTGCCAGAGAAATTCTTTTAAAAAATCGAATATCCATCACTTCCCAGGATATTGGCGGGGAAAAAGGCAGAAAGGTGGTTTTTAATACAAATACCAATGACGTGGCGGTTTTAAAGGTAGACAGACTGAGGGATGCGGACTGGTATCCCTATGAATGAAACATTACCGGAATCTGAGACTCTGAATAAAAAAATTGAAAAATTGGTTGAAATTTAATAGGGATATTATATTTCTGTTGGATTTTGAACGGTTTCAACACCCTTTATTAATATTTATTTTATCGATATGTGGAATTCCCACGGATTAATTTAATTAGACTATCAACATCTTTATTTAACCAAGTAAACTGTAAGTTCATTTCATTAGAGACTGAAGATGCCTTTTTAGAATCTTCCACATTATTTTGAGTCAACTTCCCAAGTTCATTAACAGCCATTGATAAGTCAGAAATATCAACAGATTGATCTTTTGATGCCGAGGCAATTTGATTTATTAATGTAACTGCCTGGCCGGTTTTTTCTTCTGAAATGGTAAATGATTCACTGGCTTTATGTACATATTCAACGCCTTTAGATACCCTGGCATTTGAACCGTCCAACAGTAAAGTTATATTATTGGCTGCTTCTGATGCACGTAACGCTAAATTTCTAACTTCATCAGCCACCACGGCAAATCCAGCACCGGCTTCACCTGCCCTGGCTGCCTCAACCGCTGCATTCAGTGCTAACAGGTTTGTTTGAAAAGCAATTTCATCTATTAGTTTGAGAGTTGAAGCGGTTTCTTTGTTGGTTTTTTCAATTTTCTCCATGGCATTTTTAAGACCGCTCATGGTTTTATTAGAGGCAATCATTACCTGGTTTGTTTCACTCATAATATTGTCGGCTGAGGCTGCATGCTCTGCGTTCATATTTGTCATATTATTGAGTTTTTCCAGTGATGCCGATGTTTTTTTCAGGGAAGTTGTCTCAGCCGTCGCATTTTCAGATAAGGATTCACTGCTCGCAGCGGATAAGTGAGCTGCCTTCCCAACACTTTTTGCACTGGAACTTAAATTGTTAATAACCTTGTTGATTGGTTTGCTTACCATTCTTCGCATAACAAATAGGATGATGCAACTAATGATAATTAGCAGGATAAAAGATCCCCCTGAGGTAAAATATTTTAAGCGGTTAATAACACTATTGAGAGAGTCCAGATTATATGCCAGAGACAAAACCCCTCCTATATCACCGTTTTCCCACTTCGGGTGGCACCGAATACAATCAGGTGCTACCCATTGAGGTCTGTATATTGTAAGGCTTGAGTCGGTTTCAAAAATGACCGGTTTTTTTGACTGGCGCAATTGATTTAGCATTTCAGAAGATAATTTAGGTTCATTGGCAATATCATTTGAAGATAAATTGATTTTGCCTTGTTTGTCGTAGAGATTAACCCCTATCACCCCTTTTATTTCTTTTTGGTGATGTAATAATTTTTGAAAATTTTTCATCTGCCCTCTTTCTAGAGAACCTTTTACCCCGTCTTCAAATGAGTTGAAAAGAGTGTGAACCGATTCAGCATAAGTGTAACGCATTTGTCTTTCAACAAATCCATTCAATAATACAACCGAGGCAACCAGAAAAACAAAAAGCACAAAAATTACAACAAAAACAACTCTGTAAGTTACTGATAACTGAGCAAAGAATTTAAGTCTCATTTATTATCCTCCAAAGTTCTTAATGCTGCCTGCTCAAATGATCGATAAAATGGGAAATTCTTTTTTGAGGCAAACTGTGGAGATGCACAACCTATACATGGGGCATTTGCATCGACACACCAAGTTTGTCCACCGTTCCACCACCGTGTAGGGCAATCTGCATGGGTGTCCGGGCCAAGGCAGCCCAATTTAAAAAGGCATCCTTTTTCACCCAGCTTTTTTGCAAAGATTTCCTGTTGAAAATCATGATATCTGGGGCAAAGTTCATGGACCTTGCGACTGAAAAACAAGTCGGGCTGGCCGTTGGTTAATTCAGGTAGACCCACCTGTACCAGGTGGATAATGGTTTTCCATACCCAGTCCGGATGAACCGAGCATCCCGGAATATTTATCAGCAGGGGGTCGATTGCTTTTCGTTTATAAAACTCTTTCAGGCTGACGGCATCGGTCAGATTTCCTTCTGCCGCCGGAATGCCGCCATGGGTAGCACATGTGCCGATGGCTACGGCACCGTTCATGGTCTTGGCAGCAGCCGTTAAATAATCACCAAGGGGTTTGTGACCTAAAACACAGGCTTCAGGCATTCCCCAGGGGATGGTGCCCTCCACGGCAAGGAAGTATTCTCCGGCCCGGCCGGAAATATATTCGTTAATGAGATCCAAGGCCTGTTTTCCAGATGTGGCAGACAAATCAGAATGAAAAGAAAGCTTTGAATATTGAGTGATCATGGAGACGGCATTGGGAGACTCTGCCTGTAACAAAGAAATAGAACAACCCGTGCAGGACTGGCCCTGCAGATAAAGAAGCCTTGGAACAGTTTCTGGGTCAATCTCTTTCAATGCGGCATTTACAATTGCGGGGAAATTGGAAATACCAAATGAGGCACTTAAACATGCAGCCATTTTCAAAAAGTCACGTCTATTTATCATAAATTTATCCTTAACGAAAAATTATACTATTACCGTCTTAAAATTGGATCTGCTGTTTAATGAACTGCGCAGCCCAAACACGGATCAAACGAATGAACAATCCTGTTGGATTCAATCTGTTCTTCAGGGTTTTCAACCCTTGTGCCCACCAATGCCGATTCAAGAGCGCCTGGCTGATCATTGTCATCCTTGGGAGAACAATTCCATGTGGTGGGCACCACACATTCATATTTTTTGATTTTATAGTCTTCAATTTTAATATAGTGGAGCAGCGCTCCCCGTGAGGCTTCAGTAGCCCCAAATCCTTCACCGGATTTTGGAAGATCATATTGGGCCATATAGGGTCCCTTAACATCGATACGTTCTGTTTCCTTAAGCAGGAAATCCGCCACCACCACGGCTGTTATTGCACGACATAAATGTCTTCCTAAGACTGAATTCAAATTGCCGGCCCCAATACCAGCCATACCGGCAAATTTATCCACCAACTGTTTGACTTTTGGATTATTACCTTGAAGATAGTCCACCAAAACTCTTGCAGATGGACCAACCTCTATCATTTTCCCCTGATAACGGGGTGCTTTCACCCATGAATATGCTTCGGATTTATGGGGGGAGGGGATCAATTCTCCATCTTTAACTTTTAGGCCCGAAGGTGATGAGTATTTAGAATATTTCACATCTTCCTGGATGGCATCAAAATCAACGGGAGAAATTTTATCTCCAAACAATACGCCAGGGGCAAACAAACGTTTACTATCCAGTTGCGGTCCAAGCGGCATGAGTCCGACTGACATAAAACCGCCCTTGCTTTGGCCGATATTCCAATACTCTGGAAACCCTGCTGCCACAGCCAAAATATCAGGAATATATTTTTGATGGATAAAATTTTTAACTTCTAAAATCAATGACCGGTATGAAGCAATATGATCCATGGTGGGTTCCTGGGTGCACCCGCCTGGGAAAATTGCAGTGGCATGGGGAAATTTTCCGCCAAATATAGCAGAGGCTTTATTGGCCTTTTTTTGAATTTCCAGGGATTCCATATAGTGTTTTAAAGCACCGATATTGATATCATCATCGGGAATATACTGACCGGAAAGCCTTGGTAAAAATGGCGCTGCAGGAAAAGCCGATTTTGAGGCAACTTCAGCTTTTACCCAATCTCTAAGCGTGGTTAAATCAGGATCCGAGCCATGATATTTAAGGATTGCCGTTACATCTACAAAATCCAGGGCAGACAGTTGATAAAACTGCAGTAGATAATCATAAAGGTGATTTGCTCCCTGTATCAGATTATGCAAAATCCGGCCATTGGGCGGCACGTCAAGATTGTATGCATTTTCCTGGGCATATGATGATGCAATTGCATGGGCGTACGGACAAACACCACATATTCTCTGGGTAATCTGCTGAGCATCTAAAGGATCTCTGCCCCGGAGAATAACTTCAAAACCCCTAAACATTTCGCCAACGCTTTTAGCCTCTGTAATAATATTGTTTTCAACCGTTGTATGAATGCTTAGGTGCCCCTCCAACCGGGTTACAGGACCAATATCAACTTTCATAAGACTCCTTATTTATTGTATAGTCACAAATTGTATTTATTCTGTTCCGATTAGATGGCGTATTTCACTAATAAGAACTTTTTTATTCAATGGTTTTGTAAAAAAACGATCTGCACCGCAGCTTAAAATCCGTTCTTTATTTTCTTGAGAATTATCTAAGGAGAGGTATTTACCTTCTTTGTCAGCCATTGCCTTTCCCGCCTGATCCATTATTTCTGTTTTGTCTCTCATATTTTTGTTCTTCCTGTTCGATTTATATCGGTACTAGCATTGAAAAACTTTACTAAAATATTAAAAAATAACGTAG
>Ga0307988_1000678_pt1 | contig 22454 bp, 20 predicted proteins | sample EllFjometagen183_FD_203166 | JGI IMG/M metagenome (GOLD analysis project Ga0307988, IMG submission 203166) | Marine microbial communities from Ellis Fjord, Antarctic Ocean - #183 | ecosystem: Environmental > Aquatic > Marine > Unclassified | place: Southern Ocean | collected 2014-10-08 | reverse complement strand
GGGCGAATTCATCGACGACAGCTTTCAGTACTCGTCCGAAATTCTCATCGAGGTCTTCGACAATTACTTCCATATTAATACGGGACATTGCAACTCCTTACATGTTCTATTCATTCAGGCCGAGTGACATTGTGAAGACATTGCCACCCTCTCCTTCGACAATTTCACGGCTGTATCCGGCAGTGAAAAAACATTGCCAGGCCAGCTCATACGAACAATCGAGACTAAAGCGCTCAATTTTTTCGAGATCACCGGAGAGAAATTTTGCAGCCTTTGAATCGCCGGGGCTGAAACCATCGAGAGGATCACCGCCGACATTCCTGTCTGTATTGCGACCGCGTCTGCTTTTCGAGTATGCGAGTGAAAAGCGGAGACGGCGTGAAAAGGCTTTCCGTGCAGTGAAGGAGACTATATCAGCGTTCGGTCCAAGACGGTGCCCGAGAACATCGCCATAGTGGGTGTAGCTGTTAATAGCGTAGCGATGGGTATAGACCCAGGGATTAAGACGGGTGTATTCAAGTCTAAGGTCGGAATCAGCTAAGGATAGTGGCTCTGTCATGAGACCACCGAGTTGCCAGGCAAGTTTGTTGCCATACCAGTCAGTTCCGAGTTTGGTCGTTGTGATATCGTCGATTAAGAATTCCCCATAAAACGAGAGACGCGGGCGAGGCAAAAATCTGAAATCGAGCCCCATCGCGGCATTGTCGTGGTCGCCATTTGCATGTTCAGCGCCCTTGAGAAACATGACGGGATTCATGTATGACATGTTCCAGCGGCCAGCAAAAACAACGGTCTCATGCAGGCCGATATTGAGCGCTTCACTAATATTAAAATCGAGTCGGTGCCCGCTGATGTATTTTTGCACCTCGACTGAGTCTGCGGGTGAGCCAGCTGTGGCTGGATAATAGAATCTTGCGAGAGCAGGGGTCTGTTTGAGTTCGCCGGTAAAAAAGCTGTATTTGATCCTCCAGAAATCTGTTTCGATCCTCAGGAGGTCGTATGGTGCGCCATAGTCAGACAGGAGCAGCGAGCCTGTTTTGCCCCGGCCCCATACGCTTCTGTCGCGGCCAAATGTAAGTGCAAACGGCCCCTGATTATAGGTCAGATGTGCAAGGGTTTCATCAAATTCTGCGCTGTCACCTTTGAAAGAAGCATAGCCCCTGCCGGGCAATGTCGTCGATGTGTCTTCAGGATAGTCCCTGCTGCCCCACTCTTTCGAGTCACGGACATCGATGTAAAATCCCAGTTGTGAGCCAACTGTGCCGCGCATGATGAAACCGTTTGAGGCGAGATAAATATTGTCGTCAGCCGAGCTTCCAGGAACTGTTCCTATTCTGGCTTTACGGACAATCACAGGATCGATAAAGAGTGAAAATGTACTGTCCGAGACAGAAAAAAGATTCCTGCGATTTCGATAGAATGTATCAGCTAAAAAGGCAGGCAGATGTGGAAGCGGGTCGAAATCATTCCATTGGATATCTTGTGCAGGGGCATAATCCTGTGAAAACTCCTTGAGAAGGCAGAGGTGTTCCTCACGTTCAATGCTAGTCAATTCAGCGTTATTCTGCAAAATTCCGTAGAGATGCTTTGCGGCCTCTGAGCGCGTTATGGGGCTTGTGGAAAGATGCATCCCTGTGACAAGTTTCTTCTGCTCCATCGTTTCAAGAAAATCGTAAACACGATGCCCCGGAGAAAGATACACAGTCGGCAACGCATGTGACGATGAGCTGATAATCAGCAAAATAAGTATTAATAATTTTGACTTTTGGTATTTCACTATCTCTCCGGTGATTCTTGTTTGCTGTGATATTTATCAGTTAAGCCATAGACTAAATCAGCGTTTATCCATCGTAAAATCAATACCTGCACTGATCCAGCGTCCGGGAGACGGCAGCCCGGGAAAATCGTAATAACGCTCGTTGAAGAGGTTGGAGCCTGTCAAATGAAGCCTCGCCCGTCCAACATTTTTCATGAGCCTGATCATGACCGGGGAACGTTCCCCGCCGAAACCGCCATTTTCGTAACGCACCGACAATACTGCCCGCATTGATGACGAAATCGGCCCTGTAACGGTGAGCGATGCCACTCTGTCAGGAACAGTCAATGCATATTTCGATTCGATCCCTTTTTGTTCGCGAACATTTTGATCAAGGATTGTGGCCCCGACAGTTGCAAGCCATTCAGCGGGAAGTTTCAGTGAGCTTTTGCCTTCGATACCTTGTGTATCGACTGAGCCATGATTTTCAGCAAGCCACGGCTCCATTTCGCTTGATCGTATCCAGTCGATAACATCACGTCCACGGCGGGCGAAGAGGGAAAGCGATGCCGAAGCTTTTTCGCCGAACACATCTGCACCAAGCTCCATCGAGTCACTTGTTTCAGAAACAAGATCAGGATTACCGGCATTTGCAGGGCTCGTGTAATACAGCTCAGTGTATGTTGGCGGACGGTGAAGCCGTTCTGCCCTCATGCGGATACGTGCGGACGATCCAAGTGGCAGTGACAGGCCAATGCCGGGAAGAAAAACACTCTCCCCGCGTGTAGACTGAGAATATCTCATAGAAAATGACATATCGACATCAGCGATCTTACTGCTGAGCTCACCATAAGCAGAGTGCAGCATGTCCGAACGGCCGCCAAGGCTCCCGCTGGAAATACCGAAGCGTTCAGATTCAGCGCCAACAAGCAGTTCGACTGATGAAAATGTGCTTAGATACTCAACAGCGCTTGTTATTGAGCGATTATAGTGAGTATTTCTATAGACTGACGGATTGTTCCGAATCAGAATAAAATCATCTTCATGGCCCCGTGCACCCATCCGTACCCGAAACAAGCCTGAATCATCTGTAGCATATGACGCATTGAACGTACCGTGAAGTGTCATAGTATTTTCATACGACGGATACGGTGCATAGAAATCACTAGCTCCGAATCGCTTCTTAATCAATCCGCCGTTCCAGTTGAGCGCTAATGCCGTGCCGGAGCTTGAACCTGCTAAGGTGACGCCACTGCTTTCGCTGTCACTGCCTTTACGGTACCCATCGGTTCTTAAGCCATGGTAGGTCATGCCAAATGAGCTTGAGCCTTTTTGCGTAAAGATCGAAGCTGAGGTTTCACCGGTACCGTACGATCCGCCACTAAAGCTGTTCGAAAAGTCCTCACCATTTTTTCTGGTAACGATGTTAATAATTCCGCCCGAAGCAGATGCGCCATATTTTCCCGAACCGCCGCCAGAAAGTATTTCTATCTGTTCCACTGCTGAAACGGTATAGGGCAGGTCAAGGGCGAAATGCCCTGTTTGAGGATCGTGAACCCGGACTCCATCCACGAGAACAAGAACACCATCATAGGATGAGCCGCGAATACTGATATCGGTCTGACTACCCGGTGAGCCTCTTTGGGACAATTTCACACTCGACACCATATCGAGAAGCTCGGTGATAGACCGGGCGCCGAGAGTTTCAATTGTAGAGCGCGAAATGACTGTTCTGTCGCTTCCTGTGAGGGCAAGTGAACGCTGAGGTGCATTTCCTTTGACTGTCAATGTATCCATGTGATACACAGATGCTTCCTGTGCATGTAATTCAGCGTTCAAGAATATGGTAAAAGTTGCCGATATAAGTACAATACAGGCGACAGTTTGACAAAGATTCTTTAATTTTAAAAAATACATTGAATGTCTCGCTTGCTTTTCAGGTAATTTGTTATTTACTTATTGAATTAGACAGAGTGCTTGATTCAAATTACCAGTGCAAGCAAAATAAGCATTTTAACGATCAATGTAAAGCAATCTCACAGATTACATTTATGTGAAAATTGAATTTTATATCTGCTGAGTAATCAGGATAACATGATTTTTATAAAGATGTGTAGCAATTGTATGAATTAAATGTTTATTTTATAGAATCAAATTGAAGCGGAATAGTTTCTCAAGTAAGCTGTCAAAGGTTAATTTTACTATAATTTTCCGGAGAAAAATGTGGCTGTAAAGAAAATTGAAATATCGAAACTTCGTGTTGGAATGCGTCTTGCAAAGTCGGCTTACGGGGAAAAAGACGGAAAACGTCAGTTACTCCTGCAGGCTGATACAATGATTTCAAGCGAATCACAAATTCGCCGCCTTGCAGGCGCTGGTGTCCGTACTATAGAAATTGATACAGAAACGGGTAAAGACACGTTCCTGACTCTTCTCGATCAGAAAAAATGGGGAGAAACGGCAGGTAAAAATCTTAGCTCTGCGGCAACAGATGCCATAATGACGCGTTACAAAAACAATTTTGTATCCTCAATAACAACAACCGTATCAAATAATGTAACGTCGAGGAATCTGCTCAAAGAAGAACTTGTCGCAAACCTCTTGAAAGACATTATCCTTTTTGTCGAGAATCACGTTGATATTCTCATCGCCATGGTTCGTCTCAAGGGTATATCTGAATACACCTACACACATTCTATCGACACAACAGTACTCTGTCTTTCAGTTGCAAGCTCTCTTAAGCTCAATTATACCGACATTAAACGTGTCGGCAGCGCTGTCATGATGGCTGATCTCGGCATGACCAGTTTTCCGTCACGCATGATCACACGTCCCTCAGGACTTTCGAAAAAAGAGCTTGAACAGGTCAAAAAACACCCGACTTACAGTGTTGATTTTCTTAAAAGTAATGGCATATCAGATCCTTTGATCAAGACGATTATTCTGCAACATCATGAACGTTTTGACGGTACCGGCTACCCAGCAGGCACCAAAGGTGAAGATATTCACTCCATATCAAAACTCTGCGCAATTGCCGATGTTTACAATGCCATGACCTCATCACGTCCGCATCGCCAGGGGTTGCCGCCTCATATGGTCAATGCCGAAATTCTGAAAAATTCAGGCACACAGTTTGACCCGAGAGTCGCCCGTGTTTTCATCAAACATATCGGCGCATTCCCCGTCGGAAACATGGTCGAGCTCACCAGCGGCAAACTTGCACTCGTTGCGGACCAAAATAAATCTGACCCAATGCGGCCTGTGGTTGTTATTTTTCAGACAAAACGGAAATTTCAAACCAGGGATAAGCTAAAGACGAACGATCCAGGGGTTATCATCGCCAGAGGCAACTGGGAACTTGTCGATCTATCGACTGATAAAGGTGTCTTTGGAAAGGTTAAACGTGGCCTTGACCACCGTAATTACCAGATCAATCCCAATTATTACCTCAGCCAGGTATAATACTACACAAAAATAGTATTTTCACCATAGTTCAGCCTAACACAAGTCTACGAACTGGTGTAATTGTACGGGTATGTGAATTTGCAGGATTTGGACTATACAGACAGGGAGTGATTAACGGGATATTTCACCCGTTAGGCAAGAAAAGATGATATGGAGAGATTTTTAACTGCAATGACTATTGATGAAAAGCTTGTAATTATCGCATCTAAATTTGACTGCTAGGCCTTAACATCCTGCCCTTTGACAAGATTATCAATATCCTGTTCCTTGCCGCTGACAAGCAGAATATTACCAACCTTCAGGAGATATTTTGCGCTCGGTGTTATCATACGGGATTCTTTCCCGTCCGCAAGTTCATTGACAAGAAATATCGAGACACCATATTTCTTCCTGAGACCAAGCTCCTCGACAGTTTTACCATCCATCCATTTGGGTACGGGAATTTCTGTAACAATAACCTCGCCACTCAGTTTAAGCCTGTCTGACTGGTCAGCGCTGTGGATTACCGCACCAAGCTCAATAGCAATGTTCCGGTTGGCCACTTCACGGTTGTACTGTGCAATAACATCGCCGATGACAACCGACCCTTGAAGGATATTATTCTCATCAACAACCGGAAGCCTGTCGAAACCATACTCACCAAAAATTGTCAAAACACTATCGAGTGTCTCAGTGATTTTCAAGGCTGGAGCAATCTCAATGAAATCTTTGATTTCTTTATGTTCAGCATACTTTTTCTGATTTGAAAGTGCATGTTTCAAATGCTGGAGGGTAATAAGCCCTGAGTATTTGTTTTCAGCATCAAAGACGAAAATGACATTACGATGTTTATTAAGCGCAAGGTCGATAAGATCTTCAAATGTTTTATCGATGGATATTATTGACTCGTCATGCCTGATAATATCGTGAACGCCAACTGATTTGAGGATATTGACGTCCTCGCCCATGTGAAGATTGATACCGCGACGGGTGAGTTTTCTCGTGTAGATAGAATCGTGGCTGATCCGTCGCGCAACAAAGGTCGATATTACAACCGTAAGCATGAGTGGAAGAATTATGCTGTAATTGTCAGTAAGCTCGACAAGAATAATTATTGCTGACAATGGCGCTAATGTACAAGCGCCGTTTACCGCGGCCATACCCACAAGAGCATAGGCTCCCACAGGTCCGGTCAGATCAGGAAATATGGAATTAACAACCATACCGAAAGCGCCGCCAAGCATTGCGCCCATGAAAAGTGATGGTGCAAAAACACCACCAGAGCCGCCCGAACCGACAGTGATTGATGTCGCAACAAGCTTAAGCACAATGAGGAATAGCACAAGCATCAGGCTGAACTCACCGTCGAAAAGCCCGCCAATCGCATCATAGCCAACACCCATGATGTGGGGGAATTTCAGCGCGATACCACCAATGATCAAACCACCGACCGCAGGGCGAAACCACTCGGGAACTTTCGAGCTGCTGAAAAAGTCGTCAGCGACATAGAGGAATTTTGAAAAGGAATAGCCGACCACTCCGGCAAAAACTCCGAGGATAAGATATATAAACAGTTCCCATACAGAAACCATCTGAAAATGCGGAAGATAGAAGGCAAGTGTATTGCCCTCAAAATGCCGTGTAATTGCTGTTGATGTCACTGCTGCTACAATAATTGGCGTGAATGATGTCAGACCAAAATCACTGACGATGAGCTCAAGGGCAAAGAGAGTACCCGCAATTGGAGCATTGAAGGTTGCGCCGATTCCTGCAGCCACACCACAACCGACAATCGTTTTCATCTGAGCCGGCCTCAGACGGAATATCTGACCGGTTGTCGAGGCAATTGCAGCGCCGATTTGTACGATTGGACCTTCACGCCCTACTGAGCCGCCTGAGCCGATTGAAATTGCCGAGGCAAGAGCCTTAACAACGACAACGACCGGGCGAATGATACTGTTCCGTGTAACTACAGCAGCCATCACCTCAGGGACACCATGCCCTTTTGCCTCACGAGCGAAGAAATAAATCAGGGGACCGACAATGAGGCCACCGATCACCGGCATGAGGAGCCGCTGTTGCCAGGCAAGATCCATAAGGTAACCCGGTTCCATACTCGTAGACTGCCAGAAAAGCTTGTTGATAAAACCGATGAGATGTTTGAATCCAAGTGCGCCAAATCCACCAAGAATACCGACAAATGCTGCAAGCACAGTAGTTTCAGCGGATGGGCTCAGGCCTATACGTTCAAGCGGATATGATTTTTTTTCACTTCTGAATGACATATGAGCTAACCGGAGAGGATGATGTGTGAAAATAATAACAATTAGAATAGAAAAGTAATTTACACAATTTCATTATGATACGCAAGGACAGCTACAGCAAATAAGCATTTTTTTTGCTGCCCCCTCCGCCTTAGTTCCACCTCATGATCAATTAATGCCAAACGGTTTGCAGGTCACACTCTCTTAACATGATCAGGACTGCCAGAGATCAAAAGTCGATATATCGTTTGACATTGCCACCCATAATCTTGATACGGTCTTCCTGCGTGATATCGGCAAGACAGAGACGCCCGATCTGAGGCCGTGGATCAATAAAGGGGTTATCCGTACCAAAGATTATACGGTCAGCGCCGACCTCTTCGATAAAGAATTCGATCTGACGTGCCGGACACATTGACATCGTAAGGTCAAGAAAAACATTCGGCAGCTCTTTTGCAATTTCAACCGCGCGAAAAGTGCCGTACGGGCCACCGGAATGTCCCATGAGCCAGTTGATATCAGGATAATCCTTAGCAACCCTGGCAAAGAGATCCACATTGCCATAAGGATCACTGTCGAGCCATGTATGAACTATCATGAAAAGTTTTCTGTCAGCGGTGAACTCATAAATACCCTTCATCCTCTGATCGTCCATTTTGCACTCAGCGAGAATTGGATGCAACTTGACAATTTTCACATCTGCTTCTGTCTCAAAACAGCGATTGAGCTCATCAACTGAAAGCTCCGGGTAATGACCGTTAACCATACAGGCGCCATAGATTCTGCCACGGTGTTTTTTTATTGATGCAAGCATAATATCGTTGCCATACTCAATGTCTGAAATGATACCCGGTGTCGGGGAGACAATAACCCTGTCTATTCCACATGAATCCATCATACGAATCATATCTTCTGCGCTGTCAGCAGGGATATGCATATTGAAATAGGGGCCGAGATGAGCATGAAAGTCAATGATTTCAATATCGTCTATCGGCTGACCATTATGTATTCTATCAAAATATCGGCTCATGAAAGGGCCTCCTTAAGCAAAGAGCGGAGTGTTCCGCCAGAGATAGCCTCTTTCGCTTCGCGGGAAATATCGGCATAGGTGAGCATTGACACCGCAGGAGTTCCCGTGAGGAAAGGCATGTGGGTGCCAAACATTATCGGGCCGGGGCCAAAGCGGTTTACAATATCCTCGAAAGCTGACGCTGCGAAAAAGCGCGATGTCTCAACATGAAGCTGAGGATATCGTTCAAAGAGAGGATAGATGAAACGGTGGTGACGGTAGCTCACATTTGTAGCAATAATTGGCAGTGTTGGGTATTTTTCGAGTAGCGTCTGAATCGTTTCCCACCACACTATCTCAATATCGAGCAACAATGGAACACGCGCCTCGGCAAGAGCGCTTAACAACTCGCCAGAACACCAGTCAGCAAGAGAAAAACTGTGATAGTCTTTCGTCGGGTACATACGAACGGCTTTAACTCCGGCTTGTTCCATATCCTTCAGGAGTTGAGCTGGTGCAGGGATTTCTCCCGTGTGATGCGGAAGCACCACCCATGCGGGGTGAAGCTCCTCAGCATCTTTCAGCTCTTCAATTAGCTTTGCATTTCCCAGTGAGGGCGCGCTGTCACGAGCCATATTGTGAAATACAAGAGCTTCCTCAACTCCTGCCGTTGCCATTTCCTCTTTCAGGCCCTTGACATTAATATTGTCGTAGAGCGCCGGGTGAGCAAGACGGCCGATGGAGCAGTTGCAGTCGAAATATTTCAGTTTCGACATCTGTCATTCCTTTCGTTATTGTCATCGTCAGTATAGTTTCAGTATTCAACATTATACAGCAAAACGGATGTACATATCAAGATTTTATCTTGGAAAAAACAAAAAAGACGGCACATAAAATGCACCGCCCTGATCGTAATCAAAATTCTATTTTAGATATACAAAACTCAATGCACTTCTTTCTTCGGTTCTTTGTGGCACTCAACACATCTCAACAGTTTTTCTGTTGTCAGTGTCGGATGTGCTTCCGCCATATTGTCCGCTTCATGATGGCAGCCATAGCACTGATAATGTTTGAAATTAAATACATTTGCCTGAGTGTGGCAGCGTGTGCAGCGTACGTTATGAATCTCATTTAATGGCCACTCATTATGCGGATATTTCTCAGCCATCCAGGTAGTCTTGACATGGCATTGATCACAGTTTTTGCCAAATTTGTTGTGGAATTCATTCGCAGGAATTTCATCCTTATGACAGACATAACAGCTTACTCCATCAGGAAACTCAGGATGATCGCCCTTTTCAATAAGCCTTGAGTCGCCCCGTCCACCGGTTCCCGGCCTCAGAGCTTTCGTTGAGCATTGTACTGTAAGAAATGCAAGAATTATTAAAAGAAGATATGTTCTTAACTGCGGCATAAAAACAACTCCAATGCTAAGCGGCCGAGACCGCTTTCTTGTCTGATATGGTCACCTGATTGCAAAAGAAATAACCAGGCAATGCGACACGATAACACGAAAATATGCAATTCATAGGGTATGAATAAGCTAATCGAGGATAAGCTTAACAGCTGATCAAAAGATATAATCGCAAGAGTATGGAATATAGACAAGTGAAGAACGCTTATCAACAGAAAACATCTGCTTTTCACTCTGAGACATCACGTTCATTTATTTATAACCGCAAGAAATGCCGGGTGAAAATCCATTTTCACAGCAATCTGCTTTACTCCCGTGCCTCGCCAGCCTCAAAAAGAGCTCGTTTGGTGAGATAGGGGCCCACAAATTCGGTAAAGAAGGTGGTTACCAAAAGCACGTTGAATATTGTTCGTGCAAGTTCGCTTGCAGCAGGTCCGAATTCGCCTCCGCCAAACTCTTGCTCGACTACAAGAGCAAGGGCAACAGCCGCACCGACCTGCGGGAGCATACTGATACCAATAAGTTTACGGATTTTTCGTGATGCTTTCCCTGTATATGCTCCGAGTGAAGCCCCTAAGACTTTGCCAAGCGCACGGCATACAAAATACACAAGCCCAAGTTTCCAGATGACGGTTAGCGATGAGAGGTCGAGGTGAGCTCCGCCGAGAATAAAAAAGAGCGCATAAAACACTGGTGTTAGTGAGCTGAAGCTGAGACGAATTTTTTTCTTGAGCTGGGGATTGATGTTAACAATCACGGCGCCGGCGGCCATATTTGCCAAAAGAGACGAGGCATGAAGTTTGATGGATATTCCTGAAACAAAGAGTATGAGAAATGCAAGAATGAACAAATTCCCCTCAGAATCCCTCTCTCTCATAAGCATTTTTGCCACGACAAAACCGACGACCGAACCGATAATAAGGGATAATACAATTTCCCATATCGGAAGTAATGCGGCATGCATGAGATTGAAAGATTCCTGCTGATAAAACCCTTTCACCAAGGTGAGTGAAAATGCAAAAAACATAAAAGATATTGCATCATCAAGTCCGACAACGGCGATGATCGTACTGGTAAGAGGGCCCTTGGCCCGGTACTGTTGGATAACCGCGACGGTGGCTGCGGGGGCGGTGGCGGAGGAAACAGCGCCAAGGATTAATGCAAGAGCGGCATCGTGCCAGATGAGCCAGATGCTTCCGGCAACGAGCAGGAAAGGGAGCGCTGCACCGAACACCGTGATATGAACGATGCTCTTCCCCATCGTTCTTAAGAGTTTCCATTCGAGTTCAGCGCCGATAGACAGGGCGATCAGGGCAAGGGCAATTTGTGTGACAATCGCCATTTCACTGAGAATATCACGGGTAAACAGCCACTGCTCGCTGAAACTTTGCCCGCCGGGATGCCAGATAAAAAGCGAACCGCCAAGCAGTACTCCGCCAACGACATAGGCTGACACCGATGGAATCTTATATTTTATCGAAACGATTCGCATGACATAGGCCGCAAGGATCGCTTCCGACAGGTAGAGGAGAGCATTCACCATCCTGCTCCACAGTTAAATAATTCATAGAATTGAATCAGCGATATTGCTAAAAGATGTCGATTTCTTCGTTCAAAACTGCCTGGCCGAGAGGAAGTGCATATATTTCTCCGAGCGATTCACCGACGAAATCCAATCCTCCTTCAGACAATTCCTCAAGCAACAATGACGCGGGTTTACTATCCGAAACACAGGTGATGAGAATTTTACAGAATCTTTTTCCACCCATGCCGGTAAACTCGGCGAACATAGGGATGGCCTGTGAGAGGTTCTGAGTACCGGAGACAGCGTCAACCATGGTGACTTGCCCCCCGCTGATTGTTGTCATGCCGAGAATAACATCATCAAGCCAGGAATCATCGAGCAACGCAACAATCAAGAGGTGCATGTCGTTTCTGACAGGACTATTCAATCTTTTGCCTCCCCTGCTTTTATCAGCGACATTTTCGTTAAAAAAGGTCCGATTATTTCTGTTAGTAGCGTAGATAATAATAAAATGTTTATCGTATAATCAGCAAGTGTGTTTCCCAGTTCCCCATAGCTTCCATTGCCAAACTCCTGCTTTACGACAAGGGCCAGGGCAATTGCCGCGCCAACCTGCGGCAGCAAAGTGAAGCCTATAAGACGTGTAATCCCTGCAGGCGCTTTTGATACAAAGCCACCAAAAGCTGCTCCTGCAATTTTACCAAATGAGCGTGCTATGAAATAGACAAGTGTTAGCGCCCACAATACCGGAAGTGAGGCTATATCAAGATGTGATCCGCCAATAATAAAGAATATCGCGTACAATAATGGCAAAAGCGAACTGAAACTTGACCTGATTCTGGGAATGAGATTTGGATATGTATTTACAAGTGTTGCGCCACAAGCCATGCAGGCAAGGAGCTCTGATAAGTCGTAATGCTCTGCAACGCCTACCGTTAAAAGGATAAATGCAATCAGCAGGAAAAGAAAACCTTCCATGTCATGCGCCCGTGAAAGAAACAGAGCAGCCACAAAACCTATAGACACACCAATCCCAAGTGAAAGAGCAATCTCGACTGAGGGAGCCGTTATACTGTGAACAAGCGAAAAATGATCGCCTCCGAGAATTGTCTTACCCACAGTCACTGCAAATGCAAACATCATAAATGAAATGGCATCATCAAACCCGACAACCGCAAGAATTGTATTCGTCAGCGGGCCTCTCGACTTATACTGCTGAATAACCGCAACAGTCGCGGCAGGTGCGGTTGCCGATGAAATTGAGGCAAGCAAAAATGCGAGAATCCCATTGCCGCTGAAAAGCCATATCGATAGAAATACGACAGCAAAAGCGCCGAATGACTCGAATAACGCTATGCTGATAACACTGAATCCGAGTTTCTTAATTCTGCTTAGGGTAAGCTCTGCACCAATTGTTAATGATATGGTTCCAAGAGCTATGTGTGTTAAAAAGTTCAGACTCTCCTGAACATTCTCAGTATACAGTAGCTCCAGAACAAATCTGTCTGCACCTGGAATATAGGCGAAAAAAGACCCGCCAAGAATGACTCCACCCATCACATAGCCTGAAACAGCCGGCATTTTGAGCTTGCTCGCGAGACTTCTCATGATATATGCAACGAAAAAAGCTTCTGCAAGATACAATATTATATTCAAGGCTCAGGCCTGTACCCGATCTAATCGTTAAGCACGCTTCACGTAGTAACGAGCTGAAATATTTGAGAAAACACATCAGCAAGATGTCCAGGTAATTGCGGCGCGTTATGAAGAGTATCACATACAATCCAGAAACCGCAGCATATCCCTAATACGTTTTTGAATTAGTGTCCTTTTAAGGCCGAATAAATGTCTTCCGGTGTTTCTGCGTTGAGTATTGTAGCACGCAGTTTGTCATTTTTCAAAAGAAGTGCAATTTTCGCAAGAAGGCTGAGGTACTCGCGGTGTACTCCCTCGGGAGCTGCAATCATAATAATAATGGTAACGGGATGATCGTCGAAAGATTTATAGTCGATTCCCTTTTTAATTATGCCTATTGCGACTGTCATAGCCGAGACACTTTCCAGCCTGACATGCGGAATAGCAATACCATGACCAATACTCGTGCTTATTATTTCCTCACGCTCGAAAATGGCCTCGCATAGTTCTTTCGTATCAGTGATTGTATCAGCTGTTGATAAAATATCACAGACTGACTGGAGGGCTTCAGCTTTATCAGCTGTATCGAGAATTTGAACTCTGTCGACCGAGATGAGATCAAAAATTTTCATACATTAATCTCCTTTCTGATTTTCCCAGTGTTTGCATCATGTATGCAGTTACTCAAATGTAGTCGAAGTATACGTAGTAATCAAGAAGCATTGTGACTTTTTTCTCGATGTCATCCATAATTTGTTACCGTCTAAACTACATTCTTAGAAAATTCATCAGCAATGAGCGTAAGCCGGGCTAAAATGAATCTTTGACAGCCTCGGCCATAGCAAGAATATTTTCTACCGGTGTTGCGGGCTGTATATTATGAATGGCGTTAAAGACAAAACCGCCGCCGGTATTGAAAATGTCAATGCGTTCTTTAACCTGGGCATAGACTTCCTCAGGAGTTCCAAACGGCAGGGCTGTCTGAGTATCAACACCTCCGCCCCAGAAAACGATGCGGTCGCCAAAATCAGCCTTGAGGCCCTCAGGTTCCATGCCTTCTGCTGAAGTCTGAACGGGACTGATGACATCAAAACCCGCTTCAATGAAATCATCAAGAAGCGGCCTTATCCCACCACAGCAATGCATGAATATTTTCCAGCTGGTATTTTCATGTATCCAGGATGTCAGTTTGGTGTGGAAAGGTTTTATCATGTCACGATACCAGTCAGGTGACACAAGAGGCCCACGCTGGGAACCGTAATCTGCGCCTGTTATTTTGATGACATCAACCCGGTCACCAATTGCCTCATACACCCGTTTCAGGTTCGCGAGGCCAATCTCGCATTCTCCATGAAATACCTCGCGGACATAATCCTGACGGATGAGAAATGACATATACCATTCCGAAATATCACGGATTCCTTTGGGATTTTTTAATTCCGGGCCGGTGTTGTTGGCCACATCACCAAAGGATGTCCCGGTGAAATTATAAACGAGTGAGCGCTCAGTATTTTCATACAGATTTCGCGACTGAGCAGCGAGATAGTCGAGAGTATCATCTGAATAGAGGGTGAATTCCTCAAGGTTATCGCGGGGATCAAGTTTTGAGTCGTCTATGGGTTCCTGGCGGATTATTGAATCGAAATAATGACCATCTTTCGGCATAACCGCGCTGGGAGAGGCTTTTGGGTCGCCCTGGGGATACATGAGGAGGCTGCCATCAGGCTCGGGAGTGGCATTAAACAGACCGGGGACCAGTGCTTTTGTACCGTCCGAGCTGTCCCATTCTTTCCAGTTTTCATTTTTGAAGCCAAAAGCGTTATATGGTCCAAAAAGGCCGACTGTATCAACATGAAGGGAATCACGGAGATCATCAGTTATCTCACCAAGCATCTGATAGAGATCCGTTGTTTTCACTCTGCTGTCTTCAAAACCAAGCGCTTGACGTAATTGATAAACAGTGCTGAGAGCAATGCTTGTTTCATAGGTTCCACCAAAATCGACCGGCACCCTGTCTGGTTGCTGATGGTTGAGGGCGGCTCTGATTCTTTCCCGTGATGTCATCAAAAATACTCCCCTTTAGCAGTCGTTACTGTATAATACAAAATAGACTCTTTGCGGTCAAGATTCCAACAAAAATCAATCAAGCTCAGATAAAAAAAGCCCCGGTACGTTTATGCACCGGGGCTTAGAATACGCGATAGTATATTAGCCGGCTGAAATAGCTTCAACAGGACATTCTTCGACACAGGAAGCGCAGTCAGTGCAAGTAGCTGCATCTATAACATATTTGTCATCACCTTCAGAAATTGCCTCTACCGGACAGGCATCGACGCAGGAACCACAGGAAATGCATTCATCAGAAATAACATGAGCCATTTAAAAACTCCTTTAATATCAGTTTAACTGTTGTTGACCGGCTTATCCCGGCGCTACTATAAAATACAAATTATCAGCATATCAATGCAAGTAATTTTCTAAAGAAGTGCTGTCATTATTTACGAGGAACGTGCTTCTTTTGAGCGGCATTCTTCGATTATGCACTTGAAAATATTCACCATATTATCAGATTCAAGCGGTCCTTCGTTCAAATCTCTGATACGGTCGAAAATAAAACTTTCACGTTTTGGATCAAATATTTCACTGCCTGAAACTTTTTTCAATTTTCCAATTTCAATGGCAGATGCGGCTCGTTCATTTAAAAGTTTGACCATTTCTGTGTCTATTTCATCTATTCGTTTTCGCCAGTCGGCGATACCGTCATTCATCAGTGCTCCCGTAAAACCTTAGTTAATGTCTCGACATACGCTCCCACTTCACATGCGACATCAGCCGAATCCGCATATTCTTTAATCCTGCGGACAATTGCGCTGCCGACAACGACACCATCCGCGAAATGCGAAGTTGCGCGCACCTGATCAGGTGTCGAGATGCCGAAACCAGCCACAACAGGTGTGTCTGTGTGAGTGCGTATCATGTCTATATGACCGGAGAGGTCGCCTGCAATATTGTCACGTTCGCCGGTCACGCCCATTTGAGTTACATAGTATACAAATCCGGTGGCCATGGGCGCAATAGTTTTCATGCGTGATTCAGGTGTTACCGGCGAAACCAGGAAAATTGTGGAAAGCCCATACTCATCCATAAGGCGTTTATATTCACCTGCCTCTTCAGGCGGGAGATCAAGCATCAAGGCACCGTCAAGCCCGGCGTCGGAAGCATCTTTCACAAAACGCTCAAGCCCATGTGCGAGAATGGTATTGTAGTATGCGAAGAAAATGATCGGAATCTCAGTTTCTTTCCGCATTTCACGAACAGCCTCAAGAATATCTGCGACAGAAACGTCATTCTCAAGAGCGCGCATCGCCGCTTCCTGGTTCACCGGACCATCGGCAACAGGGTCCGAGAACGGTACACCCAGCTCAATAATATCGACACCACGCTTATCAAACTCTTTTACAATACTGACAGTGACATCAAGCGTCGGATCGCCGGCGGTGATATATGCAACGAACGCTTGACGCTTTTTGCTTTTAAGTTCTGAAAATCGATTGTCTATTCGTCCCACGTTCATTAACTCCATATCGTTAGAAACATCGCTTGCGTAAATTAATGTACACACGACCTTGCATCTATTTTAGGTCGATCAACTCAGACGCCTCAATAACGTCTTTGTCACCGCGGCCGCTGAGGTTGACAATTATCACCTTGTCTTTTGCCATCGTCGGCGCAATTTTCAATGTCTGAGCCACGGCATGAGCGCTTTCAAAGGCCGGTATAATGCCCTCGGTTTCAGCAAGAAGACGGAAAGCTTCAAGACATTCATCGTCTGAGACTGCAGTATAATCGGCGCGTTCGAGTTTTTTCAGCATCGAATGCTCAGGGCCAATTGACGGATAGTCGAGCCCTGCTGAAACTGAATGCGTCTGGCTAATTTGTCCGTGATCGTCCTGAAGGACATAGGTGTACGTTCCATGTAGTACGCCCTTTTTACCGCCAAGGAAGCGTGCAGCATGATCGCCCCGTCCGGGGCCTCTGCCGCCGGCCTCGACACCGAGAAGTTTTACTGACTCGTCATCAAGGAAATCATAAAAGAGTCCTATGGAATTCGAGCCGCCGCCGACACAGGCGATCAGGAGATCGGGAAGTTTCCCCTCCTGCTTCAGCACCTGCGAACGGGCTTCTCTGCCGATAATGCTTTGGAAATCCCTGACCATCATAGGGAAAGGGTGTGGTCCGAGGACCGAGCCGAATATATAGAAGGTATCAACACAGGAGGAGGCCCAGCTACGCATTGCCTCGTTGATGGCATCTTTTAAGGTCTTCGAGCCAGAGGTCACCTCAGTCACTTTCGAGCCCAACAGACGCATCCTGAAGACATTCAGCGCCTGACGACGCATATCCTCAGAGCCCATGAATATTTCGCATTCCATGCCAAAGAGCGCTGCGGCAGTTGCGGTTGCCACACCATGCTGTCCTGCGCCGGTTTCAGCGATGATCTTCGTTTTGCCCATACGACGGGCGAGAAGAGCCTGACCGATAGAGTTGTTAATCTTGTGAGCGCCGGTGTGAGCAAGATCCTCACGTTTGATATAGATGCGCGCTCCGCCAAGTTTTTCCGTCAGCCTTCCTGCAAAAGTCAGCGGAGTCGGACGTCCGACATATTCCTGCATAAGAGTCTCGAATTCCTCCTGAAATGCAGGATCTATTTTCGCTTCCTGATAGGCTTCTTCCATTTCGAGAAGTATCGGCATGAGGGTCTCGGGCACAAAACGTCCGCCATAATCGCCAAAGTACCCTCTCTCATCCGGATATGATCCTTTGATCTGCATGTTTCCCCGCTTGTATTTAGTTGAATCGCTTATTATCAATTTTTAGTGCGCATCGAATTTATTATTTCGAAGAGCGCAATCATTCTGTCATGATCTTTAATGCCCGGCGAAATTTCTATTCCACTTGAAATATCAATCGCCCAGGGTTTGACCGCGTCAACAGCTTCACGGACATTCGACTCGTTAAGGCCACCCGCAAGGATTACTCGCCCCAACTTCACAGCCTCACGGGCTATGCGCCAGTCAAATGTTTTCCCGGTGCCTCCGTGTGAGTCTTTTGAGTAGGCATCGAGAAGTAATGTGTAGCCAGCGTACTGCTTGAGTTTACTGAGATCAAAATTGCTTCCAACACGAAACGCCTTGATAACGGTGGCGCATTTAATTCTGGCGCAATAGTCTGGTGTTTCACTGCCATGAAGCTGAACCGCTGTAAGTCCTGCGGTTTCGATAATTTCGTTAACTGTTTCGAGGTCTTCATCGACAAAAACGCCGACAGTTCCGATAAACGGCCCCAGCACGGATGTTAAGCTTGAGGCTTTCTCAGGTTCAATATATCGTGGACTTTTCGGATAAAAAATATAGCCCAAAGCTGATGCGCCCAAAGATTCCGCGAGAAGCGCATCTTCAGGCCTTGTTATGCCACATATTTTTACATGTAATCCCATAAGTTATCACTATTTGAGAATTTGTAATATAAAAAATCTTAACCACCAAGACACAAAGGCACGAAGAAAATATTTTTCAAAATTACAGCATAAATGAAGGATAACATATTTTTATTTCTATAATATTTCCATCCCTGTAATCCTGTTATCCTGTCCGTCTTTTCTTTTTCCTTTGTGTCTTAGTGTCCTTGTGGTAAATACTTGTATATCAATACTTTTTAACGGGAAGGGACGGCCCATTGAGCCGCCCCTGTTCCCAAGTAATTACATCCCCGGAGGAGTGACTTTAGGCAGATACTCAAGCGCCCGTTTGATTTCTTCTTCGGGATGAGTATAGTCAACCAGATCACCGGCAAGATACTTGTCGTAACCTGCGAGGTCAAAGTTTCCGTGACCACTGTAGTTGAAGCAGATGGTTTTGGACTCGCCTGTTTCCTTGCATTTTTTCGCCTCTTCAATAGCGGCTTTAATAGCGTGCGAGGTTTCAGGAGCGGGAAGCAGGCCCTCGGTACGTGCAAAGGTGAGAGCAGCTTCGTAACATTCGTTCTGGTGATATGCGACAGCTTCGATTTCCTTCTCATTAACGAGCTTGGAAAGAATCGGGGAATCACCATGATAGCGGAGTCCGCCTGCATGGATTCCGGGAGGAACAAAATCATGACCGAGAGTGTACATCAGCATCGCAGGTGTCATTTGTGCCTGGTCGCCGAAATCGTAAGCAAAGAGACCGCGTGTCAAAGTCGGGCAGGCATGTGGCTCGACAGCAACGATACGCATGTCGGATTTCTTAGCCTCACCGCGCATCCTCTGGCCAAGGAACGGGAAACTAAGGCCGGCCATATTTGATCCGCCGCCAACACAACCGATAACAACATCAGGATAATCGTCAATCTGCTCGAACTGCTTGATAGCTTCAAGACCGATCACCGTCTGGTGTGTCATAACATGATTCAGCACGCTGCCGAGTGAATACTTGGTGTCATCGTGTGTTGCCGCCACTTCAACGGCTTCACTGATCGCGATTCCAAGGCTGCCGGGGCAATCAGGGTCTTTTGCAAGAACCTGACGGCCTGCATTTGTCCTGTTTGTCGGGCTTGGATAAACATCAGCGCCCCAGACATGCATGAGTGATTTACGATATGGTTTTTGTTCATAACTTACTCTAACCATATAGACTGAACACTTGAGATCAAAGAAGTTACACGCAAAGGAAAGAGCACTTCCCCACTGTCCAGCACCAGTCTCAGTCGCGATATTTTTTGTGCCTTCCATATGGTTGTAATAGGCCTGAGCGACTGCGGTGTTCGGTTTGTGCGAGCCTGCAGGTGAAACACTTTCGTTCTTGTAATAAATCTTTGCAGGCGTATCGAGAAAAGCCTCAAGACGTTTTGCGCGAACAAGCGGCGTCGGACGCCAGATCGAGAGTATTTCCTGTACTTCTTCGGGAATATCAATATACGGCGCTGCACTCATTTCCTGCTCGATAAGGCTCATCGGAAAAATTGCAGAGAGAGCATCGGGACCGACCGGCTCGTTTGTTTCTGCATTCATTGGCGGTGCAGGCGGATTGTCCGGTACCATTTCACTGACAATGTTGTACCATTTCTGTGGCATCTCGGATGCCGGAAGAATGATTTGATTACTCACATGATCCTCCTTTTAACGTGAGTGTGTTCATACCTGGAAACTGTGATTATTCCATAACTAACATATTATTTTCTCATAATTCGTAAAACAAGTAATCCAACTACATCGAATAATATATATAAATTTCTACTGATTGCCAGTTCATTTTACTGCTTCGGCCAGTTCACGTGCTTTTAGCCCCATATCCCGCTCTTTCATGATGGCCTCCCCAACAAGAACCGCAGAGGCGCCCATTGCATGAACACGCCTGACATCATCAGCGCTGAATATTCCACTCTCACTCACCAGCACAGCGTGCTTGGGTGCAAGGGCCGCAAGTTCGGAAGTCCGTGCAATATCCGTCGTAAATGTATTGAGGTTACGGTTATTGATACCGATCAGGCCGGTGTTGAGACTGGAAATTCCGTTCATCTCCTCCTCATCATGAACCTCGACAAGGCAGTCCATATCAAGAAGCGCTGCTATCTCGATAAAATCCTCCATCTCAGCAAGTTCAAGACATGATGCAATCAACAATATAGCATCTGCGCCAGCTGCTCTCGCCTCAAATATCTGATACGCGTCAATAAAGAAATCCTTACGAAGCAGCGGCAGCGCAGATACATTCCGCACAGTCTGAAGCCTGTCAAGCGAACCCTGAAAGTATTTTTCATCTGTCAGCACCGAAATACATGTGGCACCGTTCTCTGAATAAATTCGTGCGATATCTTCAATACCAACATCGCTGCGAATGAGGCCGCGTGAGGGTGACGCTGTCTTAACCTCGGCAATCAGCGAACAGCCTTCCCCTGTAAGCGCACGGTGAAATCCACGTGTTTCAGGCAGGTCGAGAACCTTTGATTCAAGATCGCGCTGAGCCATCTCACGTTTTGCTTGAGCTACAAATTCACGCTTATATTCGACTATTTCCTTAAGAATACCTGTGGTCTCTTTTGCCATTATTCACTGCCGAATTTATTGGTGAATGTTCTCATTGCCTCAAATTTCTTCATAGCAGCACCGGAGTCGATTGAAGCTTTTGCCGCCTCAAAACCGAGTGCAGGTGTATCTACCGCGCCTCCGGCACAAATCGCATATGCGGCATTCATGAGGACGATGTCACGTGCAGGGCCTTTCGTTCCCGAGAGAATCGAATTGAAGGTTCCAATATTCTCATCAAGTTCGCCGACACGCAGGTCTTGCAGTGTAACTCGTTCTACACCATAGTCTTCCGGTTTTATCGTTGTCACTGTTACTGAGCCGTCCTTAACCTCAGCAACTCTTGTTTCAGCTGTTGTCGTGATCTCGTCCAGACCATCAGAACCATGAACAACAAAACCTCTCTCGCAGCCAAGGTCAGCCAGAACCCCCGCAACAGTCTCCACAAGATCAGCGCTGTAGACGCCAAGCAGCTGACGTTTCGCTCCAGCAGGATTCGTCATAGGACCGAGAATGTTGAAAAAAGTACGGAGTCCCAGTTCTCTGCGCGGGCCGATAGCGTATTTCATGGATGCGTGTAGTTTCGGCGCAAAGAGAAAGGCGATACCCACTGATTGCAGGCATTCCGATACCTGTTCGGGAGTGATGTCGATATTGACACCCATTTCACGGAGAACGTCCGCGCTGCCGCATTTTGATGAGACCGAACGGTTGCCGTGCTTGGCGACTGTCACACCCGCGCCCGCCGCAACAAAGGCTGTAATCGTGGACACATTGAATGTCCCCGAGCTGTCCCCGCCAGTTCCACAGGTATCGAGTACATCAGGCGCCCCAGCATCAATCCGCGTCGCTTTATCACGCATAACTGCTGTAAACTCAGCTATCTCATCAACGGTTTCACCTTTGAGACGCATCGCCACAAGAAAACCCGCGATTTGGGCATCACTCGCATTGCCGCTCATGATGTCTTCCATGGCGAGACGGGATTCTTCGCGGCTCAAGTCAACTCCCTCTACCGCCTTTTTCAAAGCTTCCTGTATCATTATTATATCCTTTCCCCCTGATGTCCTCATAGAGAAGCGCGTAGTAGACTGGACATGAGAACAATCGATTTTTTTATATAATAAAGTACTCTATATTATTGCCTTTTAATCTTACACAACAATCACTTACAAAGATAGCTCACAAGAATCATGCATCTATGAAGTTTTGCAGCAGTTGCTTACCTTCCACGGTCAAAATAGACTCGGGATGAAACTGTACTCCCTCGGTTGGGTATTCTTTATGACGGAAGCCCATGATGAGCCCGTCATCAGTCCAGGCGGAAATCTCAAAACAGTCAGGC
>Ga0307988_1000674_pt1 | contig 22550 bp, 28 predicted proteins | sample EllFjometagen183_FD_203166 | JGI IMG/M metagenome (GOLD analysis project Ga0307988, IMG submission 203166) | Marine microbial communities from Ellis Fjord, Antarctic Ocean - #183 | ecosystem: Environmental > Aquatic > Marine > Unclassified | place: Southern Ocean | collected 2014-10-08 | reverse complement strand
TTTTTATTTTATATTGTTTTGACGCTATATAAAATAAGAGATTGAAGATAATTTTAAATATTATAACTGTAGAAAAAACGAAATTAAACTTGCGAGGGGCTCAGCCTCAAATTAAATGAGTTCTGAATATCATATATGAACAAATTTGTTTCAAAAGGCGCAGTCAGACTTCATTGTCCTGGCTATATTAGTACCAGTAAATCATAGTCAGATTATAAAGGGATGGGAATTTACAAGATGAAAAAAGAATTGATCAAAAACAGCATTTTAGGTTTAGTCTTAGGGGATGCACTTGGTGTTCCTGTTGAATTCAAATCAAGAGATGAACTTGATCGTAATCCTGTTAAGGATATGATTGGGTACGGCACTTATAATCAACCGCCTGGAACTTGGTCAGATGATTCTTCAATGGCGTTAGTTACAATGGAATCTTTGACTAATGGATATAATCCTGTAGAAATCATGAAAAGTTTCTGTAGATGGGCCCATGACGGTTATATGACACCTTATGGTAAGACATTTGATATAGGAAACACAACGTCAAAGGCCTGTAGAACATACAAGCATTATAAAGATATTACTACATGTGGTGAAACATCCGAATTTTCAAATGGTAACGGTTCATTGATGAGGATTCTTCCTGTTTCAATATGTTATGCCAATGATTCAGAAAAAGCTATTATCGAAAAGAGTTTTGAAATATCTGCGTTAACTCATAACCATATCAGATCTAAGATTGCATGTGCATTGTACTCGCTAATTGTATCTGAACTGCTTAAAGGGAAGAACCTTTATGAGGCTTTGGCTAATGCAAACAGAATTATATCTTCTCATATACCCGAAGAAGAAAAGATTCACTTTAAAAGGATCACTGATTTTGAAGTAGTGCAGTTAAACCGAAGTGAGGTGAAAAGTTCTGGTTATGTAATTGATACTCTTGAAGCAAGTTTGTGGTGCTTGTTCAAAAGTTCTGATTACAAGGAAGCTGTATTGAAAGCTATAAACCTGGGAATTGATACAGATACAACCGGAGCTGTAACGGGCGGATTGGCTGGGATTATGTTTGGTTTGGAGTCAGTCTCCTCTAAATGGATTAAATCTCTGGCTAAACTTGATAACATTGAAACATTAATCAAAAATTTTATAGAAAGACTTCAATGAGACAGCATTCATTTTTTAATGTTGGTGTTTCTTTTTAAATTATGAATCATTTTAAAAACAACAAGATAAAATGTGCTAACAGCACTATGACAAGACCTACAAAAAATTGTTACTGGGTTGTTGATGGAAAATTTCTTGCTGGAGAATATCCTAGAGACATCTCTGAAGACTCATCAAAACTTAGAATTAAAGCTTTATTGAATGCAGGTATTGATTGTTTTATTAATCTTACAGAAGAAATTGAACATTTGGAACGATATGATTATTTAGTTGAAAATTTATCAGACAATAAAGAAATAATTTTAAAGAGGTTTCCTATTAGAGATGTTTCTGTTTCTAAATCCATGGAGTATACATCTGAGATTCTTGATTTTATTGATGATCAACTAACTTTGAATCACAAAATATATATACACTGCATGGGAGGTATTGGTAGAACAGGTACTATTGTCGGTTGCTGGCTGTCAAGACATGGATATAAAGGAGAAAAGGCTTTAGGCAAACTGAAAGAACTGTGGGTACACAATGAGAAATCAGAATGGTGTAATTCTCCTGAAACACCGACTCAGGAGAATTACATTATTCATTGGAGCGAATAAATAGTAACATTGTTTTAATGTCTTTAATGCTTCAAATATTTTTTATCTTTGGTAAGAATTTTTAGACTATGTTTTGCTCTTGAACAGCCAACATAAAAATCATTTATGGTAAAATTATGAAGTGAGCCTATTTTTGGAATATCGATCATTATAATCACATCAGCTTCCAAGCCTTTGAATGATCTTATGGTGCTAAATAAAACACGCTCATTATTTTCCCATTTGTTTATTTTATCTATTATGGTGTGATGACCTAAGAATTATGTATTTCAGGAAATTGATGAGTATTTTAGCATTGATGAAATTATGTAGGGATTTATAGAGTATATGAAAACCCAAGAAGAAGGAGGAGCATAAATGAAGGACGTGGATTTAACTAGTTTGATAATATTTATAGTTTTTATAATTGTAGGAATAATCTCAATTATAATTACAATAAACTTATAATCAATAATAATTCATGTGGTGAAACTTCGGAATTCTCAAATGGTAATGGTTCATTGATGTGGATTAAACTTGGATACATAATATATATTCACTGCTGGGGTTGTATAGGTAGAACTGGTGCTATTGTTGGTTATCACTGCATGGTTACAAAGGTAAAAATACTTACTAAACTTAAAAAAATATGGTCTAGTTGTAAGAAATCATCAACAAGAAACTCCCCTGAAACTCCTGCTAAGGAAAAATATATTTTTAATTGGAATGAAGAATATACTCCTAAAAATTTGGAGGATTTAATGACGATAAACGCTAATAGAAAATGGGGATTTATCGGAAGAGCAATGCTTGCAGCAAAAACAAAAAATAAGAATTTTGAATTGGTTAGGATAATACCAGAACAATATTTTACAGGTTCACCTACTCAAAATTTTTGACCCTATTCAATTATGAAAGGTAGATAAAAATTTAGAGTGTGTTAATATTTGAATAGTAGCAAATGCAAAAAAAAGATTTATTAACAAAGTCTTAAAAATAGAATGTTAAGTGAGTTTTGAAACAAAACTCATGTTGCCCCCCAGTCAAAATTTATTAGTCACAAATATTAAATTATTGTATACAATATGTATATAATGTTTGCGACTAATAAATGTAAATGTCAGGAACTGCCAAGAGTTTTATATTAATATAAATCTTTTCTTATTTTTTTACTAACATTATATCAACACACTAACTTGAATAATGTTAATGTGTTGATATAATGTTAATGAAGGAGGTAGTTAATGCAGAATTTAATATTACAATTAAGAGACTATTTAAAGAAGGTTCTTGGAATAGAGAATATTGAAATACTAAAAATAGAAATATCATCAGTTCCTTTTATGCTTTCAGATTTATATACTTTCTATAAAATTGAACTTTTGAATCAAAAATTAATCTTATTTACCCTTAGACAGGATAATAATATTAATCCTGGAACTATTAAGAAGCATGTTGAAATTATTAGACAAAACGTTAATAAGGATATATTTTTTCTATGCGAAAAAATGACTTCGTATACAAGGAGGGATTTTATTAATTATAAAATCCAGTTTATTGTGCCTGGAAATCAAATGTATTTGCCGAATGTTGGATTGGATTTAAGAGAACATTTCAGACAAAATATGGCTATGAACGAGAAACTGTCACCTGCAGCCCAGGCATTGCTGATTTATATTATGAACAGTGGAGTTGATACTCCCTTAACTGCTTCTGATTTATCAGATAAGCTTGGATATGCCTGCATGACTATGGGGCGGGCAATTACGGAAATCGTGTGTATTGAATTAGGAGTAGATTATAAAAATGGTAAAAAGCGATGCATCAAATTTGAACAAGCTAGGAAAAATTTATGGAATAATTCTTTAAAGTATATGAAATCTCCGGTAAAAAAGGAAGTTTATATTAATAATATTCCTCATGAAATAATTTGTTTTCAAGCTGGATTAAATGCGTTAGCAGAATATACAATGATAGCCGAACCTCAATACAAAACTATAGCTATCGGTAAGAAAGATTGGTTAAGGATAAAAAATAATATTGAAATTTTAGAAAATACAGGAAAGTATAAATTGGAGGTATGGACTTATCCTCCTGCCTTATTTGCTGAAAACAGAATAGTTGACAAACTATCATTATACTTAAGCTTAATGAACACTGATGATGAAAGAATTGAACAATCTTTAGAAAAAATGATGGAGAATTATAAATGGTAAGAGGCTTAACGTTATTCAGAGAACATTTTAAGGATCATAATGATAAATATGTACTCATAGGTGGAACTGCATGTGATATTTCACTGGAAAGTTTAGGGCTGCATTTCAGAGCAACAAAAGATTTGGATATTGTTCTCATTGTTGAAGCTCTTGATACTGGTTTTGCAAAAATATTCTGGGATTTTATTAAGAATGGCAAATACAGGAATATTCAGAAAAGTACGGGGGAAAAAATATTTTACCGGTTTTATGATCCTGAAGATAAATCTTTTCCATATATGCTTGAATTATTTTCAAGAGTACCTGATTTTTTGAAAAATACATCAATGACTAAAATAACACCAATACCATTTGATGATGAAGCATCAAGTTTATCTGCAATATTATTTGACAATGAATTTTACAGTTTTCTTAAAAATGGAATTGTTAATATTGATGATCTATCTGTATTATTGCCTGAGTATATCATTCCTCTCAAAATAAAAGCTTACCTGGAACTATCAAAAAACAAAACAGAAGGGATGAAAGTTGACAGTAAAGATATTAAGAAACATCGTAATGATGTTTTTCGACTGTATGCAGCATTATCCTTGGAAACAAGGGTAACGCTGCCAAAATCTATTGCAGATGATTTTAAACTATTTTTAGAAAAAATTAAATCAGAGAATTTAAATTTGAAGCAGCTTAATCTACGATCTTCAAGTTTACTCGAAGTGATTAATAATTTAAAAAAAATATATCATCTTGACTAAGAATGTAATAATAACATTTTAATATAAAATCATAATTTTGAGAAGTAATAATGAATACAAAGCAATCCTACAAAGAGATTAAAGAATTAGTTTACTCATTTATTAATATTTATTTTGATGAGGATGATGCTATTCCTTCTTTTTTCATTAAACTTCTTAAAGAGTTAAAGGAAGATGAATTTATTGATATTTCCAGAGGTAAGCCTGAAATATGGGCTTCTTCTGTAATTGTTGTTGTCGGTCGGTTGAACTTTCTTTTTGATAAATCTGTTCCCGGCAGTTTAAAAGGTTTACACACAGTGTGTAATTTCTTGAATACCAGTAAAAACACCGTTGGTAATAAAGCTTCAAAAATCCAAGAAGAGTTAAACATACGTAATGGGAATTATGATTATTCTTTGGAAGAAATTGCTGATAGTTTAAATGCAGTAGAACTTCCTAATGGGTTTGTTGTAACAGTAAAATATTTTAAAGAAATTGAATCAACGATTGGAAAAATTTCTCCTGATAATTTTGAAGATAAAATGGATAAATATTATAAGATAACGAAGAAAAATGAAAGCCTGAAAGTAAAGCAAAGAGAAATTGAATACGAAAAGCTAAAAGGAAAGTGGCTTAAAGAAACTGAAGAGCGTAGGAAAATTGTCTACGAAGAGAAACAGAAAAATCTGCGAGAGAAGTGGGAAAAAGAAAAAGAAACACAACCGGACTTTCTAGATATATTTGGGATGGAATAATTAAGTTTATTTTTCTAATGGTAAATTATCAATACTCGACTTGACTACGAAGGACTTATTTTTACCTTTATAGTCAATTTCAATTTTATCATTTGGGCATAAAGCTATTAATTCATGTTTTCGGGAAATATTATGTAATAAAAGTCTATCTTCTCTATTTTCTATTTCTTGCAATACTGAAATCCCATTAAGTACATCTTTACATAATTGCCAGTTGGAAGCATTGCAGAATACAGGATTAAATAAGGTTTCAATTTCTTTAATAAATTCATTCAAAAGTTTTGTATAATCTTTTTTTATTGAGAAATATCTTTCTGATTTCGATATCGTTTGACTATAAGTCAAAAGTTAATAGGAACAAAAAATATTTTTTTTAAAGATACTTTATTATTGTAGTTTCCTACTTTTTATAAATTTTTTCATTGTTATCCAAGTACAATCAAAAATTTTAGCTACATTAGCGATATTGACACCTTTAGACAAATAATTTTCAATTTTATTCTCTTTGCCAGCAAGTTTATTGATTTTCTGGAAATAATAGTTATTTCAATCCAGTCATCTATTTTAAAATGCTGTTTGTTTGCATATTCTAAAATAGCTAATCGTTGAGAATATCTATTACAATGCTGGAATGATTATTCAAGGACTAGTGGTTTTTAATTCAGCCAGAATATCCACTATTTTGTATTAAAAAAAATCATCGAATGATTAACGATCCATTTTATTTTGATTCAGATTTCTTTGAAACAATAAAATTAGATCCAAGTGGATGCATAAATATTTTGACAAAAAACGGAAATTAACATATTATAAAAAATTACAAAAAATAATGACAGGTATACTCCTAGTTGCAGTGATTTTAAAGGTGTTATTTGTGAAAGTGGTACTTCTGAAGAATGTCTGTAAAAAACAAAAAATCCTGTTGTAGAAAGTTGATGATAAAAAATTATTCCTGAACAAACAAAAGATGAAACAGGTAAATATCTTGTTTTTATTATTTTTTATGAACAAATATTAAAAAAAGCAGAACATAAAGTTGCTTTTGAATTTAAAAATGTTATCTGAATCACATTTTTGCATGGAAATTTGTATAAAGAATAAGCAAAATGAACTACACCCGCCACAAGCGGACGGAGTATCTAAAAATCAAACAACAATTGTGCTGAATATATCTTTTTATAGTTTCGACCTTGATTTGCAACATATTTCCTTATAACATCAACACCTGTATATTGTCCTACAGTGTTTGCATAGTATCCACTTGTCCAAAGTGAACCACCCCACATATCTTTTTAACATCTTTATGTAATTGAAATATTCTTCGTGCAGTTATACTCTTAATTATTGTTACAATTCTAAAGACAGCAAGCGTTGGCACGTTTTGCACTAGAGAATGCACATGATCCTGTTCTAGCCCTATCTCAATGAAATGGATTTCATAACGTTTGCTTATTTCAATACAAATATTTTTTAGAGTTATTTCAACCGCTTTGCTGGATACCTTTTGCCTGTACTTAGCAGGAAAAACCAAATGATAAATTAGCAAAGCCTTATTATGACTTTTGTAAATAAGCTCACTCATACCAATTACATTACAATAAAATAATACTATTGCGACCCAAGGGTCGGGGAATTAAACCCTCACTAGATTAAACCTCATTGGAAGTCACTATATATCGAATGATTCGAGGTCATCACTTGATCAGTTAGGAAAATAAGTGGTTTCCTTATGTTTTTGAGCTTTTTATCTGTTTGGAGTAAAAGTTGAGATTATATCAAATTTAGCTGTGATAAAAGTAAACTCATAGTTCATTAACTGGAATATTATAGAATTCTTTGTAGAACTGGATTGAAAGATAATCTAGAATAAACCTTTTTCTATATAGAGTTATATTATAAAAACCATAACTCTATATGTTTTTTTAGCCTAACGTCTTAGAATAAAACGTAAATTAAAGTGTCAGAAAAATTCTTATTATCTTCAGTATATTTTTTATTGGAGTATGCACACAATTACAGTTGATAAAAATATGGCAGTTATATGTTTATTCTATTCTACATGAAATAGCAAATATTCCAAAACATCTGCACTTAGAATAACAATGTAACTGAAGATTAAGAGATATTTGAAACATTTTAGTAAAAAAAACAATAAAGTTAAGAATTAGTGGAAAAACCTTCAAAAAGCTGTAGACTTATTGTAGCACTATTATTTTAAAATTATCTAAATTAGTGTCTTATTGTTACTCTATTTTTTAAAGAGGACATAGAAGGAAATTAAATTAATTCGAGGCTAAATATAGATAAAAAAGAGCAAAAAGGATGGTGGGCGTAACAGAACTCGAATCTGTGACTTTAGGTACGAATAAAGAAAATGTGTTATTATTTGTGATACTATTTGCTTTTTTTATGTGTTTTATATAAGTTATAATTAAGATGTATTAACTTTAATAAAGAGCACAAATTAAATGGCAAATAAAAAGAATATAAAAGCAGATAAGAATCTGTACAAAAGAGGTGATACCTATTATCTAAGATACACCGTTAATGGGGAACTTCTAAGGCAGTCTCTTAAAACTACAATAAAATCTGTTGCAGAGAAAAAGAAAAAAGACATTCTTAAAACCGTTAAAGATATAAAAACGGAAATTTGTGTAATAGAAAAAGTAGGAAGAGCTAAAAGGCTTTCCAGTAAAGAATCAATTCCTTTATTGGAATCTGAACATAATTCAGCATGGAATCTGTTTGAGCAATATTTGTTAAGGCAGAAAACAACTACAGCTACCTCTTTAAAATCCAATAGAACGCATACAAGGCAGTTTGTTGACTGGTGCAAAGATGAACAAAGGTTAACCTGTTTAAATGATATTGCAGACGATATAGCTATTAAATATTCTATCTATCTAAATAAGCTAAAGTATGCCGGTAAAACTTTCAATGAAAAGATTTCAGTAATATTCAGACTGTTTTATGCTCTTAGTGAAAAAACTGGATTAGCAGAGAATCCTTTCAGAGAAAAAAATATCCCTAGAAGAAATAAAGACACTATCAGCAAAAAAGAACTCACCAAAAAAGAAACTTTGAAAATACTGGATTCATTTAATACGACTCGCAAAAAAGAATTGGATGATTTCAAAGAAGTTGAACTATTGTTTTATTTTGGTGCTTATACCGGCATGAGATTAAAAGACTGCTGTTTACTTGAATGGAATAATGTTGATTTTGATACAAACAATATTATAAATGTAACTTTGAATAAAACTAAAAGGTTCAATACTGTTGTTGATATACCTCTGCTGCCTGAACTTGCGGATAAACTACGACCAGCCTATAATAACCGAACCGATTCTAATTATGTACTACCAGCTTTAGCTGGACGCTATAAAGCTAATCGTGAAAATATTTGTAAGATTACCACCAAAATTTTTATACGCAATGGCTTTGAATGTTCGGTAGAAAACAGTGACCGAATAAAAAGTACCTCTCAATATAATTTTCACAGTTTAAGATACGCATATATAAGTACAGCAGCTGAAAACGGAATACCTTTATCAGTAGTTCAGAGCATAGTAGGGCATCTTACAACCGAGCAGACCAAACAGTATACCCGAATAAGTAAACGCTATAAACAAAGCAGTATGGCTGGTTTTAGCTATTCTAATAAATCTAATTCTAAAGTAGACATAGCAGACCAGCTTAAAAATGCAGATCCTGAAACTCTTAAAAAGATTCAGCAGTTATTGGAGGCTGGTGTATGAGTTCTAATAAATTTAAATCGAATAAAATTTATAAAATAGACAAATGGAACGAAATGCGAATAGAATTTGTCAAAAATGCTATAAAAGATCTTACGGGACTAGGTGTAGGATTTCCTTTAAATTTTAACTCTGATGAAGAAAAAGAAAAGCTAAGAACTATAATTAGAGAAAAATATATTAAGCATTTGATGAGATCCTATGATAGAGAACAATTGGAATCAGGTGATAAACAACAATCTGAATCTGTTGATCGTCTTATAGATGAAATATTAATATATATATCAATATCTGATGAAGAAGAAAGCTTAATTCTGAAACAATTCAAATCTGACAATTCAGAAATCAAGGTACAGGAAACACTAACAGAAAATGCCATCATAGATAACCAGCATATTAAAAAACATCTCATAGGTAATGCTTCTGTAGGAAGAACTGTTGACAATGAAAATTTGGCAAAAGAATCATTATTAAAAATCATATGTCATGACAACAACAAATATCCTCAAATCAAAGAACTGGAAACTATAAGATCAGGTTGTATATGTCATTGGAGACTTAAAAACTGTTATCAACTATCAGAACACACCTACAACCTAGGCTATCAAAGAGGTTTGATGGAAGCAGAAGAAAAGTTTTTAAGGCAAATAATAAAAGGAATAAAATTTGATTATGGACATAAGATTGCCAATGCTGAAAAACGAACAGTATTTTTAGAAAATCTTGATAAAATTGAATCATTTATGTTAAGTCTTGAACATAGAGACGAAATTAAGAGACGCAAACTTTACTCAAAGAAAGATAATGTTTTTGATTACATACACAAGTATGCAGGTCCCAAACTGAAAAAATACATAAGTAAGAATAAGACAGGTAGACTTTTTAAGTGCAACCTTAATGAAAGACGCAAGGAAAAAAGCTATCACAATTTCATTAAGTCTATTTACGATATAATTAGCAATTTTTCCTGAAAAAAATCACCTTTTTTTGTTTTTATTCATAACATCATGATTATAAGCATTATAGCTACTACATTTCTACTGTACTTACAAGATGTGAGTAATATTCACAACTACCTAATACAGTTTGTTTTACACATTAATAACACCTAAATTATTAGTATTATCAACCAATAATATTAACAATTAAGGAGGTTCGCAATGGAAAAACAATTTCCAATTTTTACTCCCCCTGTAGCAGTTCCATCTACTGATCTAAAACAGATTGAAGCAATGGGGAACATACTTCAATTTGGTATTACCTCGGGGCTTATTACTCAATCTTTTGTTGATTCTGTAATTGAAGCCGTTAAAAACAAATCTGATTATCCTGAAAACCCTGAAGACTTATGCGACATGCACGAGGTAAGGCACATTACTGGTGTTTCTGCTGTAACAGTCTATCAGTGGGTTAAAGATGGTATCCTTACGAAATTTAAAGTAGGAACACGTACACGCTTTCTAAGAAGCCAAGTTAAAGCTATGATTCGTAGATCAGACTCAAATGATGATATTCACCAGCTAAAAGGCAAACGTGGACAATATCATAAGTCTAGGGTCGGTGGTGAAGCTAATGGGTAAAACAAATAATTATGAATTAGCGATTATCAATAAAACGTCTTTTACAGCAGATATTGGGTTGATAAACAAAGGTAGTATTCATTTCAATGCGACTGAAATTGCTAAGCCTTTTAATAAAAGACCTAGCGATTGGCTTATTACAAAAGAAGCAAAAGAATATATTGAAGTAGTTACCCGTTACGAGAATTCTTGTAACGAGAAACTTATCAAAATTAAACAAGGTGGTAAATATCAAGGTACATGGTTGCACAAATCCCTAGCAATAGAATTTGCAAGATGGTGTGATAAAGAGTTTGCGTACAAACTTGATAAATGGATAGTCCAGCGGTTACAGGAAGAGCATGACCGCCATAATAAACGTCTTGAGTTAAGAACAGGCTACCGCCCTCTCACTGATGCAGTACAGGAATCTCACGAACCTGCTAAGTTCTATCATTTTTCTAATGAAGCTGATTTGCTTAACAGAATTGTATTAGGTATGTCGGCTAAGAAATATTGTAAGCAGCACAACGTTGGAAATGTCAGAGATAACTTATCTGCACATGAAATACAACTTTTCAATATTCTTCAACGAGCAGATACAACCCTGCACGATATGGGCATGAGCCATACTGAAAGAAAGCATGAATTGACACAAATATATATCAAGAAATGCAAAAACTACAGGTTGCTGGGAAGAGGTATAACTAATGGGTAATAAAAGAAAGCCCCAAGGCAGGCAAACCAATGGGGCAGAATCAGAACAGACTAATAATATAGTTCCATGTTCTGATATTATCAAAGAAATTAGATTGATAAAAGCAGCAATGTTGCAAATTATGATTAGATCAGAGAGGACTATTTAGTATGAATAACGATATAACTACAGAAGAAAAATATAGAAATAACCAGAAAAGATTATTTGAAGAAGGTTTAAACCAGCATTTAGAAAGAGGAAAAACTATTGGGTTACACCAAACCTTTTTTAATTTATGCGGTTATGCCAAATCAGCAAGTTTTAACAAGGAGTATACAGTATCTGCTATTGAAGCTGTTGCAGTTGGTTATAAAACAGGAGAAGTAGCCGCTACATTTGATCAAGCAGTAGATAATTATAATCCTAACTATAAATCTAGCACCAACAAACAAACTACTGTTAAAAAAACTCGTCAACAGAGATTAGCGGAAAACGCATTAAAGGGTAAAGCTTTTGTTAAGCGAATTACAAAAGGAGTTAATTACACAGAGGAAGATATTTATAGTCTATCTCCTACTACTGTAAAAGATCTAAAACCTACAGAAATGAGAGATGCTCACCTAAGTGCTTTCTTTAAAAAAGATGATATTTGCTTTTGTGGAACTAAGCAGAATGATACTGGAAGTAATTTTATTAAATCAAAAGAGCAGCAGAATATTGAACATTCACATTTTATAACAAATCCACTTTCAGGAATTGAGGTTACACTTCCAAATTCAAAAACAGAAAAAGATGAAACTTATATACGCAGGAGAGATGCTGACTGTACAGGTTTTTGTAATGTTGTTGTTGAACATGATGATATGGATACAGTTTTACAGTTATCCTTTGCTTACATGCTTATCAAAATGGGTTTTCCTGTTGTAACTGTTACGGATAGTGCGGGTAAATCAATACATACAATATTGAGAATTCAAATTAAGGATTATCAACAGTGGTGTGCATGTATTAAAGATGTATTATTTGATAAATTCCTACTGCCTTTTGGTTTTGATGGAGCTTGTTCAAATCCTGCAAGATTAACTAGACTAGCTGGACATCTAAGAGTCCAAAAGGATAAGACTGTAAAATTGCAGAAACTGCTTTATTTAAATAATAATGTTGCAGCAATGCCTTTTGAACAATTTATCGCTTTATTTAAGGACTTAAAGAATATAGGGATTGATAAACTCTTGTTAGCTGAATCTCCATTGGAATATTATGAAACTTATCGTGAGTCTAAAGGCGAGGCTAAAGGTGGCTTCCCATTGGTATTTGATTTTAGGAATCAGATGTATAGGGGAACTTTTAAAGTAATACACAAGGTTGATACTCATACAACACGACGTTTATTGAATTGTAGAATTGAAATAATACTAACTTCAAAAGACGATAAAGTAGAACTTCATCCGCAACTTGATCATAAAATTATAATATATAAACCTAATAATAATAAAATAAGCTATGGTGAAATTAGTGCTGATGACTTCACTTCTAAAGGTGCTTTTAAAAAGAAATTAGGTGCTTTTGATTGTGTGTTTTTGGGTAGTGAGGATGAATTGTCATATCTTGCAGAATATTTATTTAGAAAAAACAGACCTATTGTCCGTAAAGTTTCTGGAATGGGCTATGATTTAAAAAGTGATAATTACATTTATCAAACCAAGATGTATGACAAAAACGGCAATGAGTATTTTCTTAATAAAGATGGTTATTTTAAAGATTTTAATATAATTCCATTTAATCATGAGGATGTTGAAAATATTGAAGTACCAGATTGGAAAAAAATAGATATAGCAGAAGTATTGAACTTAATATATGGAGCTTATTCATGTCGTGGATTTACAATGTTATCATTTTGGATAGCTACAACTTTTGCTCATATTATTTTTTCTATATGGAGATATTTTGTAATTCTTAATGTTTATGGCATCAGTCATAAAGGTAAATCAGAATTTGCTCAAATGTTATTTTGGATGTTTTTTATTGATGATGATGGTATCACATGCGACAATTCAAAAATAGGCAGCTTACGAAAATTATCTCAATTCAAAAACATTCCTGTACAGATTAATGAAGCAGATATTAAAGCCCTTAAACAAAGTGGAATTAATATTAAAAACTTATTTCACTGGCGACCGTTAAGAAGTATTGGCGACAAGAATCATAGTAATACTACCAGTACTTTAAGATGTCGTACAGGCACTGCATTTAATCAGAATGACGATATTTTTATACTTCCCGAAGAAAAAAACAGGACTGCTACAACTTATTTTTCAGAAGACTGTACTAACGATGATACTTATTTAAATTATGAAAAACTAACCAGTTACTCACCTGAACAGTTTGCTTATATTGGTCACTTCATTTTATCCAACAGAGTTTACTTTGAAGAAAATATAAAAGCAAAAATTATTCAATATAGTAATGAATTGAAAGATGATTTCAAAGCTGATGAGCGGCTAAGAAACAGTCATGCCCAGTTAATGGGATCATTCCATGTATTTATTGATTTGTTGGTTGATAAGAACCTTTTATCAAAAGAATTAGCAGTGACATATTTACAGGCTGAATATAACTACATAAAAGAGATCCTTTTAAGTAGGATCGAGGAGATAAGAACAGGTGATAGTTTAATTACAAAGTTCTTTACTTTACTTCTTAACCAACCAGATTGTATAGAAACTGGATTCAGACTTACCACTACTGATATTAGAATTAAATTTGAAGTAGCTATCTGCAATTTAAAAAAGAAGTTTAATCTCACATGGAACAATGAAAATACACGAAAGACTTTAAAAAGTTATAAAAAAGCTTTCAGGGGAACTAAATCTATATCTTATCACAACGGTAAAAATGCCAGACTTGATATTTATGATAGACAGTCCATTAACGAAATGATTGGTGAAACTACAAAATGAAAAAACACAAAAAAAGGTGTGAGGTTGTGAGGTTATGCCCTAAGTCACTGAATGTAAACACACTCCAATCTCACATTTTACCTCACACAGCATGTGATAAGTGTGAGATAGAATATCCAGTAAAATATAATAGTGTGAGAAGTGTGAGGAGGTGTGAGGCAGTGTGTGAGGTAGTAAAGTATTAATTATTAACTATATATAACTTTACCTCACAACCTCATACATTTTACCTCACACACATGAAAGGATATAAACATGCCAATTGATATAAAATTAGTTATAAATAAAAGTCAAATAAAACCTATTTCTTTGGATAATCCCCCTAACTGTAAACCATTAAATAGCAATACTCCAAACTGGGATGCGCTGAAATCTCAGGGAAGAGTTGCATTAAGAAAAATAGCAGTCGCAACACCTCTCAATTCTAAAGCTCCAGTTTTAAGTCATAAAAGTTATTGTAGCAAGTGTAACAGAGATTCATTTATAACATGGATCACATATCCAAATGAAAGAAATAAAAAACTAGGCTGCAGTATTTGCAGTTCCCGAATAAACTTTAACGAATCATATAAAGTAGATAGGAATTAATTATGATAATTATTAAAGATACTCGTGAACAGGACGGCTGGAACTTTGAAAATTATCCAGTTGAAGTAAATACTGGATCATTAATGAGTGGCGATTACTCACTGAAAGGCTTAGAAAATATGGTTGCGATTGAGAGAAAAAGCAAATCAGACCTATTATCAAGTCTTACCGGTTCTAATAGGGTTAGACTAAAAAACGAATTGGAAAGGCTTAGAGCTTATCCATACAAAGCGTTAATAGCTGAATGTAGTTGGCATGACATCAGCAGCAAGAATTACAGAAGTGCCATTAACCCTAATTCAGTATATGGCAGTATTTGCAGTTGGTGTTGGAAGTATAGAATACCTGTAATAATGGCTGGAGATAAAACAACAGGTCAGAAAATTGCTTACACATTATTCAATACATTTGTGAATAATTACATGAGAGTTAATAAAGCTGTAGCTGTTCATATCAATAATCAGAAAGGAAAATGAACCATGTCAGAATTGAAAAGATTGATAGATAAATTGGAATCATCTATCGCTGACTGTAGGTATGATTCTGAATATTTTTACTTGATTGAAGAGGCAACGGAAGATTTAAGGCAATTCGTTGATTACCCTAAAAATAACGTTCAAATGCAGAGCGATAGAGCAACATTGTAATCAAAGTTGAGTACAGATACCCTGCTAAAACCTTAACAAATTAATCAATTAGGAATATTTATTATGACAGATAAAACATATCCGGTAAGAATTGGTTGTTCATTTCAAGAAAATAGAGATGGCACAAAAATTATAATGCGTACTCTAACACCTAAAAAGGCTGTTCGGTTAAGATGCCTCGACTGTTCAAGTTGGTTTTTTCCTGACGTAAAAAAATGCGATAATAAGAAATGTTTACTTTTTAAATTCAGAATGGGTAACGGAAGACCATCAGTAAAATTAATAAGAAAAGAATGTATTAGCTGTATGGGTGGTCAACAATTACAGGTTAGAGGATATTCTGATACAGCTTGTAGTCTCTACCCCTTTAGAATGGCTAGTAATCCAAATATTCAATTAACCGAAGAGCAACGCAAAGCTAAGGCTGACATATTGCATGAGAATAGACTAAAACACGCTATGGCTCTATGATTTTTGATTTTAAAAGCATATTTCATTAAATAACGTCTAAGAGTATGGGGTAATACTTTACGTTGATTTAAACTAATCTAATTAAAAGGAGTGATCAGTTATGAAAAAACTAAACAAAAGACAAAAGAAATTTGTTGAACTGGTTGCTACCGGTATCAGTCATGGAACTGCTTATGTTCAAGCTGGGTTTTCTCCTAATGGTGCTGCGCAATCAGCTACAAATTTACTTAAAAAAACTTATATACAGGAATATTTATTAAGTATTAAGTCAGAAACTAATGACCTAGCTAAAGACTTAGCTGTTAATACTAGATTGGCTAACCTGCAGATCCTTTCTGCTATCTCCAATGATACTGACGAAAAGACTTCTGATCGTATTAGTTCAATCAAAGAAATTAACACTATGCAGGACTTTAATAAACAAGTGGAGAAGACTGAAAATACAACTGGCTTAAATGTTAATATTGAAGACATCAGAGACAGGATTGCAAAGTATTTATAGTAAAATGATACACCCTATGCGCGCGCGTTGTCTTCATGTGAGAGCTTAAAGGAGAGAGAGAATGAAACTTAGTATAATGAAAAAACACTGTAGAATTACATCTTGCAGAGGTTGTACCCTAAATGTTGATAGAGGTTGTCTTTTAACTCGTGAATTAGCAAAGAATCCCAGTCAGTGGAATTTAAAAAGACTGTCTAATTTATACAAACACGCTCTTAATAAAGTAAAACCTGATAAATCTAAATGGGATTGGATAAAAAAATGAATAAAAGTAAAGATTACATTGTGGAATATATGTTAATACATACAGAATTATCCAAAAGAGAAATAGCTAAAGAATTTAAAATATCAACTGCAACAGTTTCACGTTGGCGCAAAGAGATTAATTATTCAGAGTTGTTTGTTCAAAATGATACACCTGAACAGGCACGAAATGAACCAGTTAAGCCAGTAATAGAAACACTTACAAAAGACTACAATCAGCAAGTTAAAACTATCTCAAACAACCTCACAAAACCACACATTCAGAATAGCAAAATACAATATGAATGTATCAGAAAATGTTATTGGCAGAGCAAACTATGGAATAAAGGCGAGCTGTTTTTTAATAAAGACTGTTCAGATGTTCCGGCACACTTTAGACCTTATGACCCTGATGATCCAGTTAGAACTGAAATGACTATTGATGAGATGCTTTCTTGTGTGGGGCATACGAGACTAACCGCTGCACAACATAGATAAGTTACTCTAGCCTCGAAATTGTTGAAAAATGTCAAGGTTTCTGAATATTTGTCAAGTATCAAATCTATGAACCAACTGGATAATCAGGACGTTATTGTGTTATAAGTTTGCATCATTTTGTAAGTATTTTACAATTATTAAATAAATTACGTAACTCTGTTAGTTTAATAGATGAATGATATTTGACGTATCATCTCAAATTTTATCAGATATTATATTAGTTTAGTGTATTTGTCAAGGAGAATATTAATTACGGAGACCAAAAAATATAGCCAAGATAATTGTTATAATAATAAAAACAATGGGACCAAAAGGAGTAAAGTAATGCCAAGCATCCCTTATACCTTGATCAATTTTATCTATAACTTTTTCTTTCTTCTTCAATCTAGATCCCTACTTTCAAAGTACAACCCGCAAAGATAAAAGAGTAGATACTAACTGTATCTACCCCTATAAATATACAAATTGAATCTTAAATTTATTACCGATGGTAATGATAAGTACCACGTTTATGATCGTTATGACCACCCCATGAATCAGTTCTGCCACCATGTTGAAGTGCTGTTACCCCTATTACCGTTAAAATTCCCAATGCTGTAAAAATTAGAATTTTTTTATTCTTTTTCTTCATCTCTCTTTAACCTCTTCCTTCCATTTAGTTACAATATTATCAGTATTTATATAAAAATATTGATAGAAAATATAATCAGAAGCTTTTTTTATCAAGGCTGCACCTCCAAAGAAAACAAAAAAACCTTTAAGATAGGTATCTCCTCTTTCAATTTTCTTCATATAGATAACTATTTTGGATTTATCGGGAGCAGGATATGTACTATCAGGAGGACCCATTTCTAAATAAAGATGATTTAAACTTTTCCCTACTAAGTTGTCCATCTTTTTTTTATATTCTTGGAGCTTCAGGTCTTGCTTTTTTATTAGATTAATAGCATAAGTTGAGTCGTATAGGTTGCTATGGATTTGAGACACTAATCTATCTACTAATGTATTATATTTTCTATTAATGCTCATATCACCGGACCATAACCATAGACTTGGTCTATAGTTTAAATATTTGCTACCTCCGTATTTAACAGTATAAAATCCTTTATGCGTTTCAATTATTATTTGAGCTAGATGTTGCCGCCATTTATAGGTTGCGTCAATATCATTTTTATTGTAGGAGGTTGTTTCCCAATTGTTTTTATTTAAAGAGAAGAGTATTACCTGTTCAATTTCTGAGTTTGACAGGTTATCAGGTACATTTGTAAGGTTTACTTGGAGGGGAGTAACAATACTACGTTGATTAAAGCATCCAGTTATACTAATTACGCAGGTAATCAGACATAACACTATTAATATTTTCCTCATTCTTTTACCTTTCATTACTATTATATAACACATCAATATATATTATCATAAGGCAAATGTTAATTTTTTACTATAACGTTTTGTTCAATATTGTAGTAAATAAATGTTTGTAGAAGATATTAGAAGTTATTTGTTGAACTATTCTAATCATCATACAACCGACAGCTTAAAAGTAGCTAAGTATTTTTATAAGGATCATAAAAATTTAATTCGCAGAATTAACAGTATTCTCAAAAATGGAGTAATTAGCGAGAATAATTTTGAGCTGGCTGAATGTAAAGATTCAATTAAATATTACAACCCCTTACTAATCAACCCGAACACACTTTTGTGTTGGCTAAAAGGTACGAGTTGACAGCTCAATTTTATTCTCGTGTTGTATATAACTGCTATCAGTTTGCTTTTTTTATGTAACTAATGCATACTTAATGGAGAATCAAATAACCGTCAAATAAGCTGATAGTGATTTAATTATTGCTGTCAGGCTTCAACCATTATAGCCACTTCCCACTAAGCTGTATTGTAAAAAGTGGACCTACACTATCTCAACATGTTTCTGCAACATTTCTTCGCCACAGGCTTTGTCTAGCATTTTTAGGAAGTCCATTTGTGATCCTTTTGATTGAAAGTTGTGTTATTATTGTGTCACTACTATAGGTACAAAACAGGGTGTGTCATTATTTGTGTCATTATTTCATTGCAAAAAGCACAATTAAGGCACATTAAGTAATATAAGGTGACACAGGGTGAAAAGCTATGATATGAGGCTAAAATAGGGAGTTTTGAGGCTAAAAATGATGGTGGGCGTAACAGAACTCGAATCTGTGACCTCTACGATGTCAACGTAGCGCTCTAACCAACTGAGCTATACGCCCTCAATTGGATTGGTTATGAATTTATTTCCAAAAACTGAAAACGCAACCGTCAAAAGTTTATTTTTATAAAAAAAGATTAGCCTCTTCGCAATATAGACCTGCATGTGTATATTTAATTCCTAAATTAAACACAATTTAGGTACATTGCTTAATGAAAACTAAAATCTTTGCAACAAATATTGAAAATTTTTCCAAATATTATCAACAAGGATTAAATCTTGTTTCTGAAGAAAAAAGAGAAGAAATCTTAAAGTTTAGGTTTAAGGAAGATCGTTGGAGGAAACTCATTTCAGCTCTATTGTTAAGGTATGTAGTTATTAAATATTTAGGAATTAAAGATTGTTCCATACTACTAAACAAATATGGAAAACCCAGTTTAAAAAACTATCCAGACTTTTATTTTAATATTTCCCATTCAGGAAATTGGGTTGTGATTGCTATTGGAGATAGTAGTATTGGAATAGATGTTGAAGTTATTAAGAAATTTAGAGATTTTATGGACATTGGAAAAAATTATTTTTCAGATATGGAATATGAAGCTCTAATCAATTCGGATAGTTCAAACAAATTAGACTTGTTTTATGAGATATGGACTAAAAAAGAAAGTCTTATAAAAGCAGAAGGAAAGGGACTCTCTATTTATTTAAAGTCTTTTTCCGTTCCTCTTGATACTGTTAGTACTTTATCCTATAATGATAATAGATGGCACTTTTACACCCCGGACTTTATAGATCTTAATTATAAATTTTCTCTTTGTATCACGGATATATTGTTTTTGAATAAAAAAATAAGCTACATTGACTCTAATGAATTGTTACTCATTTAGTTGATGGTTGATGGGAGAATTAGAATCCGTGGTCTGTGATCAGGTACACTGTTTACATATCGTAGACAAACCAGTTCTGTTATTATAGAAATAACTTTAGAAAAATAGATTTAATTAGTATTTAGCACAAAACTAACTTGTACTTTTGGAGAAAAGTTGCATATTCTTCATTTTATTTTAGATACAAATTTAAACATAAATAGCAAATAATGATGTTGTTCCAAATAGGAGTAAGAAACTATTAAATGAAAATACATGAATATCAGGCTAAAGAATTATTAGAAAAATATGGATTGCCTACTCCAAAGAGTGTAGTGACATCAGATCCTGTAAAGGTAAAAAATAGTATGTCTGAATTAGGCACTGCTGTTGTAATCAAAGCTCAAGTCCATGTTGGAGGCAGAGGAAAAGCCGGGGGTGTTAAAATAGCAAAAACTCCTGATGAGGCTTTTAAGGCTGCACAAGAAATTCTTGGTATGAATATCAAGGGAATAACAGTCAAAAAAGTTCTTGTAGCCGAAGCAGTGGATATTAAACAGGAATTATATATTGGAATAACAGTTGATAGAAGTTCTAAGAAAATAGTATTTATGGCCAGCAGAGCAGGGGGAGTCGACATTGAAGAGGTAGCTGCTAATACTCCTGAAAAAATTGAAAAAATCTATATAGATCCAGCGCTAGGATTTAAAGGATACCAGGCTAGACAGTTGGCTTTTAGTTTGTTTGATGATAGCAAATTAATAAAATCTTCAATCTCTATATTTACAAAACTTTATAATGTTTTTATTGATAATGATTGTTCCATAGCTGAAATTAATCCTTTGGTCATAACAAACAATAATGAATTAGTGGCAATTGATTCCAAAATTAACTTCGATGACAATGCTCTTCTTAAACATCCTGGATTTGAAGAACTGAGAGATATGGATGAAGAAGATGCTGACGAGCTTCATGCTAAGGCTTCAGGATTATCATTTATAAAGCTTGACGGAGATATTGGCTGTATTGTAAATGGAGCCGGTCTTGCTATGGCTACACTGGATACAATAAAATTATTTAATGGCAATCCAGCAAACTTTCTGGATGTCGGAGGTAGTTCCAATCCTGAAAAAATTATTGATGCATTTAATCTGATATTAAAAGATAAAAAGATTAAAGTCGTTCTAATAAATATATTTGGCGGTATTACCCGTTGTGATGATATAGCCAATGGATTATTGATTGCTAAAGACAGAATTAACATTCCGGTACCAATTATTATCAGATTAACAGGTACTAACTCTGAAGAGGCACACAAAATACTAAAAGCAGAAAACATATCAGTTTATACTAATATGGATGAAGCCATAAAAAAAGCAGTTGCAGTATCACATGAAGGAGAAATAAGTCAATGAGTATTCTAATAGATAATAATACAAAATTGATAGTTCAGGGAATAACTGGAAGAGATGGTTCATTTCATACAAAAGCAATGCTTGAATATGGTACAAATGTAGTTGCCGGAGTGACCCCCGGAAAAGGTGGTCAATCTGTTCATGGAATAAAAGTTTTTAATACAGTGAAAGATGCAGTAAAAGAAACAGAAGCTAACTGTTCTATAATATATGTCCCATTATTATTTGCTGCTGATGCAATATATGAAGCAATTGATGCAGGAATAAAACTAATAATATGTATAGCAGAAGGAATTCCTGTATTAGACATGGTTGAAGTAACTAGATATGCTGAAATTAATAATGTGCGTTTGATTGGTGGGAACTGTCCCGGTATTATTTCTCCAGGCAAGTGTAAAGTAGGTATTATGCCTGGAAAAATCCATAAACAGGGAAGCATTGGAGTCGTTAGTAGAAGTGGGACTTTAACTTATGAAGTCGTACAGAGTATAACTTCTGCAGGTTATGGGCAAAGTACAGTTCTTGGTATAGGCGGTGATGCAATATCAGGAACAGGTTTTATAGATATACTGGAACTATTTGAAAGTGATCCTGAAACAGAAGCTGTTGCTATAATAGGTGAAATAGGCGGTGATGCAGAAGAACAAGCAGGATTATTTGTGAAAAATAAAATGACTAAACCTGTATTTGGATTTATTGCTGGTAAATCAGCACCTCCAGGAA